>Ga0114968_10001667_pt1 | contig 17084 bp, 21 predicted proteins | sample M_130807_EF_Meta_FD_87020 | JGI IMG/M metagenome (GOLD analysis project Ga0114968, IMG submission 87020) | Freshwater microbial communities from Lake Montjoie, Canada to study carbon cycling - M_130807_EF_MetaG | ecosystem: Environmental > Aquatic > Freshwater > Lake | place: Lake Montjoie...
GCGTGAACGTATATGCCGATATTCGCTGCATCCGAACTGACTTTAAGGCCAGCGGCGCCATCGGCGTGCGGGAAAATCGAGCCTTTCCAACCTTGCGGATCGGCCAGGAAGATCTGAATGTGGTCTAAACCCAGCTCTTTGGCTTTGGCGATAGGGTCATCGCCCCCGACATGCGATCCAATGGCTAGATTTCCCATGGATTAAGGGTACTTGGCGTGAACCAGTTGATCTTTCCCACCCAATCAAAATCCAAGTTGATACACATTCTTCGCTGTGCATAAGGTTTTTTGGCCCTACAAAAATGCCCTAGACTAAAGGTTCTTGATCCCTCCTGTCACGGAAAGACCGTGGCCAATTAGTCCATAGGAGGTGGGTATCAGTATGCGTCACTACGAAGTTGTAGTAATTCTCGATCCCGAGCTCGAAGAGCGAACCGTTGCACCGTCACTTGATGCGTTTCTTAACGTAGTTAAGACCGATGGCGGCACAGTTGGCAAAGTCGATATCTGGGGTCGTCGCCGTTTGGCACATGAAATCAACAAAAAGGGTGAAGGAATCTACGCCCTACTAGACATCAATTGCTCACCAGCAGCAGTTGCAGAATTAGATCGCCAGTTGGGACTTAATGAATCAGTGCTTCGCACTAAAGTCATGCGTCTCGACGCGAAGTAGAGGTAAGTCATGGCACAAGGAGACGTAGTAGTAACAGTTATTGGAAACCTAACCGGTGATCCTGAACTGCGCTTTACTCCAAATGGCCAGGCTGTCGCATCATTCACAGTTGCTTCAACAACTCGAATGCTCGACAAAGCGACCAACGAATGGAAAGACGGAGACACTCTGTTTTTGCGTTGTAGCGTCTGGCGTCAATATGCCGAGAACGTAGCAGAATCCTTAACCAAGGGAACTCGCGTTTTAGTTACTGGCCGTTTGAAGCAACGTTCATATGAAACTAAGGAAGGCGAAAAGCGCACCGTAGTTGAAATGGATGTTGATGACGTTGGTCCAGCATTAAAGAACGCAACTGCGAAAGTTAGTCGCGTCGCGCGCACTGACAGTGGTTACACCGGCGGCGGAAGCTCAGCCGGACCATCCGAAGATCCTTGGGCCGCACCTGCGACCGCAGGAGACGAACCTCCGTTCTAACGAACGATCCCATCCAACTCAACATTTGTTGAACAACCATTCCGGGTAGAACCGGGCTTCCAGAGGAGCACCACAATGGCTAAGCCACCAATTAAGAAATTCAAGCCGAAGGTTTGTGCATTCTGCGGTAAAAATGCTGCAGCAATTGACTACAAAGACATTCCAACTTTGCGTAAGTTCATTTCCGATCGCGGCAAGATTCGTGCCCGCCGAATTACAGGTAACTGCACTCAGCATCAGCGCGACATCGCCAACGCCGTGAAGAACGCACGCGAGATTGCATTACTTCCATACACATCAACAGCACGATAAGGAGAGATGACTTATGAAACTTATTTTGACTCAAGAAGTCACTGGCCTTGGTAGTGCTGGAGATGTTGTAGATGTTAAGCCAGGATTTGGCCGTAACTATTTAGTTCCACAGGGTCTTGCAACTTCATGGACTCGTGGTGGCGAAAAGCAGGTTACCCAAATCAAGCGCGCGCGTAACAAGCGTTCAGTTCGCGATCTTGATCACGCAATTGAAATCAAGGCAGCTCTCGAGGCTGCTGCAATTGTGATTTCAGCTCGTGCTGGCAGCGAAGGACGCCTATTTGGTTCCATCACTGTTGGGGACATCGCTTCGGCAATTCGCGTTGTAGACGTTGATAAGCGCAAGATTGTTCTTGCTGCACCAATCAAAACAGCCGGTCGTCATGAAATCACAGTTCGCCTACATGCAGATGTTTTGGCAACTGTAGTTCTTGATGTACGAGGCAGCAAAAAGTAATAAACCTAATCAAAGAAGGCCCACGAGAAATCGTGGGCCTTCTTATTTGGATTAGCAAGTTTTGTATTCGCTGGATAACTAAAGTTGTGCGAGAATTAAGCCATGACTTCAACAATGACTTTGCATACAAACCACGGCGATATCAACATCACCATATTTGATAATCACGCACCAAAGACCGTAAAAAACATTCTTGGCTTAGCTGATGGCTCGGTTGAATGGACGCATCCAGCAACTGGTGCAAAATCAAACACTCCGCTTTACAACGGAACGGTTTTCCATCGCATCATTCCTAACTTCATGATTCAGGCTGGCGATCCACTTGGTCAAGGTACTGGTGGCCCAGGTTTCAAGTTCGAAGATGAACCACATCCAGAATTAGTTTTTGATCGACCTTACTTACTTGCGATGGCAAATGCTGGACCGAATACCAACGGATCACAATTCTTCATCACAGTTGCACCAACAACTTGGTTGAACTTCAAGCACACAATCTTTGGCGAAGTAGCAGATCAAGCTGGCCGTGATGTTGTTGATGCGATTGCAAATGTGCCAACTGGACAAAACGATCGTCCAATTGCTGATGTGGTAATCGAAAGCGTTACTGTTTCTCGAGGTTAGGCGTGAACAATATTTGTTTTCGACATACCGACAGTGAAGCCTACGTATCTTGTGGCCGATGTGACCGCAAGATCTGTCCAGACTGCATGATCAGCGCTCCGGTTGGATTTCAATGTCCCGAGTGTGTTGCAGCCGCGCAAGTTGCAATACCAGAAACTAAATTTGGTGGTTCATTCAACTCGGTTCCAAAAGTTACTCGGGCAATTTTGATTGCTTGCGTCAGCATTTTCGCATTGTCTATGTTGCTTGGTAGCTTTGCACTCGATTTCGGAATGATTCCGGCAGCAATCGCACAGGGCCAGTGGTGGCGTTTACTTACTTCTACGGTGTTGCACAGTGGGATTCTTCACTTGCTTTTTAACATGTATGCGTTGTACTGGTTGGGTCCACAACTCGAGAGCATGCTGGGACGTATGCGGTTTACTGCGCTCTATGTTTTATCAGCTCTTGGTGGATCCATCGCGTCGTATTGGTTTTCGGATTTAAATACTGTCTCAGTTGGCGCTAGTGGCGCAATCTTTGGATTAATCACTGCAACGATTGTGATCGGGCGCGAAATGCGAAGTGATGTCTCCCAGCTGGTGGTCCTGCTGGGCTTAAACGTTGTAATTGGATTCTTGCAACCTGGGATAGATTGGCGCGCCCACTTTGGCGGAGCGGTCACTGGCGCCCTTGTCGCTTTTGTTTTCACAAAGGGCACCAGGCTAAATCGGGACCAAATTCATCGCGCTGGTATCGCAGGGATATTTGTAGTTTTGGTACTTGCCACTTTGGCTAGAAATTCCCAAGTTTCTGCACTGCTTGGAATCTAGCTTCCCGGAATTTTTTGATCCACCCCGATTGACCCATCTCAGGCCGCCAAAAATGCTTTGCACTTGAAAAATACAGGTAAGGTTTAATCATGCCTAAGTCAAAGTTACGCAAGTCAAAAGAACCCGCCTACACGCCACCTCCGGCCAAGGCACCAGAGTCATTTAAGATCGGAAATCCAGTTTGGCTAGCACCAGCAATGGTGACAATGTTCATATTGGGACTGCTGTGGATAGTGGTGTTCTACTTAGTAGGTAGCCAAGTCCCACTTATGTCAGATTTAGGCAATCTAACCAACGTTTTGATTGGCTTTGCCCTTATTGGCATTGGTTTTGCACTAGCAACTCGCTGGAAATAAATTACATGGGTGTAATTCCTCCCCAGCGGTGGATAACCCTGTGGATAAGTAAATGAGCAGCCTTTCTAGGCGAGCTAGAACCATCCTGGTAACTGGTTCTGCAGGTATTGCTGGGTTCCTATTTGTAGCCAGTGGTATTACTGCCGATGGCACCAATTTACGTACCGGCGGCCTAGAAGATCTGCGCAGTCTGGTTCTAGACCGCGCCAACAAAGTTGGGCTATTGCAAACTGAAGTCGACACATTGGCCACTGAAGTAAATGACTTAACCGCAACTAAAATCAGTCCGGCATTAAGCGCGCAAATCAATCAACTTGAGCAAGCAACTGGCCTGACTCCAGTTTCGGGGTCAGCACTTCGAATCTCATTAGATGATGCACCGCGCGACCCGGGCTCACCGCTTCCAGAAGGTGTTGGGCCCGATGACTTAGTGGTGCATCAACAAGATGTTCAGTCAGTTGTTAACGCAATGTGGCGTGGCGGTGCTACTGCGGTCCAAGTTATGGATCAACGCATCATAGGTTCGTCTGCGATTCGATGTGTTGGTAACACCCTACTTTTGCAAGGACAGGTTTACTCGCCGCCATTTATTGTGACAGCAATTGGTAACACTTCAGAATTACAACAAGCGCTTAAGGATGAACCAGGAGTTTTGCTTTACCAAGAATATGTCGATCGGTTAAATCTTGGTTGGGACGTTTCGATAATGAATCAAACTACGATCCCTGCTTGGCAAGGTTCAATCGAACAACGCTAACTAGCTCTACGTTTATAAACTAGGTATAACTGGCTGCAAACCTTGCGCTAAGTTTCGGGCGTCGAGATCGCCACATCTAACTAACCACTCGGCTAACATTTTGTGCCCACCTTCAGTTAAGACTGATTCAGGATGAAATTGCACACCTTCGATGTCGAACTTTCGATGCCGAAGCGACATGATCACACCGTCTTCAGTTTCGCTAGTTATTTCTAGTTCAGGAGGAACAGTGTCTCTTTCTACTGCAAGAGAGTGGTAGCGGGTTGCGGTAAATGGCGAAGGTAGGTCTGCAAGCACACCTTGCTTGTGATGAAAAACTTGCGACGTCTTACCATGCAATAACTCGGGTGCTCGAGAAACTGTTGCTCCGAATGCTTCCGCAATTGCTTGATGCCCAAGACAAACTCCAAAAATTGGAACTTGTCCACCCAGCTGCTTCACGATTTCGATACATACACCTGCATCGGCAGGGGTTCCTGGGCCAGGTGAAAGCAACACACCGTCATATTCGCGAGCTTGCTCGACAGTTACGTCATCGTTACGCAACACATCAACTTTTGCACCAAGCTGCGCCAAGTACTGAACAAGATTGAATACGAAACTGTCGTAGTTATCGATCACCAAAATCCGAGTCACAACGATAATTCCAACTGAGTTAAGGGGTCGTAGTTGGAGTTGTAGTAGGCGTTGCGGTCGGCATAACCGTTGGAGTCGTAGTAGGCGTTGCGGACGGTGTTACCACTGGACATACTCCACTGGCAGGAACTGGGGAACCATTCGGACATAAAACTACAACTGGGGCGGACGCGACAGTCAAAGTTACGATGGAACCCTTAAGTGCGAGTGCGGCTGGTTCAGGTGACTGAAACAGGACCGTACCTGGAGTTTTAAGAGCATCTGCTTGCTTCACAATGTCCACCAAAAAGCCAGCATTTACCAGTGCATTCTTAGCCTGGGTTTCATTCAAACCAACAACACTAGGCATTGGAATCTTGCCATTTGAAACGGTAACGCTAACTAGCGTGCCTTTGTCTACAACAGCATTAGTAACCGGATCCTGCTCCAGAACCGTGCCTTCGGGTTGTTCGCTATCAACAGGTGTAACGCGGCCAAGAAGCAGTTTTGCTTCAGTCAGAACCAACCGCGCATCATCAATTGAAGGCAGACTAGTTAAATCTGGAACAGGGACTTGGTCTTTACCTGCAGAAACAATTAAGTTGACTGCTTGCCCAGCTTCGATCAACTCTCCAGGAGCTGGATCCTGGCCAATGATTGTTCCCTTTGGCACATTATCGTCTGCTTGCGGAGTCTCAGTTCCAATGTTTAGGCCAACTTCAGTGAGGGCCAATTTGGCTTCATCGATTGTTTTGGATTTCAGGTTAGGAGTTGTGACAAGTACTTGACCTTCAGGGAGCAATTGGTTTCCAAGAAACAGTAACAATGCTGCTGACACAACTGTTGCAATCGCAACCGTTATCCACTTTTTCCTGGTGCCTTGCTTGCTCGCCGTTGCAACAGTTGTAGTTGTTGCTTGAGTTTGATTGGTAATCGGCAATAGTGTCGTTGCTCCTAAATCGCCAGCAACAGGAGAAGCATCAGGACGAGTCGAAATCGGCAATCCTGCAATCGCACGTTCAATATCAAATCGCATTTCAGCGGCGGTTTGATATCTATTTGCAGGCGACTTAGTTAATGCCGTCATGGTAATTGAATCTAATGTTGTTGGGATTGAAGGATCAACGGATGAAGGAAGCCTTGGAACTTCATTGACATGTTGGTAAGCAATTGAAACAGGTGACTCGCCGTTAAATGGTGGATTACTTGTTAGCAATTCGTAAAGCACGCACCCAGTTGAGTAAAGGTCACTACGGGCATCAACAGATTCGCCGCGTGCTTGTTCAGGAGAAAGATATTGCGCAGTGCCCATAACGGCACTGGTTGCAGTTACCGAAGTTGCCGCATCACTCATTGCACGGGCAATTCCAAAATCCATGACCTTTGCGTCACCATGAGCGTTTATCATGATGTTTGCAGGTTTAATGTCGCGATGAACTATTCCGTGGCGGTGTGCATAATCAAGGGCAGCAAGGACGCCAGCGATAACTTCAAGTGCTCGCTCAGGCAAAATTCTCGGTCCGTTATTTAACATGTGACGCAGCGTGACGCCATCCACGTATTCCATAACAATGTAAGGAATGCTTACTTGTGTTGCTCCGTCACCGATTAAATCTTCGCCAGTGTCATAAATTGCAACAATGTTTGGATGATTGAGACCTGCGGCAGATTGTGCCTCACGACGAAATCGTTCTTGGAACATTGGATCGCGGGCCAGATCAGGACGTAATACCTTGATTGCAACCCGTCGGTTTAATCGGCGATCGGTACCTTCATAAACTTCAGCCATGCCGCCGCGGCCAATGACCTGTCCGACGTCATATCTATCACCAAGATGGGTGAAGGCACTCACGAGATCTCCTCTTTAATTTAAGACTTGCAGGACTAATTCTATGCCGACCTACGGTTGTAAAATCGCTCGCATCACGGCAGCAGCAATAGGTGCAGCCAAAGCGTTACCACTAACTTCTGACGCACCCCCACCGTTTTGGAGTACGACCGCGATAGCAACCTTTGACTCTCCACTTGGGGCAAACCCCACAAACCATGCGTGTGCAGGTTCACCAGGAGAATTTTCAGCTGTGCCAGTTTTTCCACCGACACTTATCCCAGAAATCCGGGCCTTTGATGCCGTGCCATTTTCTACGACCCCGACCATCATATCCCGCAAAATTCTGGAGTTTTCAACGGACATGGCGCGCCCAAAAGCAGAAGGGTTACTGTTTTGCAACACAGTTAAGTCTGGGCCGAGCACTTGGCTAACTAGATAAGGATTCAAAACGACACCGTCATTAGCAATTGCGGCGGCAACCATAGCCATCTGCAAGACAGTTGCTCGTACATCAAACTGCCCAATCGCACTCATTGCAGTTTGGGGCTGGTCTGGATCAACTGGAAATCTACTTATCGCAGCCGTCATAGGAACCGAAAACTCAGACTCAAAACCAAATTTCTTGGCTTGTTCATCAATTGCATCGGCCCCTAATTCCATGCCAAGCCAAGCAAAAGCTGTGTTACAAGAGATTTCAAGTGCGGCTTGCAAGGTGATGACATTGTCAGCACCGCATGCCTTACTGGTCCAGTTACCGAGCTGAACATCTGTTCCCGGCAAATTAATTTTCTTTGGACCAGGTAGTTGCGAGTCAGCAACATATTTACCCGATTCCAGAGCAGCAGCAGCAGTGACTAATTTGAATGTGGAGCCTGGTGGAAGCGTCAGTGCCAGTGGCCGATTAAGTAAAGGTTGATCGGCATCAGCATTTAACTTTTCGTAGTTAGCTTGGATGTCACCAGCATCGTGGCTAGATAGCAAGTTTGGATCAAATGAAGGTGAACTTGCGAGTGCCAAAATTGCGCCGGTAGCTGGGTCAATTGCAACTACTGCTCCAGTTCTGCCATTTAACGCCTTCATGGCGGCAAGCTGGGCAGCGGGATCAATTGTTAAACGAACTGCCCCACCTTTTGGTTCTCGGTTTGCAAATAATTGCTGTAGTCGATCAACAAAGAATCGGCTGTCATTTCCTGCTAACACATTGTTTTCTTCAGATTCGATACCGGTGGCTCCGTAAACGACGGAGTAGAACCCAGTTATCGAAGCGAACGTTGATCCGTCGGCATATTCGCGCAAGTACTTCAAGGCATCTGCTGTCGGCGTTGATTCCGAAATGGCTTGGGAAGCGAGCAAAATTGGTCCACGCTCGCGTGAATACTCAGTTAATGTCACACGTTGATTACCGGCCTGGCTTCGCAAGTCACCAGCTTTAAAAACTTGAATGTATGAAAGATTGACAATCAAAGCCAGTAAGAGAAGAACTATGACCGCAGTAACTCGATTAATCTGTCTAATCATCGCGGACATCCTGGCGCATAACTAAGTCAGCGTCACTAATTTCAGGGGCGCGGGCTGCGTTAGATATCCGAATTAACATCGCAATGATTATGTAGTTTGCAACCAATGACGATCCGCCATAAGACAAGAACGGAGTTGTTAACCCAGTAAGTGGCACGAGTCGAGTAACGCCACCAATAACAATAAATGTTTGAATTCCAATAACGGCGGTTAAACCAATTGCCAACAAGTTTCCATACGGGTCACGCGTAGCAACTGCCGCCCGGGCGCCACGCTCGACAACAATTGCAAAGAGCAGCAAGATTGCTATCAATCCCATTAAGCCCAACTCTTCACCGAGAGCCGAAGTTATGAAATCTGTTTTTGCAAACGGAACTAATTGCGGGTAACCCTGACCCCAACCGGTTCCAAAAATTCCACCATTTGCGAATCCATAAAGCGATTGCACGATTTGAAATCCTGCGCCATTCGCATCGGCAAATGGATCCAACCAAACATCAAAACGAACACGAACGTGACCGAATGCTAAGTAAGCTAACCCGCCACCAATTGTTAAAAATCCTGCACCAATCAAGACCCAGGACCTTCGGCTAGTTGCAACGTAAAGCATCACAATGAAGAGTCCAAATAAAAGTAACGACGTGCCAAGATCTCGTTCCAAAATCAAAACAAGCAGCGCAGCAAACCAAACCAATACAAGTGGTCCAACATCTTTAGCACGTGGGACTCCAAAGCCAAGAATTTTGTCATGAATCAAAGCAAGCGAATGGCGTCGCGAAACCAAAAATCCAGCAAAGAACATGGTTAAAGCGACTTTGGCCAACTCTCCAGGCTGGAATGAAAATCCAAGAAGATTTATCCAAAGTCGGGCGCCATTAATTTCGGTACCAATGAACGGAAGAAGTGGAAAAAACAGTAGAACGATTCCAGCGAACCCTGCGGTAAAAGTAAATCGTTGGAGTCTGCGATGGTCAGTGACAAAAATCAATATCAGTATGAAAGCGATTAATCCCAACAACATCCAAGTCAGTTGCAAGTAGACATCTGGAGTTGGCATTGGACTGCCATTACTTATCGCACGTTGGGTGGCTGCGATGTCGAGCCGATGAATCATGGCCAGACCGAGCATATTTAAGGCAGCCACACTCGGCAATAAAAGGGGATCCGCATAAGGGGCTTGCCACCTAACAACTCCATGTGCAATGAGCAGAAGTAGGCCCGCACTCAGTAAAGACGTCCAACCGCCAAAAGAACTTTCACCGGTTGCTGAATCCACCAAAATCCAGGCAAAAACGCCAATCAACCAAGCACCTACGAGTAAAGCCAATTCCGCAGAACGCCGAGTTGAAACACGATAGCGATTGAGCGTTTCGGTCACTGAGCAATCTCCGGACAGCCAGGTGTCGAAGGCGTAAGCACACATAACTCTGCACTTAGCCTGAGGCGCTTGACAGCAGCCTCAGCATTTTCAATGTCGCCAGACGCAAAAGTTTGATAAACCTGATCCCGTTCAAATTCAGGCAGACTTGCAGCATCGATGTCAGAAATTTCAACTAGTCGATACATTCCACCAGCTGGAACTCCTTGAAAAATTGCGACCACAGAAGTTTTCTCATAAACGCCAACAAACCATTGATTAGCCAGCCACCAAATCGTAACGACAAATCCAAGTGCGATTACTCCGATGGTTGAAATTACTGGGACAAGCCAACTCCTTTTAGCCTCTAATAAAACACGATCAATAATTTGAATCGATACTTCGCCTTCTTCAGGGAAATCAACATCAGGTAGTCGCGACTGATTAATTGAATCTGCTGCAGATCCAATTAATACCGCATCAACTTCCAGAGTTTGGTTCACAACATCAGCGACGACTACGGTTATGTTGTCAGGCGCACCAGCTGCCATCGCAGCATCAATCAAAAGGGTTACGGCTTGAGTCAAATCTTCCTGGGCGAGACATTCTGCAATTGTGTTTGCATCAATAACACCGCACAGGCCATCGCTACAAAGCAGGTAACGATCACCTTCTCGGGTTTCGCGAACTGATAGATCAACTTCAACAGCATGAATGCCATCGATTGCACGCATCATTAGATTACGCCTAGGGTGTACTGCAGCTTGCTCTAAGGTAATTTCGCCCGAGTCAACCAAAGTCTGGACGAAAGTGTGATCCTTAGTCATTTGCTGTAGTTCACCATCACGATAGACGTAGGCCCTGGAATCCCCGACATGTGCCATTGCAATTCGATCTTCGCGTAACGCAACAACAGTCATGGTCGTACCCATTCCGGCGAGGTCACGATCACCCGATACAACATCTGCGATGTACTCACCAGATGTGATAACCGCTTCGGCAAGCTGATTAAGAACTTCATCGGCCCCAACAGAATTTGAAGCAGCCGTAACAACTGCGGCGACAGTGGCAGCACTAGCAAGTTCGCCGGCTTCATGTCCACCCATGCCATCGGCAACAACGAGTAAGTCGGTCGCCGCGTAACCTGCATCTTCATTATTACGACGAACTTTTCCAATTTCGGAACGCGCAGCAAAACGAAGACTCAAATTTGTCATGAGCTCAATTCCATACTGGTTTTACCAATGCGCAATTGAGTACCAGGTTTAAACACAGTAGGAGTTGATACCCGAGTCTTATCAATGTAAGTTCCGTTGGTTGATCCAAGATCTTCCACGATCCAATGATTTCCATTCGGAGTAAGACGAGCATGATGCGTGCTAACAAAATCGTCGTCTAGAACTATCGTGGCATCCGATGCGCGCCCGATAACGATTGGTGAAGAACCAAGTGGAACCACAGTTCCGCTAAGTGCTCCCTCAACTATTACAAGTTGGGTAGATGTTTTTCTAGCCCGAAGCGTAGCTCGCGGGCTTGGCCGCTGTACCGCACGAGCCGGTGTCAATGGCTTGGCATCGCGAGGCGCCTGAAGGTCTCTTCGCAAAACGGAAACTACGGTAAGAACGAACCACCAAAGCGCAATCAGAAAACCAATTCGCAAAACACTGAGCAATAACTCTGACATGACCAGATCACTTACTCATGTAAGTAAGGGTAATGTTTCCAATTTTGATTATTGATCCATCGCGGAGAACTGATTCACTTGCCCGAGTTCCATCAACGACGGTTCCATTTGTTGAACCTAGGTCGCGAATTACAACTTCGGAGCCTAAAACAATCGAACAATGTAGTCGGCTGACACTTGTGTCATCAATTTGGATATCGGCCTCTATGCCGCGTCCGATACTGGTTACAGATTTAGCAATCTTAAATTCTTCGCCTGTTACCGAAGTTAAGTATGGTGTGGCAACCGATGCAAATGCGGCCTCTGGCATTTGCGGAGTTGTACTTTGCACTTCGGATGAGGAGATAACTATGTCTATTGGTCTCGGGGCTGCGGCGCTGCGAATTCGAAACACCCCAGTTTCTAAGCTTTCATCTAAGTCAAAGGTGATGTGCGCTAAGTCCACCGCGGTATATCTCTGTTCATTGGTGTAGGAATCAGCCAAAGTGCCAAGCTCAATACTTAATGTGTTGAAGTAGGTCGATAACCGCTCGTGATCTACTGGCCCAAGTTCAACGATAAAGATGTTAGGGACAACGGTCTGCCCGTTTAGATTGTCAGCACGATTATCAATTTCTTGCTGTAATGCAGCGCCGAGTTCAACTGGTTGAACTTCAGATTTGAACGCCTTGGAAAATGAGCCATTTACGATTTGGTCAAGCCGCTGTTCCAAGTTTTCAAGTAAACCCATTACAACTCCTTGACTCGGCACAAACTGCAAAATTCACAATTGCTTGCAGGCTTCAATTCTACTTGACAGGCGGATTTCCATGATTTTCTTTATCGTGCCGTCAAAACCACTATTTAGGCAGTAAAAGCCAAAAAAAGCATTAGGGCGACAATTATCCCAGTCATTGCAATGCCAGCTTTTGTAACTAAAACTTTCGCCATCGCCGGTATGTAGGTAGCCACAAGTAGAGCGAGGCCGAATAACCAAAGTGGTGCGCCTTTTTGAAACGAGCTCTGGTAACGCCAATTGATCATGCCGATTGCAAATAGCAGGTAGCCGGCCCAACGCATATTCAAAATTATTGTTTCCACCTCCTGACTATATCGGCTAATGAGACCCTGAATTGTTCAAACACTCAATCAACAGTTGCCTGAACCGTAGAAGCAAGCAATTATGGAGATATGACTACTGCATCCAAAATCTACGATCTGTCCTTTACGAATAATCGTGGTGAATCAGTTTCGCTATCCGACTATTCCGGCAAGCCAATCTTGGTTGTTAACACCGCTAGCAAATGTGGATTCACACCACAGTACGAAGGACTTCAGAAACTCCACGAAGAATTTCGAGAGCAAGGTCTGATTGTTCTTGGTTTTCCATGTGATCAATTCGCACACCAAGAACCCGGTAACGATGCGCAAATAGATGAATTCTGCAAAGTTAACTACGGAGTAGATTTTCAGTTGTCACAAAAAGTAAATGTAAACGGTAAAGATGCTCACCCAGTTTTTCAATTCCTTAAGAGTAAGTCCAAAGGTTTACTTGGTGGCTCTGTGAAATGGAACTTCACCAAATTTTTGATTTCACCTGACGGTGAGTCAATTAAACGTTACGCACCAAACACCACTCCAGAAGATATTCGTTCTGATATTGAGGCGTTGTTACCAAATAAGTAACTCGGCTTTACGCTAGAGAAGTGAGTATTGATCCAGCACTGAGCGAGCAAGTATCAAGTTGGCTGTTACAGGATCCGGATCCAACCACGCGCGCCGAACTCGAGACTCTACTACTCGCTGCAAGCACTGACTACGAAGCTTTAAACGAGTTACAGGATGCGTTTAGTGGCTCACTTGAATTTGGTACAGCTGGGTTACGTGGCGCATTAGGTGCTGGCCCGAATCGGATGAACCGAGTTTCAGTATTAAGGGCCGCATCTGGCTTAGCGCAATTTCTAGTTCAGCAAGGTTTTGCCGGACAAAAGGTTGTAATTGGATTTGACGCTAGGTACAACAGTGAAGTTTTTGCAAATGACACAGCCCTTGTGATGTCCGGTGCTGGCTTACAACCAATTGTCTTTTCACACGTGGCACCAACACCAGTTCTAGCTTTTGCAATTCGACATCAAGATGCATGCGCAGGAGTAATGGTTACCGCCAGTCACAACCCACCACAAGATAACGGTTACAAAGTTTATTTAGGCGATGGTCGACAAATTGTTTCGCCAATCGATGAAGAGATTGCAACTCTAATTAAGTCCGTTTCAGACGTCAGAGAAATTATCAAAGGTGACAGTGGAAACGTTGTTAGTGATGAAGTAATGAATTCATACGTCTCCTTGACTTCACAACTTATTATTTCTGGGCCAACTACCGAAGCCCAACGCAAATCTGTTACTTCGGTATACACCGCTATGCATGGTGTGGGTTGGAACACTTTGAAATCAGTTTTTAGCAAATCTGGATTTGCCGAACCAATTGCGGCAATTGAACAACGCGATCCAGATCCCGCTTTTCCAACGGTGGCATTTCCCAATCCTGAAGAAAAAGGTGCACTCGACATAGCTATTGCCCTTGCTGAAGCCAAAAATGCTGGCGTATTAATTGCAAATGATCCAGATGCCGATCGCTTGGCAATCGCGGTCCCAAATTCAACTGGAAACTGGATTACGTTAAGGGGAGATCAAATTGGCGCACTACTCGCTTGGTGGATGATCGAACGCGCAAACTTGGTTGGAAACAAAATCTCTGGCACGTTTGCAAATTCAATCGTTTCTTCCATGATTCTGGAACCGATTGCCAAATCCGCTGGACTGGATTATGAATCCACTTTGACTGGATTCAAGTGGGTATCAAGAGTTAACAACTTAGTTTTTGGGTATGAAGAAGCCCTTGGATATTGCGTAGATCCTCACAATGTAAGCGATAAAGATGGAATTTCTGCAGCAGCCATGTTTATGGAGTTATTGGCTCATTTACAAAGTAACGACAGTTCGGTTTGGCAAGTCCTCGACCAGTTGGCAAATGCATATGGACTGCATGTCACAGATCAAGTTTCAATTCGCGTAACTAGTAGCGAGCACGTGACTTCAACAATGTTAGGAATTCGCACTAACCCACCAAAGCAACTTGGCGGGTTAATAGTTAGTGGATTTGAGGATCTAGCAACTGGAATCGGTAACTTACCTGCAACAGATGCAGTAATTATTCACTTAGCCGGGCTAGATCCAATTGAAAAAGCTCGAGTGATAATTCGACCAAGTGGGACTGAACCAAAGATAAAGTGCTATTTAGAAATTGTCGTTCGTGGGAAAGATTTAGAGATTGCCCGACATACAGCCGATAATGAATTAATACGTCTAGCAGCTGACGCTGGGCCACTACTAATCGGAGGCAATTGATGGATCGAAATCAATTGGCAAAAATGATTGATCACACTTTGCTTAAGCCTGAGGCAACCAACTCAGATGTCTTAGCCCTTTGTGCTGAAGCTGCTGAGTTAGGAACCTTTTCAGTCTGTGTTTCGCCCACTTTTGTTTCGCTAGCGGCAGCAAATGTTTCTAACGGTGTGAAGGTTGCAACAGTCTGTGGTTTTCCAAGTGGAAAACATGAAGCTGAAATTAAAGCAGCCGAAGCCAAGCTCTCGGTCTCCCAAGGCGCCCACGAAGTCGACATGGTTATCGATGTTGGCCGAGCCATCATGGGGGATTGGGATTACTTAGAGGCAGAAGTGGCAGCGGTTCGTAAAGCAATCGATAGCACATTGCTAAAAGTGATTTTGGAAACTGCAACACTGACAGATGAGCAGATTGCCAAGGCCTGCCAAAGGTGTGAAAGCGCTGGAGCCGATTTTGTTAAGACGTCAACCGGTTTTCATCCAGCAGGTGGCGCCGATATTCGAGCAATAAAGATCATGCATGAAACTGTTGGTGGTCGACTAGGCATCAAGGCCTCAGGTGGAATCCGCAACATTGAATTTGCTACTGAACTTATTTCAGCAGGCGCAACTCGCCTGGGTCTTTCAAGTTCGCGTGCAATTCTTGATGGCGCCCCAGCTACTGGAAGTTATTAGGCGCCAACTTGTTCGCGAAGTCGGGCATAACCAGGCTTAATTACCTGGTTAATAATGTCTAATCTTTGATCAAACGGCAGGAATGAACTCTTCATGCCGTTAACCGGTAGCCATTCCAGATCGCTCAACGAGTAATCAAATGCTTCAACTAGAGAAGTCATTTCAGATGACATCGAAGTGTCTGACATTAACCGATTATCGGTATTTAAAGTGACTCGGAAATTCAATTTACGAAGTAATCCAATCGGATGCTCAGCGATACTTGCAGCGGCTCCAGTATCAACATTTGATTTAGGACAAAGTTCAAGTGGAATTCGACGATCCCGAACATAAGCCGCTAAGTCGCCAAGCGTTACGGTGCCATCGGTATTGACCGTGACATCATCAATGATTCGCACGCCATGACCCAAGCGTTCTGTTCCACAGAATTGAATTGCTTCCCAAATACTCTTCAACCCAAATGCTTCGCCCGCATGAATTGTGAAATGTGCATTGTTTCGTTGTAAATACTGAAATGCCTCAAGGTGTTCAGTTGGTGGGTAACCAGCTTCTTTACCTGCAATGTCGAATCCGACAACACCACGATCGCGATACTCAACTACGAGTTTTGCAATTTCTAGAGAAACATCGGCCATGCGCATTGCAGTTAACAGTGCAACAACTCTAATATTTTTTCCAGTGGCTTTTGCAGCCGCTTCTCCCTGAGCAAAACCAAGTAATACATTGTCAATTACTTCTCGGTAACTCAGGCCTTTTGCAGTGTGTAATTCTGGCGCAAATCTAATCTCGGCGTAAACAACACCATCTTCGGCAAGGTCTTGTGCACATTCACTTGCTACGCGCTGCAAGGCTTCTGGAGTTTGCATGACACCAACAGTGTGAGCAAAGGTTTCAAGATAAATTTCAAGTGACCCTTGAACTGCGGTATGAAACCAATTACCAAGTTGCTCTTCATTGTCAAAAGGTAATGCGGTGTAGTTGTTTTGAATTGCAAGTTCCAAGATGGTCTTTACTCGAAGTCCGCCATCTAGATGATCATGCAAAACAACTTTTGGCACTGCTTTGATAACGGCGGGTGAAATCATGCTTCGTCATCTCGATTGGCAAGCTCAGGTGAAAATGCTGGAACACAGATAGCCACATAATGCGCATCTTCCCGAGTCAAGTAACGAACCTTTTCACCGGCACGAGTTATTAGGGCTTGACCAGCACCGACAGTAATTGTTTTGCCATCATGCTCAACATCAATCGAGCCGGTGATAACGATTGTGAATTCATCAAATCCTGGTGCTTGCGCAGGCTCGGACCAGCCAGCCGGTGCGTGCATAACTGCAATGGAAACATCGTTGTCTCCAGTTTTTACTCGGCCCACGTACTCGGCAATTGATTTTCCACCGGGTACTGGAATCATGGTTGGTTCGCTAATTAATTCAGGCATGTAATCAGACTACTTGGGAAAGTTTTACAAACAAGTTTTAAACTACCCGGTCAATAATTAAGGGTAACCGCCTCGAAATCTCGTCCTCAGGACCAATTTCGTAACCTTGCGTTAAGACTTGCA
>Ga0114968_10001668_pt1 | contig 17083 bp, 19 predicted proteins | sample M_130807_EF_Meta_FD_87020 | JGI IMG/M metagenome (GOLD analysis project Ga0114968, IMG submission 87020) | Freshwater microbial communities from Lake Montjoie, Canada to study carbon cycling - M_130807_EF_MetaG | ecosystem: Environmental > Aquatic > Freshwater > Lake | place: Lake Montjoie...
CCATTCATCATAAAAATCAGAAGTAGATTTGCAACGATTAACCCCCAACCAATGCAAACAACCTGTTCTCTCTACTTTATTTTTAGTCTTATCAAAACAAGGAAATGGATCTAACATACATTTACTTGTATAGTAATAGTTGCAAGCTTCAATATTATCTGGAGGAAAATAAGCTACAGATAAATTTTTAACAAATCTGGTAGCCATTCTAGCAGTAACCCACGCAAAACAATTACCTGACCCTTTATCTTGTTTACCAATAGTTCTAGAATTTAATCTTTGCAGAGGTAGCATTATGCGGTTATATTATACAAACATTTTATTTATTAGCGGGAAACCCAGGTTTAACGAAGTTTCACGAAGTAAGACCCCCGCTACTCAGAATCCGGCAAAGCCGGATTCCTTAACCCTCCTGCCCGAAAGATCCTTACCATTTCCAATAGCAACCTTTATTTAAACATTTTTAATCTAGGCATAACGCTATTATTTATGCGTTACGCGCTTCCTTGTTCTTCTCAAAGGTTTTGGCCCAACCTTTAGCAAAGGTTGGCTAGATTTTGGTCCAACCTTTAGCAAAGGTTTTGGTCCAACCTTTCTCAAAGGTTGGAAAGATACAAAACAAATAGCCGCAAGAACCGACCCATGATGTTTAGTCACACGTAACGAATCATAAACAAAGGTTTTCCCCGGATGAAACGTATAACCTTTATCAGTAACATTATCATGATACATTTTACAGCCCTCCACTACATTGCCCATACCTCTTCTCTCTATAATCCCCGCAATAGAGTCTGTTAAACTTTTTTCACAAGCCTTTTTATCGCCAGACCCCGAATATTCACAAGCAAATCCTCCCAAGTATTTCCCACTAGGGTCGTACACAGATGTCGTCATAACCGCCGCACTAATAAACGAACCTTTTGCTCCATTTGCTTGTGCTTTAATACACTCCATTACTTCTCCCCACTGGATTCTACTAAGTCCTTCTTCTTTTGCTATCTCTTTCGCCCCAGTAGGCATAACACTAGTATATTCAATAATATTTGTATTTTGAATGCCAGCATTTGTTAGTGCTTGGTCGTAGGAACCAGTCTCATAAGGTAACCCTTTAGAGCCAGCATCAGACTCCCCTGCGCCATGTGTTACAAAGTATTCATACGGGACTCTATTACCAAATATCATTACTATATTAACCACCTAAAAAAATACAAATTACCCTCATCTCATCCCGATCCACAATATACTAAACCTACTTAAAGACGCGCCGTAAATATAAATTGTGTAACAACACTATATTTTTAGCACACGCGCACACTAGCTTCATCCACCGCTAGCCTGGAATAAAAAAGTTAATTTTCAATAAATGAATGTTGTTATTGAAAATGGTAAGGGCTTTAGGGCAGGAGGGTTAAGGAATCCGGCTTTGCCGGATTCTGTAGAGCGGACGGCTTACTTTGTTAAACCTGGGTTCCCCGCTAAACTTGGGTTTAACGAAGTAACACCCGCTAACTAATATAGAAAATTCGTGAAATAAAAATTATAAATTTATAATTTTTATTATAAATGGACATTCCCATAATAATTATTTGTTACAATAACTACAAATATGTTGAAAACACTTTAAATCAAGTTTTAAAAATAAATGAAGCGTATTATAAAAATATACAGATTGTAAATAACGCATCTTCATGCATAAATACTATTAACTTCTTAAAAAATACAAATGTCAAAGTTATAAATAATGATAATAATGGCCCTTGGATTTCTGATACAATAAATAGTCACATATATAATACTTTGCCCGATAAATTTGTATTGACAGACCCAGACTTAGAACTCAATGAAAACACACCACATAACTTTATTGAAATATTATCCGAACTATCGGATAAATATAAATGTAGTAAAATAGGTTTAGCACTAGACATATCTGAACCAGAAAAAATGCACGAATTTAACTACTGCGGAGGATCCATTCACGAGTGGGAAAAAAAATTCTGGGAAAATAAAATAAACGACACTAATTATGAATTATATGATGCAGGTGTAGATACAACATTTTGTCTAATAAACAAAAAATACATTTATATAAATAATAATATTAATTTTTTTCAACTTAGAATAGCTGGAAATTTTACAGCAAAGCATTTACCTTGGTACAAAACTAATAAAATATACAATGTTTATGAGAATTATTTTGCAAACATTAGCGAAAGCACAATAAAAATTTCAACAATCGGAAAAGGAATTATTGATTATATCGAAAGTAAATATTTAAAAATCAAAAAAAATAGTGAAATTTTTTTCATAGAAAACAACCCAAACAATCTTAACTTATCTTTTTGGAAAGATAGTTATGGTGACTGGGAAATTTCTATGTTTGAAATTTTTGATAAATACTTAGATAGTAACAAAATTTTTATTGATATTGGTGGATGGATTGGAGGAACTACTATGTATGGTTGTAGAAAAGCAAAACATGTATATTCTTTTGAAGCAGATAAAAATTCATTTGATGAAATATGTATAAACTTAAAAACAAACTGCTCAAATAACTACACATTAGCTAATAAAATTATTGGTAACTGCAACTTGCAATCGCAACCATATGAAAATAAATTACTAACTATAAACGATTCTATCAATGAATGTGAAATAATTACATTAAAAAATATTATTAAAAACTACCAAATAAATCCAAAAGAAGTAGGAATTATTAAAGTAGATATTACAGGGAGAGAAGAAAGTATTTTGTTCGACTTGAATGATATAAATAAAGAATATAACGTCCCATTTTATGTTAAGTTTTATTATGATTTATGGTGTGATAAAAATTTAGACAGGTTCAATTTTTTAACATGTGAACAAAAAAGTGAAATAATAAATAATCAAATTATTCTTTTTGACTAGCGGGGAACCCAGGTTCAACGCAGTAACCCACCGCTATTTTAGTCAATAACAAATTATGTAAAAAAGAATTTAAAAAATCAATAACAATATTATTACTATGAATAATATTGAAAGTATTTTTACTGACCAATGTAAAACCGCGTCCGATATAAATGAACATTTAACAACATTATGTAAATATTCAAGCGAATGCGAAAGCGTATTTGAAACGGGCGTGCGTAGAGTATGCAGTTCATGGGCATTTGTTTATGGGTTATTAAAAAACAATAAAGAAAAAAAACTTTTATTTTTAAATGATATTGACGAGTGTAACATAACAAATTTACTTCAACTAACTTCTGACCTACCTATTCAAATCAAACATGAATGGAAAAATAATTTAGAATTAAATTTAACAGAATCTTTTGATTTAACATTTATTGATACTTGGCATGTATATGGGCAATTAAAACGTGAACTAGAAAAATTTTCAAAAACCACAAATAAATACATTATTATGCACGATACAACTGTTGATGAATGGGAAGGAGAGAGCATTCGAATGAGACATAATATACAGGCTCAATCAATCAATTCTGGATTTCCTATAAATGAAATTACGCGAGGATTATGGCCAGCAATAGAAGAATTTTTACAAACGAATCAAGATTGGGTTTTACATGAAAGATATACAAATAATAATGGGTTAACAATTCTTCGACGCGTTGCTAGATAATCTTATTTTCAATAATCCCAATTTGTTATTATTGAAAATCATATACATATTCTTATTTTTGAAACTTTTTGATACATTCCCAAATCTTAGCAGACTCATCAATAGTGAACGCGCCTCGCTTTTGGGCAAGTGTTAAAAAAGAAATAATTACATTTAGCGCAACATTCTCATCAGTTACTTCAACGCTAGTCAAAAGAGGCTTTTGAGGAACAGATGTATTGTCAGTCTCCATATACTTATAATATGAAATATAGTTTTAAGTATATTTTAAACGTGAATATTTAGCCACTTTTTATACCGCTAGAAAAAGCAAAAAGATTTTCACTATCCACTAAAAAGTGGAACAAATTGCGCCAAAACTAGCGTTATCCACCGGGAGCCTGGATTAAAAAGGGTAATTTTCAATAAATAAAGGTTGTTATTGAAAATGGTAAGGGTTTTGCCTTCCCGAAGGGCGGGAGGGGGCGAGCGGGGGAACCGGGGTTCCCCGCTAGCCAAAACCAAGTAAATTTTTGCTCCACTTTTTCTAAAAGTGGAAAAAGTTGCGCCAAAACAAAGTAAATTTTTGCTCCACTTTTTCTAAAAGTGGAAAAAGTGGAAATAATACATAAAAGTAAATTTTCATTTAGCATTGAATTGAAAAATCATACACCTAAAAATGAAATACTTTTGCGTGCTCTCTTAGAATCAAAACTATTAGGTGCTGGAACAACCATTACACCTACTTATAATAAGATAAGCTTCAATGCATCCAATGTTTTATCATTAAATAATCTTTTATCCAAATACAAAGACAAAAATGAGAGAAATATTGAGAAACTTGATTATAATGAAGCCGAACAATTAGTTGATTCGCTCTCTACCCAAATAACTTATTTAAACAAACATGGTCATACCTTTTACAATTTCTCTCTAGAAAATATAATTGTGATTGATAAAAACAACAAAAAAGTATTCCTATGTATCGATACCAACTACTTATTGAAAATCAAAGATCAATATATAACCTTTACAGAACCTTTTAATATTAAGGAAGAATTTTTGAATCCTGAAATAAAAAAAATTACATCACTTCCTTCAAGCGCACATTATCAATCTATTTTACATAGTTTAGGAAATTTGGCTCTTTTTTGTATTTTACCTGACTTTAACACAAATAAAGATAAAAAACTTGAGCAAATCAAATACACACGGCTTTATTGGAAACTAAATCCACTTTTAGATCCACTTTTAGATCCACTTTTAGATCCACTTTTAGAAAAAGTGGAGCAAAATACCACTTTTAAATCCACTTTTAAAAGGGCTAAATAGTTTTGCTCCACTTTTTCTAAAAGTGGATCTAAAAGTGGCTAAAGTGGCTTTTTTTAAAAAGTGGTTATTATATAATGTCTCTCGCCACGTTCAAAAAAAAGTCGATAGTTCAAAACCATGGCACAAAAGTTTCGGGAAAACCTCCGGGAGGTATATGGCAATGTCAAGGTCCCTTTGGTAAAAACAAACTTGTTCTAACAATGAGAGCAGCCGGACCCGAAGGATTTTCCCTCAATGGCGGTCATAGAAATGTTGGATATGTTGGAAAAAGCTACGCCATGTCTAGTAATGGAACACCAATGCATGGCCAGTATCCATATGGTAGTGGCGGAACCGGAGGTCGTTATGCTCAACCAGAACCAGTATATAATGTTAATCGTGTTATAGTTCTTGGTACACAAGCGGACTATATAAAGCCAAGTGTTTTATCTACAAAAGGTATGCTTGCAAAGAAATATAGATGGGCGTATAATGGTCAATATCCAAACTTTTGGGTTCAACCCAACTACACTGGAAATCTTACAGATACCGCAAGTCAAGGTGCCTACCTTCAGTCATTATCTGCAGCCGCTAGTGGTGTCGTTGATATTAATAAATCAGATAAATTCATTGGCTTCATCAAACGCGGCGGACCCACCCTTTGCCAAACATCTACAGCAAGATTCAAGTATAATGATATGGCAAGAAACGGACAATATACCAAGTTTACAAATAACTCTCAAGATTCAAGTACGTATACTTTACAAATACAGCGAAAATGTCAAAACCCCGTAGGCGCCCAAAAACCTTTCCCATATGCCACATCAAGTGGAACTGGAATTCTAAGTGGTGGATCAGGAAACGTAAATGTGGGTAATAGTTGCGGAACAACATTTCCCGTTTTCCTTTCGCCCCCGGAATGGTATGTAAATTCCCCTTCTGAATTTGGAACCCCAGCACCACAGAACGCAAAAAAATTAACTACAAAATAAAAAACAAAAACGTATTAGAATCATGATAATAATATAAATTATAATGATTAGAAATAGTCTACTCAACCTTCATTCGTCGTATATGCTACTCCAACTTTTTATTGATTCAAATGATAATGAACTATTAGATAAATATCTAAAAGCAATTAATAATCATAACAATAAAGTTCTAGACACAAATAACCAATACGTAGATGCTGGCTTTGACCTTCTCACGCCAACTGAAATAAACTGCGTATCCTCCCAGACAAATAAAGTAGACTTGCAAGTTAAGTGTAGTGCGCAAATAATCAGTACTAATTCAAATCCAAGAAACACTGGATTTTATATGTACCCTAGGTCAAGTATTTCAAATACTCCACTACGTTTGGCAAATTCAGTTGGAATAATAGATGCGGGGTATCGTGGGAGACTAATGGGTAAGTTTGACTGCCTCGAACCAAGATATACTATAAATAAGTTTGATAGAATACTTCAAATTTGCGCCCCAGGATTAATTCCAATTTATGTTGAGCTAGTTACAAATGTAAATGCGTTAGGAATAACAGAAAGAGGAGAAGGAGGGTTTGGGTCATCTGGCCGCTAGTATGGAGTTCTTACATTTTGTAAATATCGTCTTTCAAAAAACTGCAAACTAATATTATGCTTATGTAAAATAATACTTAATAATGATTGGTCGTGCCTATGCTCATTAAACTGCAAATCGTTTTCCGCTTTACTTGGAGAATCCGTAATATCTTCATACACGCAACACATATTGAGCCACTCATTAACATATTTTAAAGTACTTTCTGTTTTTCTAATCACCAATGCGCCACCCCAACAATCTTCTATATTTTCATTAAAAACTTTATCATACATGTCATATTTCAAAATGACATCCATTTTACACCAATTTTTCATATACCAAATAGGATTATTTGGTTTATTTTTCCATACTAGTAACTCGTTATTAGACATATATGAGTCAAATAATTCCGTAAATTCCTCGGTAAAATAATATTTTGAGTCAAGATAAAAAAGTGTATCACCTTCATTTATTTTTTTCAAGGTTTCATTTATAATATAAGGTTTCCACAACCAGTAACCACCACCCCTACCCAAAGATAATATAGAATCGTTGTTTGTTTTAAAGTCTACATCAATATCTTCTTTATTAAATATAATAATTTCAAAATTTGGTCCATGCTTTTTTATAGATTCTAGTAACGGATTTAAATAATGCCAATGCGTATTATCATTATATACTAAAAAATAATACATTTATTTATACGTAACAAAATTTCCTTTTACCTTTAACGAAAAACTTCTAATATTTGCGTTTTATATATAGCAATGGATGCGACCATAAATAAAGTATTTAATAGTGATTTTTTTCATATCAAACACCCCGCTACAACATTGACTTACATACTTATAGCATTAATAGTAACTTGGTATGCAGTTCCAGGTTTATTAGCATCTTTATTTAATACAATTTTAGGAAACATAATCTTATTAGTGGGAATTATTTTAGTAGGAATCAAAGATATAAAAATAGCAATCGCATTAATTATTTTATTTATTATTATTTTCAAGTTTTCTTATTATGTAACAAAAAAAAGCGAAGGATTTGGATTTGGATCTGGACCTTATAGACTAACCCCAAATGGTGCACCCGTATCAACTATCAAACAACAAGTTAAATAAAATTATACTTACAAAAAATAAAAAACATTAGTATAATATAATAATAATGTTTGAAAATAAAAAATACCTACCCTATTTATTGATTTTATTTCTGTTACTTATTATACTTTATTTCAACTTTGACCAGTTTTTCACCGCTGACAAAGAGTTTGGCTCCACAACTGACAAAGAGTTTGGCTCCACAACTGATAAAGAGTTTGGCTCCACCTTTTCTAAAGGTGGAAAAGGTGGAAAAGAAGGTTTCATATCAATAACCTGGTCTCCTCTAACAATAAAAAATTTTTTGAATTTTGAACAGACAATGAACCCAAATCTAATTTTTGATGTAGACGTAATTCAACAACAAGCATCAGAAGATGAAGTAAAAACTTTAATTAAAACAGGAAAATGGCCTTGGAGTGACGAAACAAAAAAGATTTATATGGATGTAATAAAAAACAATACAATGATAAAAACAAGTCCTAATGCGGCAATGGAACAAGCGCGGACAATCTATAATGAAACAATTATCAAAGAAATGATATCTTGGAGCGCTCCAGAAGGACAATTTTTACTAAGAGGTGCATACTCCATAAACCCAAACCAAAATCAAAATCAAAATACTGGGTCAGGAACATTTGGTATAAATAGTGGACTAATAACAAAAAGTAATAATTTAATTCGATGTGGAATAGATTCAAACAATAAAGTTTCTTTGCAAGAAATACAAAGTCTTGGTAACGATGGCATTACTGGCGCGCATAAAAAAAAAACTATTACATTAGATTATAAAAAATTACCTAGTTTGATACCTGGTTTTAGATTTATTGGATCGCCATGCGACCCTTGCGCGGCTGTAGATAGCCCACCAAAATATACTTGCCCCTTCTCTCTTACTTCAAAGGACCCTAGCCCTATTTGGGCTAGTTTATGGAAACTTAAAACAAAAATCAATAAATCGGAAAATGCGCATACAAATGCGGATAAAACCCAATTTCCTTTATTATTAGAGTTAAAATCAGAACTAAATAAAGCATTTCCAGAAACAGGTGTAAAAGAAAAACCAAAAACAGAACCAACACAAAAACCAAAAACAGAACCAACTCAAAAACCAAAAACAGAACCAACGCCAATACCAAGCGCAACAACAACTAAGTCTACCCCTTCAAAAACAGAATCAGTGTCATCTGAAAATCAACAAAAAATTAATAGCGCAATATCACAACTTACTGCGTTGCTATCATCAATTTTGAATAAACAATAAGTATCTGATGTTATTTCGTAGCTTCATCCACCGGGAGCCTGGATTAAAAATGTACTTTTCAATAAATAAATGTTGTTATTGAAAATGGTAATGTCTTTACCTCCCCGAAGGGCGGGAGGGATAAGGAATCCGGCAAAGCCGGATTCTGTAGAGCGGGTGGCAACGTAGTTAAACCGGGGTTCCCCGCTATTATTTCGTCATCCATAATTTTTTATTGAATCTAATGCACAACAAATGATTTACGGATAGCATTATCCACCGGGAGCCTGGATTAAAAAAGGTAATTTTCAATAAATGAATGTTGTTATTGAAAATGGTAAGGTCTTTGCCTCCCCGAAGGGCGGGAGGGGGCGAGCGGGGGAACCTGGGTTCCCCGCTATTTACGGAAACGCAGAAACTTCCTCCTCAACCACTTGACTTCCAGTGCACGTACGCATCATTCTTAAGGCCGAAGGAGTCTGATAGGCAGTAGTTTGCGAGCGCATAAGTTGGTGCCGGACCCCAGCTCCACCAAACTGGGCCGAGTCAAGGTCAAAGTCGTTGACATTATACGTTTGCTGTCTTCCTTGAGATGTCTCACGAGCAACAATACACATCGCTTGGCGATGCGTTCCTAAAGAGCGAATCGTAATATACATATCGTCGCAAAGACCAAGCATAAACGGATCCTCTTCCTTACCAGTATCTTTCATGTACTTTTTCATAAAGTCCATGAAATCAGTCATCTCCTTTCTATAAACTTCGACAGGAGTTTTAAACGTTGGCTCAATAACCGGTTCATCAATTTGAGGAAAAGGTCCCAGTGCAAATTGGCGCCTCAACCCCCCTGCTCTAAACTGACTTGGAACATATTCAAAGTTTTTAGCCTCAAACATATACTGCTGGCAACGAAGACGGAGCGCTTGTTCAGTCAAGTCAATGCCCGAGTTTTGAACAACTGAAGCATAGCGGTGATATGTGGAACCATTCATTGTAGTTCCAGAAACCGATGCCACAACATCAGAATCAGGCGCTAGAATGTGATATACCTTTTTGACCTCGGTAACAAGATCTCCAAGATAAAGTTTGTCAACAAACTCTCCAGTCAAATAATCGTAAATGAGACCATCAGTCACCACTACAGAAACATTTGTCATAACCTTATAAAGTTCGTTATTCAAGATTTCTCCATAAACGAGCCCAGCATTTTCGAGCTTATCAATAAGCCAATTTGAGCTGCGCTTGTTTGCTCGTCCAAGAGCAAGCATCATACTCGGGTTGTGCTGAAGTCCAAATGCAATAAACGTGTTGGAACAATTATCGGTGACAAGAGAAGCCAGTACACTAGGATTGCAAATTCCCGCAGTCGCATCGCCATCAGTCATGAAAATATGGCTAACGACGTGGTCTGGATAAAGAGCAAGGTGCGCATCAACAGCAGATGCTGCATCTGTTAGTGCAAGCTCGATGTTTGTATTTTGCATTGGCCGCATGGTATCAATTGCAGTAATCAAGGCTAAAACATTATCCTTAGTAACCAACGTAGTAGCAATAATGTGATGAATTTGATCATCAAAAGCCGAAACTTGGACATAGATGCTAGCCTCCTCTTCATTATCTGCAAAGAAATGCATCATGTTTGTCATCGTATGCCGAATATGTTCCATCTTTGTTCTTCCATCCTTACATCTATCGCTCATTGACCCGGAGCAGTCAGTTGTGAAGCGGAAGAAACACGGACTCTTTGTAATAGATGCCTTCGCAGCATCAATACACAAATTTCCATAAACGTGCGACTCGCATCCCGCAGGCTTTTTGATTACCAATCCATCAATAAATGGGTCAGTATGTTGGTTAATATGAGCAGTAAAATGAGCGCTAAATGCCGCCATTGTGTCAGTCTTTAATTTATTTTTTTCTAATTATTATCGTTTCAATTTTTTTAGGAACCCATGAAAAAAAGGGTAAAAACCCAATTTTTCTTTTTCTTTTTTACATGCGAATAACCTCACGCTTCCCCGTCTTCATCTGTAATCTCAAGAAGCGCAGCACTAGGTGGTAAAGTGAGCGGTGGCGGCGTCAAACTTTGACTTTTGCGTGCAGGAACCTGTCCAAGTAGAGGGGGCGACGAGCTAGGTGACCTCGGCTCGAAGCTCACAGACTTGGCTTTTCTAGGCGACTCCTCAAACTTGATGACTGGAGCTGGCCCTTGCCCGCGCCCGCCCCTCGAGCCCTCGCGTGGGCCGCTAGACTTATTAGCGAAAATCTTCCAGAACCAAGGGTCGTCGTAAATAACCTTTACCTCTTTACCCGCAAGAAGCATTTCTCTGGCTCTGTTCGCATTTGGGTTACTATACCACTGCCGAAAGTGGACAAAGACCCGTTGCAGCTTTTCTCCCTTCTCATTCTCCCTAGAAACCATATCAATGCGCTCAATGAAGCCCAGATTGAGCTCCTTAAAAACGCCCATCACACGTTCGCGCGTGATGTTCTTAAAAACCCGAGGAATACACATGCTAGGCACATTAGCGGGAATTGTATTAAAGTCCACAGACGACATCTTCAAGACGTAAAATCGGTCAGTATTTACTTCTATTTTAAAACCTTTTTTCCATTTCAATTTTTTCTCAGGGAACCGATGGTTCCCCGAACCCCTCCTTTTTTTACTAACTTTTCAACCTAATTGCGAAACCACTTTTTAGTAAAGGAGGGGTTCGGGGAACCATGGGTTCCCTGAAAAAAAATTGAAATGGATTTTCGAGAAAAAAATAGGCACAAGAAACCTCACAAAGTTCCGTTGAAAATGGAATCCAATGCGCATAAACTATGGGAATACCAGAGTCGCCTACCCATAGTCATAAGTGTAGCCAAGCGCCTGCGCCTCAAGGCCACTACTCTCAAGAACGAAGCAAACTACGCCGCATCCCTAGTCAAAGAGATAGAGGCTGCATGTCCCGAGGTCCCCGATGAAGCCTACAAAACAACCTTAGCGTCAGCTGAAAAAAAAGCACTAGAGTCCGAAAAAGCCGCCGCAAAGGCCATTGCTATGGCCAAGTCTCGCACCAAAATCGCCGACGAACTGGCCACAATCCTTGGCAAAAGAACCAACTGGCGTGAGGAAAGCGAGAGACCCGATTACACGAAACGAAACTGGTATGAAAATTCCAACTGGCGTGAGGAAAGCGAGAGACCCGTCTACACGAAACGAAACTGGTATGAAAATTAACTCAATCGCCCAAACCCAAAGACATTACAAAAGCTGTATTTTTTCTTTTAGTACGTTTCCTGAGTTCCAAACATAGTAGGGTTATTCAACCAAACAAGAAGTACTATGATTCCGCCAATAAAAGATAACAAAAACCATGAATAAAATCCAACAGCTAATAAGTCTTGAACTTTTTTGCAATACGTTTTTTCATTAACTTCGCTTTCACTTTCGCTTCCACTTTCGCTTCCACTTTCACTCTCACTTCTAATGCCATTTTCATATTCGCCTTCGACTTCACTTTCTCTTTCTCTCTTTAACTCTATAACTGGTTCTCCAACTACGTCTATTCTTACAGATTCTTCAATTACCTTTGCAACAGGAACTAATGTTAGTACATGTAACGGACTCGACCCATAAATCATTGCCTTATAATTGCTTATTTTTTTTGCTAGTTCTTTTTTTCAATTTTATTAACAAAAGCTCTTTTGCTCCACTTTTTATAAAAGTGGATAAAGGTTAATTTTTGTTTTTTGGCTCAACCTTTCCTAAAGGTTGATTTTTGCTCCACTTTTTATAAAAGTGGATAAAGGTTGATTTTTGGCTCAACCTTTCCTAAAGGTTGATTTTTGGCTCAACCTTTCCTAAAGGTTGATTTTTGGCTCAACCTTTCCTAAAGGTTGATTTTTGCTCCACTTTTTATAAAAGTGGATAAAGGATATAAACATTACACTACAAACTAGGTAGTAATGGCAACCCTTCTATCCAAACTTTTACAATTCGTTTTACTTACAACATCAAAGCGCCAAATTGATGAGTCGCATGGAATCAGTCATAGTATGAATGTTTTGCACTACACAATGAAAATCTATACGAGTGTGCTGCCGAAAATCCCAGAACTGGAAACCCAAGAGCGAACTATTTTCGTTTCAGCGGTACTTCATGATATGTGCGATAAAAAGTATATGGATGAGGATGATGGAATAAAGAAAATTGAAGAATTTTTGTGTGAGAAAATAACTCCGGATGAAATAGAAATGACAAAGAAAATTATTTCAACCATGTCGTATTCAAAAGTAAAGAAAAATGGTTTTCCGATAATAGATGGACTAGAAAAAACAATGGCTTATCATATTGTGCGAGAAGCAGACCTGCTTAGTGCATATGATTTTGACCGGAGTATTTTATATCATATGCATAAGTCAAATTCCAATATCCATGAAGCATACAGCAACGCTTGTGAAGTATTCAATAATAGAATTCTAAAACATGAAGAGGATGGTCTATTCATAACAAATTTTGCAAGAAACGAAGCAATAAATCTTAAAATAAATGCGCAGAATAGAATGATTGCATGGAAAACAATATTGAACAAGCCAACCCTATTCTAGATACCTGGGTTCCCCGCTAAAAAAATTGATAAGATAAAACAGACAAAAATAAAAATCAATAATATGGCATCCAGACAAATCAAATGTTCCTTTTGTGGTCGTCGTGGACATTTGATAAGAACCTGTATGTGCGATGAAGCCATTGAACTACACAGATTTATCAATGTTACATTATTTGAAATGTATGGAACAGACCAACAAGTCTTACTAAACTTATATCGAGTGCGTGAACTAAAAATGATGTCAGTAATCATGGACTTAAAAATACTTTCAACAAAAGAAGAAATCATAGAAAACATTATTCAATGTATATTTCAAAGAAAGACAATGATATTAGCACTTTTGAAACTTCAAGAAGAACAGCTGCACGTCATTACCATCAATAAAACTATTTTATCTCCAACTGAAACATGTCAAACTTTAGATTGCCCGATATGTTTGAACTCTCATACCATTGATAAAACATATCTAACTAACTGCAATCATGGGTTTTGTATTGAATGCACAGAACATCATCTAAAAACAGATAATACTAAAAAGTGCCCAATGTGTCGTACAAAAATAACAACTCTAGACTTGAAAGAAGTAAATCAGCAAAATGAAAATTTAGGACAAGTTTTGCCGTAAAAAAAAATAACACAATATAATATAGATGGATTCTTTTACTGACCTTTGCACTCCTGCGCAACTGTACGTCATTTTAACCGCCCTTTCACTTATTGCGATGATATTCGCAAAACAATACGGGCCTGCTGTTGTAAAATTAATCTTTGCGTTTATTTTTACATTCATTTTGAATTGGTTGTGCTCAAAAGGATATAGCAGTCTTTCATGGTTTATTGTTCTTGTGCCATTTATTTTAATGGGACTTGCCTTTATTTTTTTATTATTTGGCCTCAAACAAATATCTAAAGCCAGCAATCAACAACAAGACCAACATCCTCAAAGCCAACATCAGAAAGCGCAACATTAAATCAAATACCGATAACAATTTTAAAATTGTTATCAGTTCAATAAAAAAATCTAAATATATAATATGAAACTCGGTAAAACTTTATCCGAACTTTGCACGCCCGCGTTTATATATTTAGCTATTTCGTTATTCACCATATTAGTTGCACTATTCAACGGAACTAAAATAATTATGGTTTTAGGAAAAACTGCGTTTGTTGTTTTCTGGACATTCATCTTGAACTTATTATGCAAGAATGGCTATAAATCATTTTCTTGGTTCCTTGTCCTTTTACCCTATGTACTTTTATTAGGAGGGTTCTTAACAGCATTCTACCAAGTAAAAGAAACCTTTGCTGATATGGGCGCGTCAGACCCTACCGAAGTAGCGACAGAATTAGTATCAAGTCTCATGAAGGAGAAAGAGGATGAGAAAGAAGGATTTGAAGATATGGATTTAATGTCCGCCCTCATGAAGGAGAAAGAGGACGAGAAAGAAGGGTTTAAGTGTGGATGGAAAAATGTTTGCAAACAATGCGCATCTAGCACTGGTCAAAGAACTTGCACACCAAAATGCAGCCAGCAATGGCAATGCGGTATAAAGTAGCATTATCCACCGGGAGCCTGGATTAAAAAAGTTAATTTTCAATAAATGAATGTTGTTATCGAAAATGGTAATTCCCGAAGGGCGGGAGGGGGCGAGCGGGGGAACCGGGGTTCCCCGCTAGTATAACCCAGATATCTACTCTTGTTCCTCCTTCTTCGTATTCATATATAAGTCAATAAATTCTCCACTAAGTGTAACATTATCTAAAAGTAGTCTCACCAAAATCGTTACCTTATCTTTATTATCACGAATTATAGAAATCGCTTTACTATAAGCTTCATTTACCAACATTAATGCTTCCGCATCGAACTTCTGTTTTGTTCGGTCCGAATACTTATCTCCCATACCCAGTGTCCTACCCAAAAACGGGTTCCTGTCACTATCCGTATTCTCATTATAAAATACATTCAAGTCATCCCCCATTCCATAATTACCAATCATTCGCCTGGCAATCGAATTTGCCTGCTTCAAATCTTGTACTGCGCCAACAGAAACAAACTCCTCCCCGTAAAATACATGTTCCGCCGCTTTGCCACCTAGTGCAATAATAAGTCGCTTCTTCAATAAGTCCTTAGTATAGAGACCACTTTCCGTAATTTCAGGATACTCGTTGAAAAGTGTATATCCGCCCGCACCATTATACGTACTCTGGATCGTAACCTTCTTCAACTCAAAATAATCTTTAAACATTGCCGCAATAAGCGCATGACCAATTTCATGTACAGCAACACGAAAAAGCGCCGCATCAGTTCTCGTATCAACCTTTTTAGCTAAGCCAACAACAATTTTTTCCAATGCATCTTCAATATCGACCTTTTCAATAACTTCCCTCCCTTCACGCGCAGCATTTATCGCACCTTCGTTGAGCAAGTTTTTCAGTTGTGCGCCAGAAAATCCCGCCGTAGACTCAGCTAGAAAAGCCAAATCAACCGCCTGGCTAATATTCTTATTCGCCGTATGAACACCAAGAATCGCCCTCCTAGACGGCGTATCGGGTAGCGGGACATTGATAAGGCGGTCAAATCTACCAGGGCGCAATAGCGCCGCATCCAAAACATCCTTCCTGTTCGTCGCAGCAATCACTAATACTCCTTTGTTCGTCGTAAACCCATCCATCTCCGCCAATATTTGATTCAATGTTTGCTCTCGCTCATCATTTCCCATATTAATTCCGGTACCCCTCTGCTTACCAACAGCATCAATTTCATCAATAAAAATAATGCAAGGCGTGTTCTCACGAGCCTGTTTAAATAGATTCCTAACTTTTGCCGCACCCATGCCAACAAAAAGCTCGACAAACTCACTTGCAGAGACGGAAATAAAATTTGCATCAGCTTCACTCGCAATCGCCTTGGCAATAAGAGTTTTACCAGTACCCGGAGGTCCTTCCAATAAAATCCCACGAGGGATCTCTGCCCCCACCCTCTCGTATAATGTGCTATTTTTAAGATACGATACAACCTCCGAACACTCTTGAAATATTTCCGGACTCCCTGCCCAGCTCCCCAACGTAATATTCGACTTTTGCATATTTATCTTATCTTTATTCAAGCCTGAACCCATACCAGACATAAAAGGAGGCATATTTTGCCCACCTATACCAGTCCCACCTTGAAAAAACGCCCCAATACTTCGCACAAAAAACAAGAAAAGCGAAACATAAATAACAAAATTAAAACTATTATTGATAAACCCAGCCACAGACCCAGCTAACCCGTCCACCCCACTACTAGGATTTACTTCCTTGGACAAAATTACACTATCCACCTTATTTTTATTGGAAACCTCTATAATTTGATTTGCCAAAACCGGGCTAGTAGTAGTAATACTGAAATCTTTCAATACATCCCCGTCTTCTAACTCGTCAACACTTTGTATAACATAGTCATGATGTCTCTCCGAATAAACATTCGCCAAGTCATTTGAAAAATAAATCGAATCTACGTTATGATTTTCAATATCAGTCAAAAGCTCCCCAATGGGCTTTTGTATCAAAAAATGTTTATACTTTAGTACCTTACCAATACTATTTGCATTTAAAGAGAGAACAGACTTAGTGTATGCTCCTAGTCCAAGACCAATAGTCAATAAAGATATTTTTTTGAACATTA
>Ga0114968_10001669_pt1 | contig 17077 bp, 18 predicted proteins | sample M_130807_EF_Meta_FD_87020 | JGI IMG/M metagenome (GOLD analysis project Ga0114968, IMG submission 87020) | Freshwater microbial communities from Lake Montjoie, Canada to study carbon cycling - M_130807_EF_MetaG | ecosystem: Environmental > Aquatic > Freshwater > Lake | place: Lake Montjoie...
GAAAAAGGATATTACCTCAATGACAAAGTTTTGCGTTTTGCAAAAGTTGTCGTTGGTCAATAAATAAAACATGAGTAACAAGCGCGACTATTACGAAGTTCTGGGTGTTTCTAAAAATGCCGATGAGTCCGAAATCAAGAAGGCTTATCGCAAACTCGCCCTCAAGTATCACCCCGATAAAAACCCAGACGACGCCAGTGCAGAGGACAAATTCAAAGAAGCTGCTGAAGCTTATGAAGTGCTGAGTAACGCCGAGAAAAAAGCGCAATACGATCGCTTCGGACACGCCGGAATGGGCGGCGCAGGTGGTTTTGGCGGTGGCGGCATGAACATGGACGACATATTCTCCCAATTTGGCGACATCTTTGGAGGCGCATTTGGCGGAGGTAGTTTTGGCGGCAGCCGAGGTGGGTCAAGAGTGGTAAAAGGCACCAACTTGCGCGTCAAAATGAAACTCACGCTAGAAGAAATTTCTGGCGGTGTCAAGAAAAAAATCAAGGTCAATAAATTAGTACAGGTCGAAGGCGTCACTTACAAAAACTGCCCCACATGCCAAGGAACAGGTCGCATCACGCGCGTTGCGCAAACCTTCTTAGGAGCTATGCAAACGCAGTCTGCGTGTCATGTGTGTCAGGGAGCGGGCAAGACCGTTGAGTCTAAGCCTGCCGATGCCGATGCACAGGGTCTTAAAAAGCAAGAGGAAGTCATTGAAATTGATATTCCTGCTGGCGTAGAAGAGGGCATGCAACTCAGTGTGCGCGGCAAAGGAAATGCTGGGCCGTACAACGGTGCAGCCGGTGACCTCATTGTCGTGATCGAAGAAATAACCCACGAAGAGCTGCGCAGAGAGGGCGAAAACCTCCACTACGACGCTTTCTTGAACTTTACGGATGCCGTGCTAGGTGCCTCCATAGAAGTGCCTACAGTGGGAGGAAAGGTCAAAATCAAAGTTGATCCCGGAACCCAAAGTGGCAAAGTACTCCGCTTGCGTGGCAAAGGCTTGCCCAACGTACAGCGCTACGGAACCGGCGACCTCTTTGTGCACCTGCACATCTACACGCCAACAAGCGTGAGCAAAGAAGAACGCGAAATCCTCGAAAAACTCCGCGATTCTGAAAACTTCGACCCTTACAAAGCGCAAAAAGACAAGGGTTTCTTTAGCCGCATGCGCGATATCTTTAGCTAAAAAGATATCTTTGGTTCATGAGATTCATCGATGCTGCTAGGCTAGGCCGCAATTCAATAGGGCTTTACATGGGCGGAATCGCGGTGCTAATTGTCCTGTTTATTTTAGGTGGCTTGCCTTTGCTTTTCGATGCGCAGTGGCGCTTGCCTGCCACCGCAATCGACATCGAAAACCCTGCATTTATCGAAGCATATGGCTCCACGCGCTTGCTTGTTGGAGAGCTGCTCTCCTTCTTTTTTGCCTGTGTGGGCTTCGTGTTGTATTTGCGCTATGCACACCAGCGCGCACTGAGCTCCATTTTTACGGCTGCAAGCCGCTTTCGTTGGCAACGCTTTTTGGGCTTCGGCAGCATTTTATTCTTAACGGTTTGCCTGTTCAGCTTGCTTGAGGTCTTGTGGAGCGGGCAGGCTGAATTGGTGCAATTGAATTTCAAAGCGGAGCAGTTTTGGCCTTTGTTTTTCTTTTCCTTGTTGCTCATTCCTTTTCAGGCGGGCATAGAAGAGTTGGTTTTTCGCGTTTATGCGTTGCAAGGATTGTATATGCGCACCAAAAGTGTTTGGCTGAGCGTCGGCCTGAGTTCAGCTATGTTTGCCCTGATGCACATCTCAAATCCTGAAATTGCTGTTTTAGGCCCGGGGCTTTTGCTCTACTATTTCATGGCGGGCCTTTTTCTAGCGCTGCTTGCCGTTCAAGACGACGGCCTAGAACTCTCGTTGGCTTTTCATATTTTTAATAACCTATTTGGAGCCTTCGTTGTCTCGAGCGATTGGCAGGCTTTTCATACCGAGGCACTCTTCATGGACCACCGCGCCCCGGGTTCCTTGACCTTCCAATTGGTTTCCGCTTTGCTCTTATTTGCCGGTATTTATTTCGTGCTCTCGAAAAAATTCAAGTGGAAACCACTTACGTCGTTGCGCTAGTCTAGATTTTTCTTAGCTTTAAGTCATGATTAAAGTAGCGCAAGTCAGTAAATCTTATCAGCGCAAGTTGGTGCTCGACGACGTCTCATTGGAGGTTTCGAAAGGTCAAATTTTTGGTTTGCTCGGCCCCAATGGCGCAGGCAAAACAACCCTCATCCGCATCCTCAACCAAATGGCAAGCCCAGACGCAGGCTCGGTCACTTTTGATGGCCAATTGCTCGGCGAGCGCCATTTGCCACTCATCGGCTATTTGCCCGAAGAGCGTGGCCTTTATAAAAACATGGCCGTGCGTGCGCACTTGTTATTTTTGGCCCAACTCAGGGGCTTATCTAAAACAACTGCCGCCCAAAACGTCGATCATTGGTTGGCACATTTTGACATTCAAGATTGGCAAAATAAGCGCATTACCACACTTTCCAAAGGCATGGCGCAAAAAGTGCAGTTCATTGCCGCACTTGTTCATCAGCCGCAGTTGCTCATTCTTGACGAACCACTTTCGGGCTTTGATCCGCTCAACGTGGAGCTCATCATGAACGAAATTAAGGCTCTCAAAACACAGGGCACCACCATTATTCTCTCGACCCACAACATGAAGAGCGTCGACGAAATTTGCGATCACGCCGCGCTGCTGCATCAAGGGCAAATCTTAGCCCAAGACACCGTTCAGCACCTGCGCCGCACGCATGCTAAAAGGCGCATTTTTGTGCGCTTCAGAGGTCATATGCTCGCTTTTGCCAACGCCCTCTGGACCGACTTCACACTCCTCGAACAAAAAGAAACCGAACCAGGGCTTTTTGATTGCGTCTTGCAAATCCGCGGCGAGCGCAGCGTTAATGACCTCATGCGTAGCCTCCAAGACCAAGTCAACGTAGAACACATCGAATTGCTTTTGCCTTCCATGCAAGAAGTTTTTGTCGATCTCATCAATCAAAAAGAAAACCAAGATGTCTAAGTTTTTGCTACTCACTCAGCGCGAAATCCAAGAAAGACTTGGTCAAAAAGGATTTTGGTACATGCTCGTACTGGGGCCGGTTGTGGTGCTCTTATTGTTGGTTGCTTTGCTCAAGGCCGCAGACCAAGGCAAGCAAGAACTGAGCGTCCTGATTGCCGATCCAGGTCAAATCATGGATCACCGCTTAATGGCCCAAGAAGAAAAACACATCCAGTATTACTTCCTCGATGACTACCTCGAACTCAATGAATTTGAGCGCGCCAAAGCGTATCAAGAATTTGATGTCTTGGTGGAGCTCAATGAAAAGGTCCTCAACAACAAAAAATGCTTTGTCTTTTACCGCGATCAATTGGGGCTAGACGCACGCATTCAACTCAAATTTCAAGTAGAACGACGCCTAGAAGAGCTCATTGCCGCCCAACATTCCAACCTGAGCGAGCAAGTTTTTCGCCAGATCAAGCAGGGCATTATTTTTGATTTTCGCGACCTCAAAGACCCGAAGAATGAAGCCAAAGAAGCCAATGCTTGGGCTGGTTTTATTTTAGGAGGCTTCATCCTATTTTTTGTCGGGCTCTACGGCATGACCATTTTTCGGGCTACGGTTCGCGAAAAGAGCAACCGTATTGTAGAGGTTTTGCTGGCCAGTGTGCGCCCGCAGCAACTCATGCTCAGCAAAATTGTGGGTATTGGTTTGGTTGCGCTCTTGCAGCTTTTCGGCTGGGTACTCTTGTTGGCACTTGGTTTTGTGCTCTTGCGCGAGACTATTTTTGTGAATATTTTAGATCCAAGCCATTGGGGGCAGGGAGGCCCAGAACGCCTCAACCCCTTATCTACTTTGGTGTTTGAACAGCTCAATTTATCTTTTTTGTTGTTGCATTTTGTGGTGTTTTTTGCGGCCAGCTTTTTGTTTTATGGAGCGCTTTTCGCGGTGTTGGGCGCGCGCAGCGGCGCCGACGCCGACGGCCAGCAGTTTTTACTGCCGCTGATTTTCTTGGTGTCCTTTGGTATTTTTGCGGGGATTTACGCCATTTATTTTCCCAATACCACCCTTACCCAAATCTTTGCCTATCTACCGTTCAGTGCGCCGGTTTTGGCACTCATCACCTTAGCCAAAGGTGTCAGCTTGGCCCTTTACACCAAAATTCTACTGAGTCTATTTATACTTGTTGCAAGCGCGCTTCTGCTGCTCAAATTGGCGGGTCGCTGGTACAAGCATTCTATTCTTAAGTTTTAACCATGCGCCGGGCGGTCATTGATCTTGGAACCAACACCTTTAATCTGCTGATCGCCGACACCCAAACACGTCAAATTTGTTTTCAGACCAAAGAAGGCGTAGCGCTCGGCATGGGCGGCATTAATGAACAGCGCATCGGCGAGGCGGCCATGGGACGTGCTTTTGCGGCACTACACCAATTCAAGGCGCATTGTGTGCACTGGCAGGTCAACGAAATTCGAGCCATTGGTACATCTGCTTTGCGCGATGCCTCGAATGCCCAAGAATTACTCGAAAAAGTCAAATCCGAATTACAAATTACCATTGAAATCATCTCGGGTCTGAAGGAGGCTGAACTGATCTACCAAGGCGTCCGCCTGACTCATGATTTTGAAAAGCCAGCACTCATCATGGACATCGGCGGTGGCTCCACCGAATTCATTGCCGCAGACCACCAGGGCCCCGTTGTTGCACATTCTTTTGATATTGGTGTTTCTCGCTTGTTTCAGCTTTTTGACTATCAAGACCCCATGAGTCTTAATGACATTAAAAAGGTAGAAAGATATCTAGAAGAGCGCTGCGCTCTCTTTTTCAAGCAGCAATTACCAACTGTGCTCATCGGTTCTTCCGGAAGTTTTGAAACGTTCTATGAACTAATGGAAGAAAGCGTGTTTCAGGCACAAGGCCAAGCCGTTGAGGTAGATAGGGAAGCCTTTGAGCGTATGCTCCAACAAATTATTGCCTCCACACAGGCCGAGCGCGATCAAAACCCCCACATCATCTCCATTCGCAAACGCATGGCACCACTTGCAGCTATCAAAACGCGTTGGGTCTTGAGACAGGCCAACATTACTCAAATCTTGATTTCGCCTTACTCCCTCAAAGAAGGCGTCTTATTTGCTTCTTCATGATGATTTATCTACTTTTTTGTTCGCTATTTTTTTCTTTAAGCTTTCATGCGCAAAGCCCTTATGATGTGCAGCATTACCAACTTGGAGTGCGCATCCTTGAAGGGAGTCAAATAGTCTTTATTGATGAGTCTATTACCATTCAACTCAATGAACCAATGCCTCAGCTCGTATTGGATTTAGCAGGTCCCTTGGCCAATGGCAGTGGCATGAAAGTTATTTCGGTGACGGCCCCAAATCAAAAGCTAACCTGGCAACAAACGCTTACTTCGCTTCACATAGATTTGCCATCCAACCTTCAAAATGGCGCGCTCAACTTGGGAATTAAATTGGAAGGAAAACCAGTAGATGGCCTCATCATCGACGCCAATAAATATGGTGACACCACCTACTTTGCCGACAACTGGCCAAATCGTGCGCATTATTGGTATGCCTGTCACGACCACCCCTCAGACAAAGCCACCTATACTTTTTTGGTAGAGGCACCAAGTATTTATCAGGTGGTTGCCAATGGGATCTTGTTGACTAAAACACCCAAACCCGAACGCAATGCAGTCATATGGCACTACGCCATCGAAGAACCTATTCCAACAAAGGTGGCTGTTGTGGGTGTTGCCGATTTTATCTCCAAAGAAATAGCAGTAGTACAAGACATTCCAATTTACGCAACCGTTTATGCAAAAGACAGCATTCAAGCCCTTGCTTCCTTTGAAGTCGCGCCGGCAATATTGGCATTCTTTGAAGCGTTGGTTGGTCCGTACCCATTTAAAGAACTCAACAATGTGCAATCCACCACACGCTACGGCGGCATGGAAAACGCAGGTTGTATTTTTTACGACGAAAATTCCTTGAATGCGGATCTGCGCAGCACCCATCTCATTGCCCACGAGGTGGCACATCAGTGGTTTGGCAATGCCGTCAGCGAAGCAGATTGGCAACATCTCTGGCTCAGCGAGGGCTTTGCGACCTACCTGACCAATATGTATATTGAAACCCATGAAGGGCAAGAAGCATTCTATAAACAGCTGCAAAGTGATCGAATTCGTGTCAGCAATTTATACAATAAAGGATTTCAGCAGGCGCTAATAGATTCCTTGACGCCCAACCTGCAAGATCGCCTCAATGCCAATGCCTATCAGAAAGGTGCTTGGGTATTGCACATGTTGCGCCACGAAATGGGTGATTCCTTATTCAAGCTGGGCTTGCAGCAATTTTACACGACCTACAAATACCAAAACGCCACTTCTCAAGACTTTGCGCACCTCATGGACAGCCTCAGCCCCAAAGATTTGGCGCCATTTTTCAATCAATGGCTGTATCAAGTTGGGCATCCGCAACTCAATACGCGCATCTTGACGCAAAAAGGGAAACAGTATATCGAAATCACACAAGTACAAGCCAACCTGTTTGCTTTTCCGTTGCAAATAAGGATCTCACCCAACGGCAAGCCTTCAGCATTACTTCATTTTAATGTGAGCCAGCGCAAAGAACAATTTGAAATTCCAGAAGATTTGATCGGTAAGGATGTTCAACTCATGATGGATCCGAATATGCATTTGTTATTCGAGCCGGTGTTTTAAAGTCCAAAAAAGACCCTAAAGCTTTATTTTTACTGATATTCAGAGTCGTCAAAAGACTTCACGCTATCGGCTACCATTGATTTAATCACCATGATTTCGTCTTCATTGAGGTAGCGCCATTGGCCTACAGGTAGGTCGAGCTTGATGTTCATGATGCGGATGCGCTTGAGCGTAGCCACGCGGTAGTCAAAGAATTCGCACATGCGGCGAATTTGCCGATTGAGACCTTGGGTCAGGACAATCCGAAAGGTGAAAGCATCGATTTGACGAACGTCGCAGCGGCGGGTTTTGGTACCTAATATCGGGACGCCTTGTCCCATTTTGCGAATGAAATCGGGGGTGATGCGCTTATTGACCCGAACTAAATATTCTTTTTCGTGGTTGTTGCGCGCCCTTAAAATCTTATTGACGATATCGCCGTCGTTGGTTAAGAAAATAAGCCCCTCGCTGGGTTTGTCTAGCCTTCCGATCGGAAAAATTCGCTTAGGGTGATTGATGTAATCAATGATGTTGTCCTTTTCGCGCAAGTGGTCGGTAGTGCAGACAATGCCGACGGGTTTGTTGAAAGCAATATAGATAAAATCTTCTTGCGGCGCACCTACGGGTTCGTCGTCTACCGTGACCACATCTCCGGGCATGACTTTGGTGCCCATTTCGGGTACCTGCCCATTGATCATGACCCTTCCGCGTTCAATGAGTTGGTCGGCAGCCCTGCGCGAGCAATAGCCAACTTCACTGAGGTATTTATTGATGCGGATGCCTTCTGTTTGGTCCATAACCGGTTTTGATTGGTGGGCAAAGGTACTGAATTTTGAAGGCCTTGGCTACTAATTCCTAAAAACTGAAGCGGGCTCCAACTTGGTGATGCGGCGAATCGCGAACAATGTTCCTGAAATACTGATGACGGCAGTGATGATGAAAAATCCGAATTTGATGGCGGGTGAGAACGTAAATAGGGTGCCGGCGTTGGCAATGCCGTTTCTGAATCCTTCAATCAAAGCATAACCGATTAAAAAACCAACGATGGCGTAGAGGGTGGCTTGCATCAAGATGAGCTTTCGGATATAGCCGTTGGTGGCACCAATGGCCTTGAGCGTGCCGTAGTCTTTGATGCGATCAATGGCCGCAGAGTAGAGGGTGAGCCCGATAATAATGAAGCCCGAAATGAGTGCAAAAATGATGAGCGTTCCAAAAGAAAACGCAATACCGCTGGACTTGAGTACCGTCAGGATGGTCTGGTTTTTAAATTCTTTGGGCATCCAAGCCTTGACGCCAGGAATGTTGGCATTGATAGACTGCACAACTTTTTCCATGTTTTGACTGCGGTCTACCTCGACTAAAAATGCGGAGGTTTTGGACAGCGGTACGTTGCCTAAAAAACGGGCGCGGTTGATGGTGGTATAAGAAATGAGGCCCCCGCCGAAAGAACGCGCGCCTTTAGTGAGCGCGGCAATGCGCACTTGCTTGTTGTTGAGCTCAAAGTAGTCACCTTTTTTAGGGCTGCCCAGTGCTTTGGCGTCAAAGAAATCTACCGAAACAGCGCCGTCGGCTATGAGGTCTTGGGGCGCGCCATCAAAGAAAATACCTTGCTGAATGCCATTGAATGCCGGGAGCTCAACGCCCACAATACTCAGTCCTGCTGCGGTGCCGTCAGGGAAACGCGCCGCGCCAGTTGCTAGCACAAACTGGTGTGCCTTTTTAATATGAGGTAAGCTTTCCATCTCAAAGCCGAGGCGCACGTCAATTGGGGCTAGCGCATTGACATTTTCTGTTTTGTTGTCGGTCACCCAAACGTAGCCGTCATTGACGCGCACAAAATAGCACATGGCATTGGTCAGAAAGGTGAAGATACCTGTTTGCTGCCCCACCAAAAAGATGGAAATAATAACACCGAACAAGGCGCCGATGCTCTTGGGCTTGTCGAATTTGATGAATTTAAGGGCGGTGCGCAGTAATTGCATGGCTTATAATGAAATGATGCATTCTACTCTGCTGCCAATCAATACCGCCTCGGGTTGGTCTATGCGCACGCGCACTTCTCTGACGCGACGGTCTTCGAGGTTGTCTGCGCGGTCGTTGAAAATCGATTTCTTAGAAAGAAACGGGGCACAGTATACAACGGTTCCGGAACTGAGTTTGTCTGTGGTGCCTTGGATATTGATCTGAACGCGTTGGCCTTTCTTGACTTTCATGGCAAACAATTCGTCAACTTCAGTGGTAGCGATAAGGTCTCCGGATGGGGCGAAATCGGCGAGTTTGCTACCAATGCTCACGGCTTGACCTAATTTAACTTCCCAATTCAAGACCATGCCGTCTGCAGGCGCATAAATGTTCTTTTTGTCGAGGAGTTTTTGCGCGTAATTGCGTTCGGTTTCCACTTCGCCAATCGTGGCTTTGGCCTCCGCTAAGTCTGCTTTGGCAATGGCGAGGTCTGCTTTGAGGTTGTTGTAGATACTTTCCGAGTCAAAAGCTGCTTTCTCAGTGCCAGCTTGCGCATCGGCTAAGCGACGGTCGCGCTTGCGTTCGGTGTCGGCCAAACTGACTTTGAGTTCGATGGCCGCAATTTTAGCTTCTAAACTTTTGACGCGTTGTTGACGCGTTGCCAAGCGGGCATCGCTTTGCTGAATTTGCGCGGCGTCTACGCTTTGGTCTAGCGTGAGTAGGAGCGTGCCTTTTTTCACAATTTGGCCTTCTTGTACGTGAATTTTCATGATTTTACCAGCACTTTCTGCACCAATGGGGCTAATTTTTGAGGCCGGCTCAATGCGGGCTATGCCAATGATTTTGTCGATTTTGTCCACTTTATACTTTTCGACTTTCACTTTCTTTTCGGTGTTGCCACCGCAAGAGATAAGGGCCAATAGGAGAACGAAGGGCGTAAGGATCTGGAGTTTCATATCAATGTATTGCTAATTTTTGTGAGAGGTCTTGTTTGGAAATTTCTTTGGCAAAGCCGCCATCTACTTCAATGATGCGGTCTGCGTATTGCAAGAGGCGCGGGTCGTGCGTTACCACACAAACTGCTTTGCCGCTGCGGGCGAGGTTCACGAGTTCTTGCATCACGGTAGAAATCGAGTTGGCATCTAGAGAGGCGGTGGGCTCATCGCAGAGCACGAGTTGTGGGTCGGTGACCAAAGCGCGCGCAATGGCCACGCGTTGTTGTTGGCCGCCAGAAAGTTGTTTGGGTAAATTGCCTTTACGGTCGAGCATACCGACGAGTTCGAGGGCTGCCAAAGCTTTTTGCTTGGCCTCGGCTCTTGGTAATTTTTTGAGCTGCAGCGGCATCATGACGTTGTCTAGGGCATTGAGCGGTGCAATCAGGTTGAAACTCTGAAAAACAAAGCCAATGGTATGCAAACGCAGTGCAGCGAGTTGGTTTTGATTGAGTTCATTTACAAATTGCTCCTTGACCCAAAGTTGGCCATAGGAAGGATAAATGACACAGCCCAGCAAAGAGAGTAGAGTGGTCTTGCCAGAGCCCGAGGGCCCAATGATGAGCAAGAGCTCGCCCGACCTGATTTCGAGATCGACGGGTTGCAGCGCCACAATAGTTTGGTCGCCGACTTGGTATTCTTTGCCTACCCTGGCAAGTTTGGCTATCGGATTCATGAGAATTTGAGTAAGCGTTTGATCCAGTTCATTTTTACTGCCGTATAAGGCGGGTACTTCAAAGGTACTTCAAATAAACGGGGTTTTTCGAAAACAGATTTCCGATGTGAAAAAGTATCAAAACCAGCCTTGCCGTGGTAACTGCCGTTTCCGCTCTGCCCGACACCGCCAAATGGCAAATTCGGATTGGTAATGTGCATAATGGCATCATTGATACAGCCGCCACCAAAAGAGAGCTGCCCGAGCCATGCAGCTTGTTCGGTTTTGTCGTTCGAAAACAAATAGGCCGACAACGGTTTTTCGTGGTCTTGAATATAGTCGAGTACGGTTTTAAATTGCTTGTAACTGAGCAAAGGAAGAATAGGGCCAAATATTTCTTCTTGCATAATGGCGTCGTCGAAACTGACCTCTTTGAGTATAGTTGGTGAAATCGTTCGGTCTGCATGATTAATTGCGCCACCAAATGCAATTTTATCTTTGTCAAGAAGCTGCTCCAAGCGCGCTAAATTGCGTTCATTGATAATTTGAACGTAGTTTTTGTTGGCGAGTGCATATTGATTTTTTTCAATTTCTGCCTGCAATAACACCAAGCATTCTTGATAAATACTTTCATGGATAAATACGTAATCGGGAGCAATACACGTTTGGCCAGCGTTCAAGAATTTGGCCCAAACCAAGCGCTTGATAGCGGTGGGCAAGTCGGCGCTCGGCGTCAGGATAGCAGGGCTTTTGCCACCGAGTTCCAGGGTTACGGGTGTAAGGTGCTTGGCCGCAGCCTGATACACAATGCGCCCGACAGCGGGGCTGCCGGTAAAAAAGATTTTGTCAAAACGTTCTTCGAGCAAGGCGGTGGTTTCTGCCACGCCACCCAATACCACGGTGAAAAGTTGCGGGTCAAAATACTGCGCCACGAGCTCTGCCATGCACTGCGCACTATTGGCGGCGAGTTCCGAGGGTTTTAACACAACGGTGTTTCCTGCTGCCAAAGCGGCAATGACTGGAGCGAAAGACAACTGAATAGGGTAGTTCCAGGCGCCAATCACCAAACAGAGACCCAATGGTTCGGGCACTATGAAAGACTTACCCGGTAAATTGACCAAATTGGTGCGTACTTTATGCGCTTTCATCCATTTCGGCAAAGCGCCTAAAGCTTCGTCAATATCTTTGATCAAAATAGCCCATTCCGTCAAGAAAGCTTCGTGTTCCGACTTCTGAAAATCGGCATGGACCGCCTCATACAAACGCGACTCATTCTCGAGAAGCATTTTTTTGAATAATTGCAACGACTGCTTTCGTGCGGCGAGCGTTTTGGTGTTTTGGGCTTTGAAATATTGGCGTTGATTGGCGAGTAAGTCGGAAAAATGCATGTCTGTAAGTTTGTACTTAAAGTTAAAACACATGAAGCTTAAAAGGGTTTAAATTTTATATCTTTGATAAAAAAATATTGATTATGAAAGCTACAAAAGTCACTTATTGGGTTACAACAACTCTTCTTTTTTTAATGGAAGGCCTCATGCCTGCACTTACCTCTCAAACCGAAATGGGTAAAGAAGCTATTTCTCATTTGGGTTACCCGGCTTATTTTGGTGTCGCACTCGCCGTTTTTAAGGTGCTTGGTGCCTTGGTATTGATCATTCCAAAAATACCTACAAAAATGAAAGACTGGGCCTATGGCTGTTTTGCCATCGAGTTTTTGTTTGCGGCTGTAAGTCACGCGGCTGTCGACGGTATTATTGGTGAAACATTCATTCCTTTGATTGCAGTTGCTGTTTTGCTGTTGTCGTATACATCTTACCACAAGCTACAGCAACAATAATTCATGCAGGACCAGCCCAATAATCCGCTGCACGGCGTCAAGTTAGCTGATATGTTAGATGCCTTAGTAGAAAACTACGGTTGGGAGCACATGGCTTTCAAGGTCAATATCAATTGCTTTAAAATTGACCCATCGATAAAGTCGAGTTTGGTTTTTCTACGCCGCACTGCCTGGGCCAGAAACAAAGTGGAGGCCATGTATTTAGAAATGATGCGTAAGAAATAACGGCATCCCGTTTGCTTCTTCGACGGCAATCTTGTCGTGGGTTTCAGCAAACAGAAAAAAGGCATACAACTTACGTTTTGGAGTGGTGCCGATTTCGATGAACCCGGTTTGGTCGTCGGTGCAGGCAAATTTAAAGACGCCTCCATTTGCTATCAACAGAGCTCCCAAATTGACCAAGATCTGCTCAAGCGTTGCTTAGAAAAATCGGTGACCATCCAGTGGGATTACAAAAATATTGTCAAGAGGAAAGGGATACGAGTTCGATTGTAAACATTTCCTCCTAACTCTTGTTACCAATTTAAACAACCACACATGCGCAATAGCGGTTATGTATTCACGCCTTACCAAGCTCCGGAGCTCTCCGACTTTGAACGCTTGTTCGATATTTTTAGCGAACTGATTGTACATACTTCGGGCGATGTAGATGAAGCGCTGGAGTGGCTCAACGTATTGGATAAGGAATATAGCCTGACCAACGACAAATACACCATGGACGACTTCATCGAAGACCTCAAGAAAAAGGGGTATTTGCGCGAAGAAATTTTGCCAGACGGCAAGGGGCAGATGAGTGTGACGGCCAAGACCGAACGCATTTTGCGCAAGAATGCGATGGAGCAAATTTTTGGGAATATCCGCAAGAGTGGACGCGGGCAGCACAAATCTAAAAAGAGTGGGCTAGGCGACGAAGCTACCGGCGAGTACCGAGACTTTCAGTTTGGCGATGCTCTTGAGCATATTTCGATTACGGAGAGCTTGAAAAACGCGCAGATCAATCATGGCGTAGGGGAGTTCAGGCTTACCGAACAAGATTTAGTGGTCGAGGATACCCATCACCAATCTCAGATGAGTACGGTGCTTATGATAGATATTAGCCATAGCATGATCCTCTACGGCGAAGACCGCATTACGCCGGCCAAAAAAGTAGCCATGGCGCTAGCAGAGCTCATTACAACGAGTTATCCGAAAGATACGCTAGACGTGATTGTCTTTGGCAACGACGCCTGGCCAATTAGCATCAAAGACCTGCCGTATTTGAACGTCGGGCCTTACCACACCAATACAGTTGCTGGCCTCGAACTCGCAATGGATATCTTGCGCAGAAAACGCAATACCAACAAGCAAATTTTCATGATCACCGACGGTAAGCCGAGTTGTTTGCGCTTGCCCGATGGGCAGTACTACAAAAATAGCAATGGTCTAGATGATTACATCGTAGATAAATGCTACACAATGGCAGCCCAAGCGCGCAAGTTGCACATCCCAATCACGACCTTCATGATTGCCCAAGATCCGTATTTACAGCATTTTGTGGACGAATTCACGAAGTCCAACAAAGGAAAGGCGTTTTACACGGGCTTGAAAGGCCTCGGTGAAATGATTTTCCACGACTACGAAACCAACCGAAAAAAACGAATGAACTGATGATAGACACGAACATACAAACTTTAGGCGCTTTGAAAGCGGCTGGTTACCAATCCAAAAGCATTAAATCCGAACTCCGCGACAACCTCATTGCCGCACTCAAGGCGGGTAAGCCAAGCTTTCCGTCGATGCACGGCTATGAGCATACCGTGATTCCGCAACTCGAGCGCGCCATTCTCTCCAAGCACAACATCAACCTGCTGGGCTTGCGCGGCCAGGGCAAAACCCGCATTGCGCGCCTCATGATCTATTTGCTAGACGAATACATCCCGGTGGTGGCAGGTAGCGAAATCAACGACGACCCGCTTTCTCCAATTAGCCGCTATGCCAAAGACCTTATTTTGGAGCACGGAGACAACACGCCCATTACCTGGCTACACCGCTCCGAGCGCTTCTTTGAAAAACTCGCCACCCCAGACGTCACCATCGCAGACCTCATCGGTGACATCGACCCCATTAAAGCCGCTAACCTCAAGCTCAACTACGCCGACGAACGCGTCTTGCACTTCGGCATGATTCCACGTGCGCACCGTTGTTTATTTGTCATTAATGAACTTCCTGACCTTCAAGCGCGCATTCAAGTAGCACTTTTTAACATTCTTGAAGAAGGAGACATCCAGATCCGCGGTTTCAAATTGCGCTTGCCACTAGACCTCCAATTCATCTTCACGGCCAATCCCGAAGACTACACCAACCGCGGCAGCATCGTGACGCCACTCAAAGACCGCATTGGTTCACAAATCTTGACGCACTACGCCGCAGATGTCAAGACCGCCAAGCAAATTACGGCGCAAGAAGCCCAAAAGTTAGAAAATCGCATTTGCGAAGTGCATGTGCCTGAATTGGCCAAAGATATCTTAGAGCAAATCGCTTTTGAAGCGCGCAGCAGCGAATACGTTGATGCAAAAAGTGGCGTGAGCGCGCGCATGAGCATTACAGCTTACGAAAACCTTATTAGTACCGCTGAGCGCCGCGCCTTGCTCAACAACGAACAAAGTACCACCATTCGCTTCTCGGACCTCATGGGCATGATTCCATCGATTACCGGTAAAGTAGAACTGGTCTACGAAGGCGAGCAGGAAGGCTCCTCTTTTGTGGCCAACCAACTCATTAGCGAGGCCACCAAAACGCTTTTCTTGGATTATTTCCCGAAGATCGAGAAGCTCAAAAAGGCAGATCAGGTCACGCCCTACGATGCTGTAGTAGCATGGTTTACCCAAAACAACGCCCTCGAAATCGCCGACGAAACCGACGAACATACCTATTTGCGCTCGCTCCAGGCCATTGAGCCTCTCAAAGCGCTCATAGAGCGTTACCAGCCGCGCGTGGCCTCAGTTGACCTACCATTTTTAATGGAGTTTGTACTCTGGGCTTTGGTGGAGTTCAAGCGTTTGTCTAAGCAAAAAACCGCAGGCGGGATGTCTTTCAATGACTTATACGACAGTTTGTTGAAGGGGATATAGCCAAAAAATATATAGAAATCACTGGCTCAAACAATGTCATTATAGATGTTTCTCTAAAAGAAGTGAAGCAAAATGTGGCACCTAATTCTAAGTAGATGTTGAAGTAGGGCTGTTGTATTGTTTTTGATTTGAGGTTGACTACCTTACTTAATAATAGTGATATCAAGTTTGTATATTCGTACAAATGCGAAGATTTATATTTCGCATAAATTGTAGAGCATTACAAAAAATATAGATCAGATTGGAGCAAATAAAGCTAAATAAAGAAAATCCGAAAATAGAATTCAGATTGAATGCTGAGGACAGTCCCGTTTTTCATTTAAACAAATTAATCAAAAACGAAACATTCACTTTAGGTATCCAAACGGCTCAAAAGTTTTATCAGACACTGAGTTTAGAAATTCAAAATTTTGGCAGCCTTTTCGGAGATTTCACATTGGAATTTCACATTGAAAAAATCAATATAGACGCTTGAGCAAACCGAGCAGTTCTTGACCAAAACCATCTGTGTCATCAAGCAATAAGCCTTAGGTTTAAACAAATGTAAATAAATAAAAGCCCTGTGGAAACACAGGGCTTTTGTATTGATTGTGACCTCAAGGGTCGAGAAATCTAACTTTTATGCGGATTTGGAGGGGGTGGGGGAATATGATGACATTTGGATTTACTAAACTGAATTATTAACTTAGTAGAAACATAAAAGAAATGACTCAAGTCGATGTAATTAGAAATGGAATTATTGACAGACTGCTTGCCATATCAGATAAAGATTATTTGATGGCTTTGCTTCGTTTGGTAGATAATAGTGCAGTAGAAAATGAAAAAATTCAATTGACTAAGGAGCAAAAGTTGATGCTCGAAATGAGTGAAGTAGACCTTCAACATGGCCGAATAATAGCTCATAATGATCTAGACAAAAACGACCTTGAATGGCTAAAAGGACAATAGTCTGGACAGAAACCGCTGCCAAACAGCGTCGTCAAATATTGAAATACTGGACCGAAAGAAATCAAAGCACAACATTTGCAGTGAAGTTAATTGAGATTATCGCAAAGCATTTAATGGTCATCTCAAAAAATCCTGAAGTATTCAAGGAAACGGAATTTGATAGATTGCGAGAATCTGCCATGGGTCATTTTAGTTTGTATTAAAAATTTACGGAAGATCAGGTTATCGTAATGGCTTTTTGGGATAATCGCCAAGATCCAAAGAAATTATTGAGAGCCATCTCTTGATTTTCTCGTTTAAATCAACAAAACAAAGGGATTACACTGACGCGTGTTCCCCATTTTTGGTTCAATCCAAGCAAAGAACCCAAATTGCTGGCGCAGTTATCGTCCTTTTTGTTTTATCCGCAAATCAAAATAAATTTTCTTGGCTCCTAAAAACAAAAAAAACCAACACTTTCGTGCAGGGTTCTTTTTGTGACCTCAAGGGTCGAGAAATCTAACTTTTATGAGGACTTGGAGGGGGTGGGGGAATGGGTTGATTAATCTGACAATGAATTTTCGAACTTCATCTTTTCAACCAAATCTTTGAAATACTTAGCACTCCAAATGGATAGTGCTTTTTCGTCTTTGATGAATCTAATGACATCCTCTTTGATATTTGTAAAGGACACCGATTCAATTTTGTGATTTATTAATTCAAGGATCTGTTCGTTAGTGATGATTTCTGCATTCGAGTCTGTGGTGTCTTGGGCTCTGAGTAGGAAATGAGCTGCATCCAACGGAATACCTTTCTTTATGTACCACTCAAGGTCATACCAATCACGACCTTTTAC
>Ga0114968_10001672_pt1 | contig 17072 bp, 34 predicted proteins | sample M_130807_EF_Meta_FD_87020 | JGI IMG/M metagenome (GOLD analysis project Ga0114968, IMG submission 87020) | Freshwater microbial communities from Lake Montjoie, Canada to study carbon cycling - M_130807_EF_MetaG | ecosystem: Environmental > Aquatic > Freshwater > Lake | place: Lake Montjoie...
GTCGAGCCAGGGTGGTCCGTTCTTTTTGTGGGGTAGCGGGACGGCGACCGATACGCAGGCGGCTAAGGATGCGAATCCGCAGAGCATCTTCAACAACACCACCTACCGCTTTGGTGGGACGCTGAACTATGACGTGACGACGCGCGTGCGCTCGGTGTCGATCACGCGCGGCAGGTCGCGGGAGTTGGATCGTTACCAGACTGGCGTCGCCAATATCACGTTCAACAACCAAGATAGGGCGTTCGACCCGTTCTACACTTCCAGCCCGTACTACCCGGATATCAAGCCGCGTCGTAACGTGACGATCTCGACCGTCATCGGCGCGTCGACTGCCGTCCAATTCACCGGGATCATCGAGGACTGGGGGCTTGATTACAACATCTCGGGCGAGTCTACGGCTGGCGCGGTTGCCGCCGACGGATTCATCACGTTTGGCGGTCAGCAACTCTTGGCGCACACGGCGACCAGTCAGGCGTCGGGCGCGCGTATCGCGGCGATCCTGAACCGCACCGAGGTCGACTGGCCGACGACGCTACGCAACATTGACACGGGCGCGGCGACGCTACAGGCTGACGTGGTGGATGCGGGTACCGAGGTGCTTGGCTACTTGCAGCTGGTCGAGGCGTCGGAGCCTGGTCAGTTGTTCATGTCGAAGTCGAATGCGCTGACGTTCAAGAATCGGAACTCTGGCGCGACGATCGGCACCGTCACGTTCTCCGACTCTGGCGGGACGACGATCCCGTATACCGACATCACGGTGTCGTATGGTACCGAGCTTTTGTACAACCGCGTGAGCATCGCGCGGCTCGGCGGGACGATCCAGACGGCTGCGGGAACCGCGTCGCAGAATCAGTACGGCATCACTTCGCTCGACTATAACGGGCTGCTGATCGACACGGATGCGAACGCCGCCGCGCTCGCCACGTATCTAGTCGGCAAGTATGACGAGCCAGACCTGCGCTTCGACACGATGGGCGTCGAGCTCGCTGGACTCGGCACGGCTGACCAGACGAAAGTGCTGGCGCTGGAAATCGCCGACATCATCCTGCTGGAGTACCAGCCGAACCGGATCGGCGCGCGGATCTCGAAGAACGTGCAGATCATCGGCATCCGCAACGACGTGCGACCAATGACGCATAAGGTCACGTTCTCGCTGGCGTCAACAGACACGGCTGCGATGGTCTGGGCGGGTGGTACCGTCACGTCGGGCACGGCAGTCGCGGCGCAGTACCCGTTTAGTATTATTGGGACGTCGACATTCGGACTCTAGAGGCAGGTAGAATAGACTCATGGCTTACGTTACTCCGGGAACTGTGGCAGCTGGCGATGTAGCGACGGCAGCCGCTTGGAATGTAATCACGAATGATGTGATTGACCACGAGACGCGCATCCTCACCACAGGACAAGTCCTCACCAAGTCGCAAGCATTCTCCGCCGCTGGTACCGTATCCGTCACGTCCTGCTTCAACTCGACCTACACAAACTACAACGTCATCATCGACTGTACGTTCAGCACGACAAATACCGCGACCATCCAACTAGCAGCAAGCGGTGTTGCTTCAACCACGGGGTATTACACGGTCAGCAGCAACACGGAGGCTGCTTCCGGGCCAACGCGCAACTATAACGCCAATACAGCAGACCTAAGCGTATTCGCTGGAAGCACCGGCACAAACGGCGTAACATTCACGGCCTATCGACCAAATCAAGCCGCGTCTTTTACAACATTCACCGGAACGGCTTTTGGTGGACTTGGAGCCAGCGTATATTTGAGAAACTTTGGTTTACAACACAACGTCACGGCAGCCTACGATGGTCTAATCTTGACATTCCCCGGAACGATGACCGGCAACATCCGCGTCTACGGGATGCTCAACTCGTAACCCGGAGCGCGTGTCGAGTCGCAAGCAACCCGGCGGGAGACGCTAGGTTAGGGTGTGAACCTTGCCACTAGGGCGGTTACACTATGCTCATGTCTGATGCCGAAGTTGAGCGATTGTATCGGGCGATGGAATCCCTCCGCATCGAGGTCGTTCAGTACCGGGCAGACTTGAACGGCAGGCTGCGCGCGCTAGAACTACATAGTGCCGAGGTCGATGCGCGTGAGGATCAGCGCACGATGACGCGGAGGGCAACGCTGGCGTATATTGCCGGTATCGCATCCGTGACGGGTATCATTAGTGCTGTCGTCACTAATCTGCTCTAAGGGGAACATCTTGCATATCTCGCCGAAAGTCACCGCCGCCGCTCTTGCTGCCGCGCTCGTCACGATCATCGTCTGGGGCGCTAGTCTCGCCGGCGTCGAGATCCCGACCGTCGTCCAGGGCGCGATCATCACGATCCTCGTTGCCGCTGCTGGCTACGTGGTACGCGATCCCGCCCGGTCGTGAAGATCCTCCGCCTTACCTCGCCGCTGACCGAAGGTACCGGCGTCGCCCTCGCGCAGCAGCACCTCGTGAAGTATGGCGTGCTGGCTAAGACCGCCGTAGACGGCATCTACGGGCCTGTGACGGCGAACGCAGCGAAGAGGGCTAAGTACCTGCTGGGCTATGCAGACACGGTAGGAACGTACGACGCCACGTTACAGGCGTACATGAGCGGCAAGACGAAGCCGACGCTGGCGATGCGCGCCCGAGTCGCTGCGCGTAAGCGGAAGCCGCTGCCGTCGCTCACTCTGGGCGAGCGTGCCGCTGACCGAATGGTGACGTGGTATGCAGCGCGCTGGTCGGAGAAGCCTGCCGACTCGAACGTCGTGCCGCAACTATCCCTGCTCGGTAAGGATCTGAAGCTCGCCGCCTACTATTACCAGATGGGTTACGCCTGGTGCGCTTACGCGCTGTTCGTGGCCTTCCTCTGCGAAGGCTCGACAGCCGCCAAGTACGGGCTACGTGAGGGCAAATACAATGCGCTCTATACGCCGGAGATCCGCGCGGTCGCCGAGCGTGGCGCGTACGGCTTGGCTACCCAATCCAAGACGACGATCGTCAAAGGAACCGCGCTGCTCTTCGACTTCGGCGGATCGAACGGCTCCGAGGTCGACCATATTGGCATCGCCCTCGGCAAGCCGGGTCAAGTCGTCAAGGCTGGCGGTAAGACGTGGCGACCCGGCAAGAACAGCGTCGTCACGGTCGAAGGCAACACGTCCTACGACGACGCTGGTAGTCAGTCGAATGGTGGCTGCGTCGCGATCCGCACCCGTAGCCTGACCGTCATCCGCGCGGCGGTACGCGTACAATAACGGACGACACGACCGGGAGGGTTGCGGTATGGGCTTGTTAGACGAGATCGGCGCGCAAAGAAAGTCTCGACATCGACCCTGCGTGGTCGCGGATATTCTCGACGATCTTCCAATCGAAGACGCACGAGAACTACAGCAGGCGCTCGACAATGCGGCTATGACTCATACCGCGATCACACGCGTCCTCGTCAACCGTGGCTATCCCGTCGCGCCGAACGGCAAGCAGGTCGCGAATCATCGTCACGGATCGTGCCAATGTCGGGGCTAGGCGCCGAGGTTGCGCTGGAGGTTCGCTGTGACGAACTAGCGCAAACGTGCGCGCATTTGCAGCGTCAACTCGCACGCGCCAAAGGCAAGAGTGCGGATCTCGTCGCAGCCGTCGAGCGTGCCGCGCTCGAGTCGTCGAGCATCGCTGGCAGAGGCAAGGCAGTCAAGGCGCCGAAGCGTGACAAGCGTCCAGGCGGCGAGGTCGCCCTGCTCCACCTGACGGACTGGCAGCTGGGTAAGCAGACAGAATCGTACGACACCGAGGTCTGTCGCCGGCGCGTCATGACGGCTGTAGCAAAAGTGCTACGGCTGACCGAGATCCAACGCGCCGCTCATCCCGTTGACGAGATTCACGTCATGCTCGGCGGCGACCTGATCGAGAACGTAACGATCTTCAAGATGCAACCCTTCGAGGTTGACAGCTCGGCGACGATGCAAGTATTTGCAGCCGCGACCCTGATCGAATCCGTCCTGCTGACATTACTCGAGAACTTCGATCGTGTCGTCGTCCACGAGGTTCGCGGCAACCACGGCAGGATCGGTCAGAAGGGCGAGACACCAGACAACTGGGATCGCGTCGTAGGTAGGATCGTCCGAGAACGCCTAATCGATCCGCGCCTAGCGTGGGAAGCACCAGACAACTGGTACGCCATAGGCGAGATCGGAGAGTACCGATTCTTGCTAGTCCACGGCGATCAGGTCAAGAGCTTTGGCGGGAACACGCCGGCGTTCGGAATCATCCGCAAGGCGACCGCGTGGAGCTCTGGCGTCCTCGAGGGATGGAACGATCTTTACCTCGGGCATTATCATCACGTCAGTCAATTCCAGATCCCGAACGGTGGCCGCGTATTCATGACGGGCAGCACCGAATCAGGCAGTGAATACGCGAGAGAGTTTGTCAGCGCGAAAGGCAAGGCATCGCAGCGGCTTCACTTCGTCGACCCTCGAGCGGGACGCGTCACGGCTGAGTACGTTCTCTGGCTCGACTAGGCGCGCTCTACACGTCCAGCGTGTATTGCGTAGGAATTGCGGCGATGTGTAGATAACCACGGCACCTATCTCCAAGATTGTGCGGAAGCGTATCAATCCGATACGATCTAGCCGCGCATATATGCGAAGTAAGGTCGCCTTACCAGCGCGCGTCGCAGACTTGTGCGGATTAGGCTTGGATAGTAGCCTCCAGAGAGACACTATCCAAGCACTAGTCCTCGGTCGCGTACGCGCCGAACTGTCGCCCGTGAACGTCGACGTGAGTCCCCGGAGCGCCGAAGCGCTCGCGCCATTCCGCAATCGTGTACGTACAACCGTCGGGATCGTCGTCGATTACGTGAACGCTGACGAGCGGCGGCTCTCCGCCCTTACGGTCGCCGTACTTCTCGCCGGCGTCATTCGACCAGGGCGCATACAACTCGGTATCTCCGCGCGCCAGATCGATCGCGTCGAGGAAAGTCTGAGCGCGTGGACCCCAGCGCGCAATAATCTGGTTACGCACACCCTTCGGGATGCGCCGATCTCCCGTGACGTACCGCGTAACGCGAGGACGCTCGCACCCGATCACGCTAGCCAACTCGTCAGCATCAATATCGAGCTCGATCATTAGCGCGCGCGTAGGAGACATAGGAGGCATCAGACTGCCGCCTTCACAGCGCGTCGCTTCGACCGAGCAGCGAGCTTCGCGGCGCCACGGTCGAGCCTGACCTTCAGGTTCGCCGCGATCTTATTCTGCCCGGTTCGCTTGCGCCTTCGGTTGCTCATTACGTTCTCCCCTAGTGGTGGTTGTTTGTCGATCATACACAAAAAAGCGAACACCCGGCAGGAACGAATCCTGCCGGGTGCGAGTCGCCCGAGGGAGGGTAGGCGCCTGACTACAGATTACCCGTCCGGCGACTGCTATCGTCAGAGCGTAGGCGCGTCGCTTGCCCCCGTGGTGGTGGGCTGCGACGCGCCTGCCTTTACGATCAGCCCGACCGCAGCGCGCGTCAAGCCAACCATGTCTCCGATCGCCTGAAGCGTCATCGCCGGCGCCGCCTTCCTGATCAGATCGTCACGCAGTCGCCGTTTCTCCTGAACGACATACTCAGCGTCAAGGAGCTCGTCTGCCGCCTTGTAAAGATCGGCTTGGGTCTTTGTTCTCATGCCGCCACCCCGCTCTCTGCTTTGATCGCGCGAGACTTGAACACGGCGTACGCTCGAGCCTCGGGCAGGTAGTCGAACTCATGTCGCCGATCACGCTCGACGACGACATAGCCGCCTCGATCTGTCGCCCAGAGTTGCACGACAGGATCGTCAGTTGACGACACGTAGATCAGCGTGGCGCTCATGCGTACCACGCGTCTGGGTGTAGTGGCTCAATCCAACCTTCGGGGCGAAAGTCGACGTAGGCGGGGAAAGGCAACCGGCACAGTCGCTCTCCCATCAGCGTCAGGGCGGTGGAGATATCCCGCTGGACATCGTGGAGCTCTTCGCACTCTGCTCCGTCGCTTCCGCATTGCCAGAACTCGTGCCGATCTTCGATCAGCCCGGCGATCGTCCAGCGAGCGCACTGTAGGTGATAGGCGGTTAGATTCATGATATTGATCTCCTGTCTCTTAGGTGGCTTAGAACGTGATGCCGTCGAGGATGTCCTCGAACTGGTCGAGGTCGCACTCCATCATGACCTTGCCGATCATTTGATCGGTGGTCTCGATGCCGTCCTCTTCGAGCATTTCGATGATGCCGGCGTCGGTCTGCCTGACGAGCTTCCCGACTGCGGCGAACTCTTCGCTTGTGAATCCGATGGTGTTCATGCTGATCTCCTGTCTAGTGGTGGGTTAGGACTTCTGCTCACTGGCGATAGCTGCGTTGAACATCTGCACAGCCTCAGCGTTGCCAGCAAGGTCAAGAGCCCGGATGATCGCGGCGTACTCGTTTGCGCTAAGGTCGCAGATCTCGAGGAGACTGCCATAGCTAGCGTCCGAGTGAAGGGTCAGGGTCTCCATCGCCTCCTGTCCTGCGCGGGTGTCGTCGAAGTTGATCAGGGAATCGAGAATGCAGTCTTTCGTGTATTCATCGATGACGATGTAGGTAGGAAGGTCGCTCTGGTTCATGGTGGTCTCCTGTGTGGTGGTGTTCATATGAGAACCATAAAGAAGAACAGGACGTATGTCAAGCGAACTTGACTAACTAGATTTGCGGGGCTTCCGCTCGACCTTGACCATCGCGTACGGGTTAGTCTCGGGGATCGCGTAATCGTCCTTGCGGATCAGCTGCATGTTCTTGAAGCTCGAGTAGTCGACGTGATGATGCCAGCGTTGGAATCTCCAGACGAGTCGAGTGACGTCCGGGTGCATCTTGACGAGCATCTGTGACTTAGGCAGGGTACCTTCGGAGTTGTAGAAGGCTTCCGTGTTTCCGCCGCCGAGGGTTTGGGTAGGAAGTTTATATTGGAGGAAGGCCATGAACTCGACCGTCTGCCAACCATTCTTCAGCATGACGAGGGACAGATCAGTGTCTTCGTTGTATCTTCCGCGCCAGCGATAGGGGAGATCATTGCGAATCAGGTTGCAGGAGTAGATTCTCGTGCCGGTCAGGAACGGTGGAAGCTTCGACCGGCTCGGCGCGAACATCCAATAAGCTGGTCCAGCCATGCCGATATTTTTGTAGCGCAAGCAGAAGTCTTCCATTGCTCTGAAGATCGTTCCGTCCCCAACGGGTATCCGCTCATTCTTGTGCAGTCGAGCGAAGAGGGAAATGTTGTCGTCCATTACCCAGTGCCAGGCATGACCCTCTTCGATCGAGTGATCCCAAATAAAGTTGCGCGCCGCGCCTGGACCCTTCGACTTCGTGTTGCCGAGATCGTCGAAGGTATTGTAGTCGTCGAGATATTTAGGATCGAGGACAATGAGTTTAGACTCGTCAAAATGCAACGCATAATCGGCGTACTGGTCTTGCTCGACGACTAGCCTGTACGGCACTTTGATCGTGTCGAGGAAGCGCGGCGTGGTTGCTATCGCCGCTCGACTCTTCGACGGGATGTAGAGTGGGAACTGCGGCTGCGGCATTACTCTGACTCGGCGACGTACTTCTGGAACACGTCGGAGCCTACGTGCTGATCATCGACAGGCCACCACATTGTTGGCTTCTTGGGGCGATTGATCAGCGTGAAAAATGCCTCTGTATCTTCGGAGCTCTTGAAGTGAATGGAGACCTTGAACGTACTCGTCTTGTCGTCTTGCTCGAAGTCGGGCATGCCTTCCCATTCCTCGAACGCGTCAATCGGGTGCGTTCCGGCTGACTCGAGGATTCGCAGGAGCGTGTCGAGATCTTCTTGGTTGTATCCCGTCCCCTCGAGATCATCGGCGCTCGATAGGCTCTCGAGGATCGCGACTAGCGCATCATTATCGTATGAGGCTTTGTCGTTCGTGCGGTTATCCGCCAGAAGGATCTTCAGCGCCGTCGTGTCGTCACAGTCGATCTCGATCACGGGGACGCGTTCGGCTCCAGACGCAATAGCCGCCTGAAGCCGATGGTTGCCGGCGAGGATGTAGCCGGAGCTCTTCTGTGAAACGATTGCGCCGTAGAAGCCGTTGGCCTCGATCGAGCTTCGGATGGATTCGACGTCGCCTTGTCGAGGATTCTGGGGATGCTGGGTCAGGCTATCGACTGACTTCAGCGCGTATTTTTGTGTGACTGTTCTCATGACGGATGGTCTCCCCTACCGAGATCGACAAGATGATTTCACACGAGCGTGTGTGCTACTAGATCAGTAGCGTAACATCATGCCTCTTCGTCCCGCGTTTCGATTAGAGCCTCGAGAGCTTCGCGGAAAGTTTCCTGATACGCGAAATATACGCAGAGGGTTATCCGCTTGTCGATATCCATGTCTGACTCGAACTCGCCAGAGATTTCGTAGTCCTGTACCTCGGACGACTCAAACCAGACCGAGCGGGATCGCCACGTGTAGATCACGTTCTCCTGCGCGTCAGCGTATTCGGATGCTGCGTCATAGGTTTGATCGAGGTCGAGGTCGGGATTATGCTCGAGGTGCTCGGCGGCATCCTTCTCGATGCTCTGTGTGATCCGATACCAGTCGAACTCTTTTTGCTTGTCGGTCAGCATGTCGGGCGCTCCACGTCGAAGGGGCAAAGGTCTTGATCGATGAGGTACGTGTTGTGATCGTCGCCGGTGTAAGTGATCCTTACTTGGCTGTCGTCGGCGCCGGCGGATACTGTCGTGATCCGGTAGCGGTTATTGTCTTTCGCGCTCGTCATTCGGGTGTCTCCTACTCGGAGCTCTTCGGGATGTTGGATCTGAATGATCATGCTGCTACCTCTCGGATAGGATTGCCGGGAACGTGTACGCGGGGAGACTCGTCTGGCGTTCCGAGCCAGACCGTCACTACGTCGACGAGCTCTTGTCCTCTCCACGTGTTCGGAGCCTCGCGCTCGTAGAGGTAGAGGTGGATGATGCTGCCGTGTCGAGCGCACTCGTTTTTATCGGCGGCGGCGTACTTGACGGTCACCAAAGAGCTGAGGTCATCCTCGAGGTTGAACGCAATTGCTCGGTAGGCTTCCCAGTCCGTCCACGTCGGCATGATGCTTTCGTGTTGAAGGATTCGGATGCCGACCTCGGCGGTCAGGGCTCGAGGGCTGTAGCCGTTAGACGACGCGGCTACTGCTTTAGCGGCGCGAATGCGGCGGGTAGCTTCGGTCTTGGTAAAGTGACTCATGCCGCCACCTCCTTATGGTCGAAGATTGCGTTGACGCCGTTTACCGTTAGCCAGATCATCGAATCCTCATCACTAGCGGGATCTTCGATCAGACCCTTTTTGCAAAGGCTTCCGATGACGCCGGCTGCCTGATGCTTTCCGCCGCAGATATCCTGGGCAATTTTGAGGTCGCCGTTTGTGTAGTTGTCGCTCAACTGATTGTCCCGGTCGTCATAGTTGAGGCAGTAGCCGAGAACTGCGGCTTCGAGGGAAGTAAGCGTGGTGGTCATTTCGAGCTCCTGTGTGGTGGTGTTCATATGAGAAGAATAAGGAAAGGCAACAGATAAGTCAAGTCAACTTGACGAACTGCTGTAGACTGCGCGGGGAGTCAGGGCGTACGATCAGCCTCGCGGCACAGAGTCGCAAGCCAACATCTAACTCAAAGGGAGAATATGATGGCAAATATCGTAAGTGCGGAAGATATCTTGGGAGGCGGCGGGGAGCCGTACCTCTCTGCAGAAGACAAGGCTGCCCTTCACAACGCTCAATCGGCGTTCTATATGACAGGAGCCGTAGCCGAGCGCGAGGGAACCTACGGGACGCAGACGATCTTCACGATCAAGGCAAAAGGGATGGAGCCTTCGATGCTCGCGTTCCAGGCTTCGGCTTCTCGGATCGCTCAGGCTCGGAACGTCCTGAACGCGATCGCTCAGGGAGCCGATGCGATTGGACCGTGCTACCTCGGTCGCTGGGAAGCAAACGGCAAGTCGGGTTGGCAGATTACTTTCAACCCGTCGACGCCACTCGCGATCCCAGCAACGCAGCAGCAGGCAACTCAGACTGCTACCGCCGAGCGCGTCGCAGTCGTCACGGCTGACCTCGCCGACAGTGACATCCCGTTCTAATGGCAAACGAAGTTGCACTGCGCGTCGGAGGGCTAACCTTCGGCGCGCTGCAAAACGTTGCCGAGAATCGGCACATCATCACATCGGACGGCGAACTGCTTGACGTCACACTCGCGACGGATGACGATCTTGTCCTCTGGTCGATCGTGACTCAGCGACTCCGCACGCTCGCACGGAATATCGAGCAGGGAGTCAACGCCGAACTCGCCGACCGGGTACGCAGAACAGGCGGATCGATCAGCACGCCACAAGGTAAAGCGTCCGAAACGATCAGCCGAGGTTCCGTGTCCGGCATTGCGTCGGCACAGATCCGCGAACTGCTCGAGGCGGCTGCGGCTGACGGGGTAATCCCGTGGGAGGCGGTCGATAACGTTGCGCCCCTGGTCGCTCACGTCACACCCCAGAAAGCATGGCAATATGCTGAGGACGCGCCCGATCAGATTCGGGAGCAACTCGAAGCCATGATTCCGGCGAAACGTCGCACAATCAAAGTCGACGAATCGCCGGTATGACGAATACGCCACCCGCGCCCACACCCATCCTCCAAGATGATCCTCTCGTAGGAGCGGGTGGCGTCCACACAGTGATAATCGGACTCGACGCGAGTCCCCTCCGCATCGGTTATGCCGTGATGATCCTTCAGACCGGCGAGCTCCTGACGAGCGGAACAATGCACGTATCTAACTCGGGCGATGATCTTCGCAATCGGCAAGCAGCGTGGCGTCACATAATGGCGGAGATCAATCGAGTAACAGACTCGAGCCTAGTCGTCTGTGTCGGACTCGAGGAAGCCTACGTGCGATTCAAGCGTCAGGCGATCCTCGGCGCCCTCACGATCGGCAACCTCGAAGCCTTCGCCCTGCGCTCCTATCCGTGGATTCTGGTTCATCGCCTCCAGCCGACCGAATGGCGCCGGCTGATCAGTATCAAGCAGGGCGGTAAAGAGGCGCCGATGGAGTACGCTCGCACGATCAAGGCGGGACTCGCGGATCAGGACGAAGCCGATGCGATCTGTATCGCGCGCGCGCTCTGTCGAGTCGTCGACAGTGGCGCATAAATGCGGCACGTAGGACTTTACGGCTCGAGCGCGAAGAACAACCCGACCACCACCGGAAGGATCGTTATGACAACCCGCAAGACACGCACGACGAAACAGAACGAAGAGATCAGCATCGCATTCGCGTTCGCCGAATACGACGCACATAAGCGCCGGATACGCGACCAGCGCGAGAAGCGTGATCGAGATCTCGCGACGTCCGTCGGCATTGAGATAGGTACCCTGCGCGAGGCGGATCGGCGTAAGGCTCGAGAGAATAAGATCTGGGATCGAGGTTTCATCGTCGGCGTTCTAGTCGCCGTTGCTTGCATCCTGATCGGACTCTACTCAGCAAGTCTCGCCGAGGGTGCTACGCGTCCGGCGCCGACAGCGATCCCGGCTACGGCGGCGCAGTCTTACCCTCCGCATTGGCGAACGTGGCTCAGGATCGGAATGTGCGAGCAACCGAAGCGCGGGATCAGTTGGCACGACGTCAAGACAGACAAGCAGCGCATCCGAAGTATCGCGTGGGGTCAGAATTACAATTACTCTTTCCCCGGTGGCCTCGGCTTCACTCGGCAGAACTGGGACGACTTCAAGCCGCTAAGCGCGAAGCGGATCGCACTGATGAGTGACGCGACGATCGCCCAGCAACTCTGGGCTGCCGAGCGGCTCTGGCGATGGGCGGAGAGAACCTATCCCGGCAACGGGCATACCGCCTGGGTCTGCTCCTTCACGATTGGCTGGACTACCTCCGACCCTGACGACGCGCTCCGATGACGAGCGACGAAGCTCTCAACCTCGGCGTCATCATTGCGATCGTCGCCGCGATCGTCGGGATCGTCGCCGGCGAACTCGTCCAACGCTGGCGGCGACGATGAGCCTCGAGGACTGGCCGAACAACGCGACACCTGACGAGCGCGCCGCCTTCAAGTTAGGACGCGCGAAAGAACAGAAAGTCACGCGCGCCCAATCCCGCAACCACGAGAAACTCGTCCACGCCGTCAGGTCGATCGCAGCCTACTTCCCGACGCATCCGGCAGGATCTATCGCAGAGAAAGCACTCGACTCCCTGAAATACCACATCGAGACTGACGATGACAATCTCTAGCATCCTGATCCTCGCCGTCATCGTTATCCTCTTCCTTCTACTAGACAAGTCTGGACGCGCATGACGACTACGACGATCACGATCACGCCGGCGTACCTATCCCGAATCCACGACGGCTTCGAGCTCGCGAACATTATCCACGAATCAGCATATGACGCCTTCAACATGCATCATGTCGATTTCGACCTCGCCGTTGTTCACACGCTGATCGCAAAGATCACGACCGCCCTGGCTGACGAATGCGACACCGGCAAGACCGCCGACGGGGATGAGTATCATCTCGTCCCTGTCACCACTTACATCCCGATCGAGAAAGCAGCCGCAGCATGAATCGCAGCGAACTAATCCACCAGCCTGACGTTTGGCCTCTCCTCGCTGCAAAGATCCCCGAAGTCGTCGACGGTATCGGCGAGATGATCGAGGCAGTCACACGCCGGCGAGACTTCCACGAACAGATCGAGGCAAAGTACCGCGCCGGCGAGGTCGAACACGAACGCGACTGGCTCAAGTGGAACGATCCTCACCGCTTTATAGTCGAGGCTGCCGAAGAGCTCCACGACCTAATCGTGTATCAGGCAATGTTGCTCGTCTGGCTTGACGCCGAACTCTCTGACACGCCGCCCTCGGTCACGCTATGACGCGCGACATTAGCGACGAACACGCCGCGTATCGTGCCGCCCTCGAGCAGATCGCGCGCTACAAGCACACGCCTCGAGCGTACCGACACACGAAGTTTGAGCAACTCGTCAAGATCGCCCAAGAAGCACTAACCACCACCGACGTAGGGAACGACGCAGCATGACAAAACTAGACCCCAAAACACCAGGCACATTGACGCTCGATATAGACGTGATCGATAGTTACTGGTCTAGGAAGTCGTTAGGCCTATTAGGATCATCGTGCGGTCTATACACGATTCGCTTCACGTCTACAAAGAAGTGGGAGCTTCGGAAGGGTAATCAGAGCTTGGTTTATCCCAGTTTGATAAAAGCAAAGCTCGCCGGGATCCGAATGATTAGGCGGTCGACAACCACCACCACCGATGCAACCTAGCCTACGCACAGCGGCAGCAAAGTACGCCAGTCTAGGCTACGGCGTCATCCCGCTTCACTGGATCAAGGATGACGGCAAGTGTAGTTGCGGAAGAGTCGATTGCGAATCAGAGGGCAAGCACCCGCTCGGCGAACACGGCGCGTCGAATCCGATGCTTGACGCCGAGCTCGTTACCGCCCAGTGGGAGGACACGCCAGACGCGAACATCGGGCTAGTCGCCGGCGCGTCGCGTCGCGTCATCATCGATCTCGACTCTCTCGCAGCGAAGGATCACCTCAAAGACATCTGCGACCTCGACACTCACACGGCGATGATGACGGCGCCGATCAGCAAGACAGGTAAGGGTTGGCACGTTCATTTTGACGATCCTAGTGGGTCATACGCTCCGAGCGTAGGCACGAATGATGACGCCGGCATTGATATTCGCGGCGGAGTCTCCTACATCGTGGCGCCCCCGAGCAGGCACAAGAACGGGACGACGTACAAGTGGATTCAAGGCGGGGACACTACGACAGCGCCGCCGGTCACGGCATGGCTCCACGATTACCTGACCGGCAGACGTAAAGCGCCAGCGCCGATCCTTGAGGACGATCACATCGAAACAAAAGGCGGCAGGAACAATCTCCTCGCGAGCCTGGCGGGATCGATGCGACGGCGTGGCATGAGCGTCACGGCGATCGAAGCCGCCCTGCTCGCCGAGAACGCACTCAAGAACAAGCCGCCGCTACCCGTCGCCGAGGTCACTGCGATCGCTCGGAGCATCGGGAAGCTCCAACCCACGGACGTCCCCGAATACATGCCAGCCGTCTACCTCGGCGACCTCATCGAAGAGAGAGCCGAAACAACCGAGCGGCGCTACACGTTTCTGAATGAGACACAGATCGAGAACCTCCCACCAGTCGCGTATCTGGTAGACAAGGTGCTACCGCTCGGAGGCTACGGCTTGATCTACGGGCGCCGAGGATCAGGCAAGACGTTCGACGCGCTCGACCTCGCCCTCTCGATCAGTACGGGGCGGCACTATCACGGGCTCGCGACACACGCAGCCGGCAGCACAGTCGCGTACATAATGTCTGAGGGCGCCGCCGGCTTGAGGAAACGGATCAATGCGTGGAAGCAAGCACGACTCGTCAGTACGATCCCCGGCTTCCACGCACTCCCCTCTAGCGTCCCGCTGAATGATCCGATCGCCCTCGCCGAACTCTGCCTAGCACTCGACAGCCTACCCTCGGCGCCTTCGCTGCTGATCATCGACACTCTCGCGCGTAGCGCCTCGGGTCTGGATGAGAATAGTAGTCAGGACATGACGCGCTACATAGGCATCGTAGATAGCCTCAGAGAGCGTTACGGGTGCGCAGTCATCCCGATCCATCACGCCGGCTGGAACGCCGGACACGAACGCGGCTCGACCGTAATCGGCGACGCCGCAGACTGGATCATGAAAGTCAGCCGCGACGATCAGAACATCGTCAGCTGCGCGACCGAGAAGGTCAAGGATGACGAGCAGCCCGACGTATGGAAAGCGATCTTCGTCGCCCAAGACGGAACGGGATCAGGCACGCTCGAGCCGGACACGACACCCGTCCCGATCGACCCAGACATAGAGCTCGTCATCCTCGCGTGGGAAGAACTATCAGCCGCCGACCAGGGACAAACATCGTGGAATCAGATCTGTCAAATGGTCGGCTTCGGATCGAAGAAAACACGCGACCTCCGGGAGCGCCGGCGACACGACATCGAGTCGACCGGCTGGCGAATAGTCGCCGGCACGAACACGGGCAAACAAGGGTCAGGATATACGCTAGAACGTATCTCGAGAGTGCCTATTCTGACCGGCGAATAAGCGCCCCGACCCCTGCCCTCGAGACCCTCAAAAACTTACCCCTGTAGGGCAGGGGTATAGGGGGTCTGTAGCCGCATACCTTAGCCAAACTTCGACAGCCCAAGACACCCCTGACACCCCTGCCCCCCTCCTATAGGAGGGGGCAAGGGGCAGGGGTAGAGTCGCGGCACGTAAACTAGACCTAAGACCCAACCGGAAAGCGGTGGTGATGATGAGCAAAAATAAGCCAGAACAAGTCTTTGCAATCACAGCATCGACATGCTTCCTCGCCCTATCTGGCCTCGTCACGATCCGCGACAACGATGACGACCTGTACGATTCTGAAGCCGTGGCATTCGCTGACTACCTGATCCAGATCATCCTTGCCCAACCCGACACCGTCTTAGCGATGGAAGCCAGCGAGCTCGAGGATATCGGTCAGACCCTAATCCATAATTGCGAAGCCTGGTTATCTTGACGCGCTGCCGATCGTGTGATGCCAAACTCTCCCGGTACGCAAAGCCGAGCGAGAAAGTATGTGCGCCCTGCGATCGGCGGATGGTCGCAATCAGCCAGCAACACGCCTTCGAGATGGTGCCGATTGAACGCGACCACGCCGCCTTCGCCTTGCGCTGGAGGGGACTAGAGTGGGACACGATCCAACGCCGGTTAGGGATGGTCTCGATATCATCTGCGACAAGAGCAGCCGGAAGATACGCCAACCGCAACGACTTGAGACTACCGTGAATATGCATCCGCCACACTTGAACGATCGGATCAGTAGCGAAGCGCCCGTGGATCACTGGGGCGATATTGATTGCGCCGGCGTCACGGTTCTAGATCTCGGAGCTGGTGACTTCGGGATGCGGCACGAGAAGGCTTACATCTCGACAGTCGATCACTGGCTCGGACTCGGCGCTGATCATGTCGTCGCGGTTGATATGAACCTGCGCGACCTGATCGCCGTTGGTGGTGATGATGATCGCGTGACGATCGTGGCTGACACGTTGTTTCATTCGAGTCAGATCGACGCGCTCCTCGAGCAGCATCGTCCCGCGATCGTCAAGGTAGATATCGAAGGCGCTGAGTGTCTGCTTCGCGACGTGCGTCGTCAAGCATTTCGTATCGCGGAAGCCTGGCTAGTCGAGACTCACACGGACGATCTACACGATGACGTCATAGTTGCCCTAGACCATCACGGCTTCGACGTCGTGCGTGTTCGTGGTCACGTTGACTCTGATCGCTTCCGCGTCGTGTACGCAGTGAGGCGTTCGGATGATTGAGCCGAGCCTTCCCGGTTGGCGGATGCCACAGATGCACCGGTGTCACGTCGCTGCGTTGAATCACGGCTACCGCATAGGACTAGAGCTCGGCGAGAACGGAGCCGTGGCGGTTTCGTGTCGAGATATCGGCGGCGAGATGCCTACGATCTATGTGCTTGGTCTTGATATCGAATACGTCGCAACGATTCTCTTTGCGAAGATGCTTCAAGAGGAATATATCCCCCGGTCTGTCTCCCCCGGCAGGGACTAGCGGGGAGAGCGGAGCGATGCCTATCATGCGTCCATGCTTAGATTGTCGTCAGTTATCCGCGAACGGTTCGCGTTGTCTCGGCTGTACCCGTAGGAGGTCGGCAGGGAGGTCGGCGGGCAGGGCGCATTACCGTGGCGATTACGGCAAGCGCGCAGCGGAAGTACGCGCAGCCGCAACAAGTTGTTGGCTTTGTGGGAAAGGTGCGAAGGTCGACGATCCGTGGACTGCTGATCATGTTGAGCCGGGCAATCCTGACTCTGTTCTCTTACCGGCGCACCGCTCCTGTAATAGCGCCAGGGGCGACGCTAAGGGCAAGCGAGCGGATCAGTATAGGAACATGGAGAAGAGATGAACACGCACTACACCCCCACGTATACCCCGGAGGGCGGGTTTAATCTCGCAAACGCAGTCCCACGCAGAC
>Ga0114968_10001673_pt1 | contig 17070 bp, 11 predicted proteins | sample M_130807_EF_Meta_FD_87020 | JGI IMG/M metagenome (GOLD analysis project Ga0114968, IMG submission 87020) | Freshwater microbial communities from Lake Montjoie, Canada to study carbon cycling - M_130807_EF_MetaG | ecosystem: Environmental > Aquatic > Freshwater > Lake | place: Lake Montjoie...
CTTGAACAAGCAAATTGCCGACGATCTGGGCATCAGCATCAAAACGGTGGAGGCGCACCGCGCCAACATCATGGAAAAGCTCAGCGCCAATACCGTGGCCGATTTGCTCAAAATCGCCCTGGGCCAAAGCAGTCCCAAAGCCTAGGTCGCCCTGGCGATCCGCAATCCCGCAAGCCCGCAAGCCCGCAAAGGGCCGGTGTAATGCGTCAGGCCCGCAATTTCCGGTTTTTTTCTAATTTTCTACTGGGTGTAATTTCTTATGTCTGCTACTTCGAGCTCCTCCGGCGCCACCATCATCGACGGCAATGCGCTGTCTGCCCAATTGCGCGCCGACGTCATGCGCCGCGCCCAGGCGCTCAAGGCGCGCGGCATCACGCCCGGGCTGGCCGTGGTGCTGGTGGGCGAGAACCCCGCATCGCAGGTGTATGTGCGCAACAAGGTCAAGGCCTGCGCCGACGCCGGCCTGCACTCGGTGCTCGAACGCTACGAGGCCGACATGACAGAGGCTGCGCTACTGGCCCGTATTGACGCGCTCAACCAAGACCCCAGCATCCACGGCATCTTGGTGCAGCTGCCCGTGCCCAAACACATCGACGCCAACAAAGTGATCGAAGCCATCGCCCCGGAAAAAGACGTGGACGGCTTTCACATTGCCAGCGCCGGCGCGCTGATGGTCGGCCAGCCTGGCTTTTTGCCCTGCACGCCCTACGGTTGCATGAAGATGCTCGAATCCATTAACTACGACCTGCGCGGCAAGCACGCGGTGGTGATCGGGCGCAGCAATATTGTGGGCAAACCCATGGCCATGCTCTTGCTGCAAAAAAACGCCACCGTCACCATCTGCCACAGTGGCACCAAAGACCTCAAAGCCATGACGCTGCAGGCCGACGTGATCGTTGCCGCCGTGGGCAAGACCAATGTGCTGACGGCCGACATGGTCAAGCCCGGCGCTGTGGTGATTGACGTGGGCATGAACCGCAATGACCAAGGCAAGCTCTGCGGCGACGTGGACTATGAAGGCGTGCGCGCCGTCGCTGGCGCCATTACGCCCGTGCCTGGCGGCGTGGGCCCGATGACCATCACCATGCTGCTGGTCAACACCCTGGAATCGGCGGAGCGCCTGCTATGAACCCGCTACTCGCACCCGACCACCTGCCGCAGTTTGACCGCATCACGCCCGAGCAGGTCGCGCCCGCCATCGACAGCCTGCTGCAAGCGGCCGAACAGGCGCTGCAAACCGTCACCGCCGCCGATTTCCCCGCCCGCTGGGAGGCCCTGGCCGCCACGCTGGATGTAGCCAATGAGCGCCTGTCAGTAGCTTGGGGCGCGGTCAGCCACCTCAACAGCGTCAACGACAGCCCGGCGCTGCGGGCGGTTTACAACGAAGCCCTGCCCCGCGTGACCGAGTTTTGGACACGCCTGGGCGCCGACGAAAAGCTCTATGCCAAATACAAAGCCATGGACCCGGCGGCGCTCAACCCCGAGCAGCGCCAGGCCCACAAAAACGCCATACGCAACTTTGTGCTCGGCGGCGCAGAGCTGAGCGGTGCGGCGCGTACGCGCTTTGCCGAAATCCAAGAGCGCCAGGCTGCACTGGGCCAAAAGTTCAGTGAAAACGCCTTAGACGCCACCGACGCCTTCGCCTACTACGCCAGCGCCGAAGAACTGCAAGGCGTTCCCGAAGACGTGGTGAACGCCGCGCGCAGCGCCGCCGCCGCCGAGAGCCAAGAAGGCTACAAGCTCAGCCTGCAAATGCCCTGCTACCTGCCGGTCATGCAGTTTGCCCAGAACCGGGCACTGCGTGAGCGGCTGTACCAGGCCTACGTCACCCGCGCCTCCGACCAGGCGCCGGCCGACCTGCAAAAGTACGACAACACGGCCGTGATGCGCGAGATTTTGGCGCTGCGCCGCGAAGAAGCCGCGCTGCTGGGTTTTGCCGACTTTGCGGCCCTGTCCATCGCGCCCAAAATGGCCGACACGCCCGAGACGGTGATCGCGTTTTTGCGCGACCTGGCCGCCAAAGCGCGCCCCTACGCCCAAAAAGATGTGGCCGAACTGCGCAGCTTCGCCCTAGAGCAGCTGGCTATTGCCGACCCGCAGCCCTGGGACTGGCCATTTATCGGCGAAAAACTCAAGGAGGCGCGCTACGCCTTCAGCGAGCAAGAGGTCAAGCAGTACTTCACCGCACCCAAGGTGCTGGCGGGCCTGTTCAAGATCGTAGAGACTTTGTTCAACGTAGTCATCAGCCCCGACAGCGCGCCGGTGTGGCACGCCGATGTGCGTTTTTTCCGGATCGAGCGCGAAACCGCGCAAGGCCGCGTCTTGGTCGGGCAGTTTTACCTGGACCCGACGGCGCGCAGTGGCAAACGCGGCGGCGCCTGGATGGACGATGTGCGCAACCGCTGGCTGCGCCCCGATACCCACAGCCTGCAAACCCCGGTCGCCCAACTGGTCTGCAACTTTGCGCCCGCCACCGAGGTGGACGGCGTGCTACAGCCCGCTTTGCTGACCCACGACGACGTCACCACCCTCTTCCACGAATTTGGCCATGGGCTGCACCATCTGCTCACGCAGGTCAATGAACGCGATGTGGCCGGCATCAGCGGCGTAGAGTGGGACGCGGTGGAGCTGCCCAGCCAGTTCATGGAAAACTTCTGCTGGGAGTGGAAAGTCATCCGCCACATGACGGCCCATGTGCAAAGCGGCGAAAGCTTGCCGCTTGCCTTGTTTGAAAAAATGCGGGCGGCGCGCAACTTCCAAAGCGGCATGCAAACAATGCGGCAAATCGAGTTTGCTTTGTTTGACATTCTGCTGCACAGCCGCGCGCACTTTGACGCCGACCTGATGGACCTGCTGCAAGCCGTGCGCGCCGAAGTGGCGGTGCTGCCCAGCCCGGCCTTTAACCGGGCGGCGCACACTTTCAGCCATATCTTTGCGGGGGGTTATGCGGCGGGCTACTACAGCTACAAATGGGCCGAGGTGCTCAGTGCCGATGCCTACGCCGCCTTTGAGGAAAGCGCCAGCGCCGATGGTGAGCACGACCCGGCCACGGGCCTTCTGTATTTGCAATCCATCCTGGAAGCGGGCGGCAGCCGCCCGGCCATGGAATCCTTCAAAGCCTTTCGCGGCCGCGAGCCCACGCTAGACGCGCTGCTGCGGCACCAGGGCATGCGTTAAAGCTTGATCTCCATGCCCAACTGAATACCCGTGCGCGATGAGCGGGTGGTGTAGCTGCTGTAGTTGGGCAGCGTGGTGGTCAAGGACTCGGCGTTGAGCGGGCTGATATTGTTGATGGCCAGGCGCGCACTCATTTTTTCGCTGAGCATGCCCTGCACAAACACATCCATGCTGCGCACCCGGCCTTGGTCCAGGGTTTGGGTGCTGCTTTGGCGGGTGGGGTAGTCGGGCGTAAATGCCAAGCTGGCGCCCATATTGATGGGCAGGCCGCTGAAACGGTAGTCGGCGCCAAAGGTGCCTGACCACGGCTGTTGGCCATCTAATCGGTTGTTGGGCCCTTGTAGGGCAGCCACTTCGGACTGGTAGAAATTCAGCGCGCTGCGCAAATTGAGGGGCAAGCGCGGGTCGGTCAGGCCGGGCAGCAAATCGCCAATGCGCCCTTTGAGCTCGAGTTCCAAGCCAGCGGTTTGCGCTTTAGAAAAATTGACCGGCCGCGACACCCAGCGCGGCACGCTGGCGTAGCTCACCGGCTGCAGCGAGCTGACGTTGCGGATCAGGTCGCTGACCTGGCGGTAAAACACACCCACGCTGAACAAACCGCCGCCAGCGAGGTATTTCTCGTAGGCCAGGTCCAGGCCGGTGGCCAGTTCGGGCAGCAAAAGCGGGTTGCCGACGCGGTCGGGCGAAAGCTCGGCGTTGGTTTTGCTGAGGTCGGCAAACAGGCCACTGACCGAGGGGCGCGCCAGCAAAGTGCCCAACTCGGGGGCTTTGTAGCTGCGGGTGATGCTGCCGCGAATAATGTCTTTGCCGGCCGCGTCTAACTTGTAATTGACATGCCACATGGGCGTGATCACCGTGCTGATGTTGTTGACATCCACGCTCATGCCTTCGCTGCGGGTGGCGATACGCTCGCCGCGAAGACCAAAATAGGTGAACCACTGGGGGCTGATTTGCCACTCGTCCTGCACGTAGCCGGCGCTGCGCTCCACGCGTGCGGAGAAGGGCTGGCCTTCCAGGTCGGCAATTTGCGCCAGGCCCAGTTCGGTTATTTCGCGCTTTTCTTCGCGGCGGCGCAGTTCCAGGTCCCAGCCGACGGCCAGGCTGTGCTGCGCATTGAGGATGTGCGTGAAGTTGCCTGCTTGGGTAAAGCCCGTTTCCAAGTTATCCCCGACTGAATGGCGCTGTGGGAGGCCAGCGCGCAGGGTTTGGTTGTCATAGGTGCCACGCGAGCCCTGAATACCTGCCTTGATTTCAATACGGTCGTCGCTGGAAAAGTTGTTGACCCATTGCAGATTGCTGCGCAGGTTTTGCCAACCGCCTTGGTTTTGGCTGTCGTCGTCCAGCGCCGCTTGGCCTGAAAAAACACGGTTGCTGAAGGTGGCTGTGTTATTCCAAAAGCCGCGCTGAATAAAGGACTGCCAGGTTAGGGTTTCGTCATCGCTGATGCGCCAATTGAGCAGCGGCGTCAGGTTGTAGCCGTAGCCCTCAAAACGGTTATCGCCGCTTTGTGCCACACCGGAGGGTAAACCGTCCAGACCCGGCGCGCTGCGCAGCGCGGTGCTGTCGTTTTGGCCGCGCCACTGAAATAGTGACACTGGCAGGGACATGGAAATACCACCCCACTTCTCGCCGATAGTCAGGCTGCCGCCCAAACTGGGGCGCTCGTAGCGGTAGCCCAGGCCTATGCGCAGGTCGCGCTGCGAGCGTTTAGGGGCTTCTTTCAAAATGATGTTGATGGCGCCAGCGACCGCCTGGGCGTTTTGGCTGGCGGTGGGGCCTTTGCTGACCTCGATGCGCTCGACCTGCGCCGGATCGAGCTGGTCCAGCGCAAAGCCGGGGGGCGCCGGGTCGCCATTGATGAGCACCAAGGTGTAGCCAGCACCCAAACCGCGCATGCGCGGCGCATTGCCTTGCATAGTGATGCCAGGCAGGCGTTGCAGCACGTCGGCCACATTGGTGTCGCCAAACTTGTCCATCTCTTCGCGGCCATAGACTTGCTTGGCCGTTTGGGCACGCCGGCGCAACTCGGTGTCGGTCTGGCGGCCGGTGATCTCCACCCGCTCGAGCTTGGCGCCAGCGCGTTGGGTGGCGTCGCCGGTGAGGCTGGCGTCTTGGGCCCATGCGCTGGTAGCCAAGGCACTGACGAAGCTTGCGGCGAAAAAATGGCGCACACCGGCGCCGTAGGGAATAGAAATAATCATGGCAAATATCCAAAAGCACGCCCACCGGGGCGGCCAATTAATCCCCTATTGTCGGTGATTGGCAAATACTGCGAATATCTGCCCTTGCAATAGCCCCAAAAACCCGGCTCGGGAGCAGGATTGCCAAACCCGCCTGGCCAGTATGCTGGTATATCATTGCCGCGAATATAGTCCCAAACTCGCCCATTTCACACTACAAGCTCTGAGATACTATGCCGACAATTTACGGCAAATACAGCTCCGGATTTAGCGAAACAATCGCTGGGAGTAGCGGCGACGACACCATTTACCCCTTGGGCGGTTGGGACACGGTTGACGCAGGTGCAGGTATCGATACTGTCGTTATCGCGGCCAATGTGTCGGCTTTCAAAATTTCTAGTATCAATGGCACGACGTATGTTGACGCCATCAGCAGCGCCTCGTCCTACGACTCGGTGATGCTGCGCAACACGGAATACATCAAGTTCAATGACACAACGGTTTCCTTGATCATCAACGATATCTATAAAAATACCCCGGGGAGCGACAACTTTGATGGCGGGCCCGGGCGCGACACGGTGGAGTATTTGGGTATTCGGGCCAACTTTAGTGTGACAAGCCAAACCAATAGCCGCGCCATCGTCCAAAATTTGGCGGGAACCGAAGGCTCGGATTATTTGATTAGCGTGGAGCGACTGCAATTTGCCGACGCCAAAGTCGCCTTGGACCTTGGGCCCCGCGATTGCGCCGGCCAGGCCGTACTATTGATTGGCGCAGTATTGGGTAAAGAGCTGACGTTGGCAAAAAAAGAGTTAATGGGAACTGTGATTGGCTTTTTTGATGAAGGTTATGACCTAAGCACTCTGGCCGGTGCGGCTATGCGCTTACCTATATGGGGCGGAGTGCTCACGCCCACAAATAGCAAAGAGGATATCTCGGCTTACCTTTTTCGGATCAGTAATGGGCACGAACCATCATGGTTGGAACTACAATCGGCGGTCGAGCAAATGAGCACGCAAGCGGAAGGTGCTTATCTTGCAACTCTGGCTGCCAGTGTCCCAAACCAATTGCAATTGGACTTGGTAGGCATGGCAGCAAAAGGCTTTGACTACATTTAAAGTAAATCTAGGTTAGCCAAGTAAGTAATCTAAGCCGGTGGCCGCAAGTCCAACGAGGTTTACTTGTTTGATATTGGCATCCGAAATTGAAAGTTGCGCCAAATAACTACCCTGATTTTGGTTAATGATGGCGCTAACACCTGCTGCCAATTCAATGGGTGACGCCACCCGGCCATTGACAACTCTAAATAAATAATTAGCAATATCACCGGCTTCGTTTGTAGGGGTCAACACACCCGCCCAAATTGATAACCGCATGGCAGCCCCTGCCAGCGTAGGCAAGTCATAACCTAAATCAAAGAGACCAATCACATTGCCCATGAGCGCTGGCTTGCTCATCATGGCGTCTTTTCCCAGCACGGCGCCGATCAATAAAACCGCTTTTCCAGCGCTGTCCGCAACGGCCAGATCTGTGGCCACTGCGGCGTTGCCGAACTGAAACCGCTCGACGTTGCTCAGTTGGCAGCTGCCACCTTGGGCGGTGGATTCCACATTCCAGGCACCGACCGTAATAGCCTTGGAGATTTTTACGGCATCGCGGGTGAAATTAAACACAGCTGTATCGGTTCCGCTGCCGCCCTCAACAATATCGTTGCCGCCGTTTAAGACAAAGCGATTAGCAAGGTCATTACCGACCAGGTAATCATCAGCAGCAGTTGCAATAATATTTTCAATCGCAGTGCCTGTGGCAATCGAAATATTATTGAGATAGGCAATACCGTCGGCGCTCAGGCCGGCGGAGGACATTTTTCCGGGCCGCAAATCAATCGATGCCGAAATGCTGGACTTGGATGCATCGATAGTATCGAGACCGCCGTCGTCCAGTATGGAGATGGCAGACGAGGCCGTACCATCGGCGATAACATAGTTTGTATCGTTGCCAGCATAGGCTTTGGAACCATAAAGATAGCGCAGTGCCTGCATATCAAAATTGCCGTACCAGCTAGGCCATGCCGGCCCCCCACTGAGTTGATCGCCCATGATGGTATTGGCCATCGTGTTAAAGGCGTCGAGCAAGACGGTTGCACCGGAGGTATCGCTGGGCGGCAGCGGGTGCTGAAGACCTAGGGCATGCCCGATTTCATGGAGCAGAACGTAATAGCCCTCCTGTCCGGGTTGCATGAGCTGGGTGGTTTGAACGTCTAGCCAAACATCGCCCGCTTTGGGTTCACTTTTATAGGCATCGGGCACGAAAGAGTAGCCGCGGGTGTTGCTTTGCTCATTGATTGCAAACCGAATAGCGCCCTGCCCTATGCCGCCCGTATCATTGCCAATCTCTTGAAAACTTAAGCCCGTTTGCTGACTCAGACGCGCCAATACATCGCGCACGGTTTGCATCAATGCGGGGCTAAACGCGGTAAAGCCCTTTCCGCCCTCGCCGCCTGCCGCCGGCGCAGCCTGCGGAAAACTGTAGCTGATGGTGGTGGCGGTACCAGGAGTGCCCGATTGCCAGCCTATGCCGCCGCGCAAAATGACGTCTTTGCCTACGGTGCTGAGGTCGATAAGCGACTGGGGGGTGAAGCTCTGCCCTTGGTTAATTAAACCGTTATAAAAGTTCAGATGTTCAATATTTATTAGCCTATATTGAAAATCCTTGCAGTTTTCAAAATAAGCCGTAATGAGCCTGCCGTCAGGGGATGCCGTAGCGACAAACTTCCCTAGCTTATCTAGATCGTTAGGGCTCGGGCCGATAGTGACCCAATCGTCACCGCCACGACCATCAATAATAATCATACCTTTCTTAGTGTTTACGTTGTAATTCACACCTACATAAAAAGCATCGTCCTCCTTACTTCCATACCCTTGGTCACCATTCCTAGAAAAACCATGAATCTGGTGAATATTGATCAAAGTATCTCTAAAACCGTAGCCGTCCAAGGCATAACCGGCCTGCAGGTCAATATAAATTGTGCCCGGAGAATACCAATACCAAACGGTAGTATCAAATAGCTTTAAGCCAGGTAAGGCGGTAATCGTGTCATTGCCCGCGTTGCCCTGCGCAGTTCCCCCTCTCTCGATAGTGATAATGTCATCACCATCCATTCCGTTATAAAGATCTCCGGACTTGACGGTATAAACATCGGCACCGCTAGTTCCATTAATCTCAGCCATAATTAACTTTTACAAATAGCCTACGGTTGGGACTTTGAAATTAGCAAGGTTTGGCATAGCAACCGTCACTTGCGCGGCGCTTAATCCCATCCAAAGCCCTATGTCAGCGATGAATTGATCCGAGGAGAACTGCGGCACCCAATAGCCGCGCTTAGAGTCGGAGGAATCATCCACACCGCCGTTGACCAGGGAGGGGAAATTTTGCCCATAGACCAAGCCACCCTTCACGGCTCCACCTACGGCAAACCAGTGACTACCCCAGGCATGGTCCGACCCCACACCCGCTGCCGGGTCCAAGGTGCGGCCAAACTCACTGATAACAATAGTTAAGACTTCCGAACCCATGCCTAATGCCTGCATGGAAGTATCAAACGCACCAATGCTATCGGCCACGTCTTTGAGCCGCGCATCCAAGCCCACCGTGCTGGACAGTTGCTCGGTATGGGTGTCATACCCACCATCCTCCACCAAAAACACCTGCCGCATAGCACCAGCTTGCTTGCTATAGGGAATATGTTTGGCCAAAAACTTCAAATCTCTGCCAATTTGTTTGTCTGGGAACACACCTGTCGGTGTGGGGCCGTTTTTCTGACCGAGGGCAAAATCTATGGAGTCCGAATAGGAAGTCTTCATACTGCGAACAAACTCGGCCTCATAAGCATTGCCCGATTGCAGGCGACTGGCCCATTCCACGCGGTTGGCGGCCGGGTCGGTGGCGTTAAGCAAATTGACCCTACCCCAATTGGCATTCGAGTTGCTATTGGCAAAACTAAGTGACGCGTTATTGGGCAAAACAGAGGTGTAATTTCCGCCCATGGCCACCAAGGGCTGCCTGGCGGTCAAAGACTGCGGCAGAAGGTCGACCATGCGACCACCCCAACCGGTTTGATCGGCGTCGCCCATCCAACCCTGAACCCACTGCTGCTGCTCGGCATGGGAGCCCATAAATGGGGGCAGTTTGGCGGTCCGGTTAAGTACCTGGCTCACGGTGGTGGGCTCCACCAGCGCGCCCACGTTGGCCACCACCGCCATGCGCTTTTGTTCGAACAGGCCCGCCATAGCCCGCATCCCCGGACTCAATGCAAATTTGTGACCCATATGCGTGCCACTGAGACTGACCAAACTGTCCTTAGGCAATGCCAGTGCGGTGCGAGCCTTGCTGTAATCGCCATAAGCAGCGTCTACAGGCAGCAAAACATTGTTGCCGTCATAGCCACCAGAAAGAAACACTACCACCAAGGCCTTGTAATCGGCCAATTGAAGCGCACGGGTTTCAGGGAAACTGGCGGCGATGCCCGCCAAAGAGAGCAGCCCGGCACGGGTCAAAAACTGACGACGATTGCTCATTTGCTAACTCCATATGCGGGCGTAATCAGAGCCATATCGATCATTTGTCCGGCCTTGACCAAGGCATTGTTGGTCGCGTCGGCCGACTGCAACAAAGCTTGGCCTGTTACAGCTGGCATAGCACCACGGAAAAAGCGTTGGCTGATCAAACTCAATATCTCATTGTCAGAGGCAGACACCGCTGCGCTCAGGGCATCCAAATTGCAGCCGGCATCAATCCAACCTGAATCTTGAGGGTTCCAAAATGCACCGGAAACCCGCCCAAGGCGCATATTGAACTCCGCGGAGGTCAACATCTTCTGCTCTGGCGCGAGAAGCTTGGACGATGGCGCCCTATGGTTAGGGGGGTAAAAATTAAAAACGGTTTGTGCATTCAGTGGATTTTGTGTCCATGCATGGAGGTAGCGCGTCGAAGTACCCGCTTGCCTACACTCCAGCGCACGCAATAAGCTGGTATTTATCAGGTGCGGCTCTTTGATGCGGCCAAAACCTGCAGCGGATTTACCCGGGACATCGCCCGCACGCGCCTCGGCGTCCATTAACACTGCTTTAACCACCGCCTTCAAGTCGCCCTTCGTGCGCTGGAATACGGTAGCCACTCTCGCAATATAAGCAGGCGAGGGATCACTGGTCGTCATACCCTGAATTAAACGCAGCGCAACAAAGGGACCTGTATTGGGATGGGTGACCAATACTTCAACTAAGCTATCTAAGTCTTTGGCAGCCGTTTGTCCAGCGGGAATGGTTTTGCCTAGTAGCTTCTTGGCATCGGTGTTATGCGCCCCCTCATTGGCGACCATCAGTTTGCCGTAATTGGCCCAGTTGTGGCAGTTCATGATCGTCTGACCGCAATTGGGCGTCGCAAAGTTCCAACCGGTCAAGGCTTTTGTCGCCTCGATAACATCCGTTTGGGTATAAGTCTCCAGCGCCTTTCCGTTTGCGTCACGCTTGGTGCTACCGTCAATATTCAGTTGGACAAGACCGACAGAAAACAACTGCATCAGTTCACGACCATAATTCTCGTTGAGATTCCACTTATTGTTTTGTGAATTATCCAAATAATTTCCCATTGCAGGGCTTATGGATATGTTTTTTAATAAATCACTGTAGTTACCAAAAGCGTTCGCCTGCAATAAATTTAAATACTCAGCGCCACCATAGGTTTTGACTTTTGATGTTGAAATTACCAAGAAATTTGAGAGAACCCAACTGGTGCGTACGCGCAATTGATCCTCAGAGGCGAGAAACAGATTTTGAACATTGAAGTTGTAGGTATTCCAGGCCCGGTCATTGAGTACCTTGTCATTTTGGTCATCAAATTCAAGCAAATTCGCCGGCGTTGTAATCACCGATGGCGGGAGTTTTTGCTGGGCATCAATCCAGGCTTCCAAGCCCAATTTCCTGACCTGCGCAACAGAGCTTGGTGACGGTCCCATTGCAGCTTGTTCGAGCAAGCGGGACGCCGCATAATGGGTCGCCACCGTCGGCGCCGTTGCAGCAAGATTGACCTGCCCCACCAAATTGGCCTGCCCAGCACGGTCGGCACCACCGCAGCCAGCCAGCAGTCCACAGACAAATACACCTTGCATTAAACATAGGCGATGTAAATTGGACATGAATGCTTATAGCCGCAGAGTGATTATTGGGTGAGAACATAATACACCCTTAATATTTCGTCAAGTTCGTCAGATATCTCAATAACTGGACGCCAATTGCTTCACCAACGCCCTGTGTTCTATTGCACCGCAGCAAAATCAAAGCCCAGGCTTTGGCGGCTCGCCAAAGGGCTCGCGCTGGGTTGCAGCGTTGCTTTACTGGGTGCTTGCGCAGTGGCGCCCGTCGCTCCCTGGGAAAAAGGCCACCTGGCAAAAACTACTATGCTTTTGGATGCGGACAAACTCGAAGCCGGGTTTCTTGACCACACCTACTTCAGCAAAGAGGCCAGTGCCGGTGGACGCGGGCTTGGCGGGGGCGGATGCGGATGCAACTAAAGCTCACAAGTCTGGCCGGTGAGCTTTTCAAGACTGCCTTGACGCTGGGGCTAGGCCCCCTGTCCGTCATAACCAGTACGTCTGCGATGGCCGAGAGCGCCCCCGTCGATGGCTATCTGAGCTTCAGGGTACTGAATTACCAAGACAGCCAACCCGATTTAGAGCGCATCGCGGTGCGCGCTCCCGCACTGGGCCTGTTGCTGCCCATTGGTGATGCCTTTGCCCTAGAGGCCAGCGTTTTGCAAGACACTATCTCGGGCGCTTCTCCGGCCTACCATGCTGTTAAGGCCAGCGCCAAAACCATGTTGGACCGCCGAGAAGCCGCTGATTTACGCCTGACGCACTATTTACCGAGTGGTAGCTTAGCAATATCGGCCGCATACTCCAAAGAATCCGACTATCTCTCCCGAGCCCTCTCTTTTTCGGTGACCCAGCACACAGAATCCAAAAATACCACGCTTGCCTTGGGTGTGGGCCACACGCAAGATGAGATAAACCCCATCAACAACCTGGTAGTAGACGCATACAAAAGCGTCAATGATGTTCTTATCGGTGTCACGCAAATATGGACGCCCGTCGATATCGTGCAATTGAATCTGACCTGGTCCTACGGCAAAGGTTATTTCAGCGACCCTTACAAGCTTTTGGATAAGCGCCCCGCTGAGCGCAGGTCAAGCGCTGCCCTGCTGCGCTGGAACCACCGGTTTGACGATTTACAGTCCACGATGCGACTGGGCTACCGCTATTACCACGATAGTTATGCGATTCGCTCATCAACGGTCACGGTGGAATGGGCCCAAGATATCCAAGGTGACTGGACCCTGGCCCCCCTGCTGCGCGTCTACCGACAATCGGCCGCCAGTTTTTATATTCCTCCAGATCCTACAGCGCCAGGCAGTATTCAGATTCCCGAGGGCTTTATTCTGGGTGAATCTGCACTAAGTTTTGACCAAAGACTCTCGGCATTTGACGCCACAACCTGGGGTTTGAAAGTCGCAAAAAAAATAGACGCGGTGTGGACCGTCGAGGCACGTTGGGAGCGTTACCGCCAGCGCAGCGCCGAAACGCCCTTTGATGCAACTTTTTCTCAGCTTGCGCTGACGCGCAGCTTTTGAATTTTGTAAAGTTCGGACAACGATGCAAATATATAGCATCTATTTCAAGGCCATGGGCGGACCCGCGCAAATTCAAATCGTTGCCGCTCAAGAGGCAATTGCACGCGCACAGGCCCAGCTTGCAATAGACGAAATCCAACGTATTGAGTCCAAGTATTCACGCTATGACCCGCATAGCGTTGTAAGCCGTATCAATGCCCGCGCCGATGGCAGTATCCATGCGTTAGACCAGGAAACATCAGCCCTCTTGACTTACGCTAAATCGCTGCATAAGAAAAGCCACGGCCTGTTTGACATCACCAGCGGCATATTGCGCCGAGCATGGGATTTCAAAAATGCCATGATTCCAAGCGAGGAGCGTCTGGCGCCCCTGCGTGCAAAAGTTTGCATGGACCGGCTTGAACTAACTGGCGCCGAACTGCGCCTACACGGCGGGGAAATTGATCTGGGCGGAATTGGCAAAGAATACGCAGTGGACCGGGCCAGCCAATCCCTACAAAAGGCCGGGGTTGCGCACGCACTGGTTAATTTGGCCGGCGATATTCATGTGCTGGGCCATAAACCGGACCATACTCCTTGGACCATCGGAATCGCCCACCCCCGCGATGCCAGCCGTTTACTCGCTGAAATACCGCTGCACCAAGGCGGCTTGGCCACTAGCGGCGACTACGAGCGGTTTATCGAGCGATCGGGGCGCCGGTACTGCCACATCCTCAATCCGCGCACAGGATGGTCCGTCGATTTCTGGCAATCGGTCAGTGTGGCGGCGCCAACGACCCTGCTGGCTGGGAGTTTGGCCACCATAATCATGCTCCAAGAGGGGCAAGGACTGCAAACCCTGCGGGAGTCGGGTCTGTCTTTCCTCGCGGTTAACCGCGATGGTGAGGTATTTTCTGACTCCGCCGCTGCAAGCCTAGGCACTGAGACCACGTAATCGTCCAACTTTGTATTGGAATTTTTTATGGCAAGCACCATTCCTTTTTCACCCAAAACCACGATTGAGAAAGCGCTCTTCAATTTTGATGCAGCCGGCATACGCAATTTCAAACTAAGCGGTACGGTGCTTGTATCTGTCTCGGATGCATTTACCTACACGCAATATCTGGCAAGTCCTTCCACAATATCAACCGACATTTACACCTCGCTGAATTCGGGCAATGCAAATTGGACCGAAAACCAACTTGCCAATATCGACCTCATTACCAGCACCTACCATAACTTCATCGCGTTGGATTTTTCATCGGTACTCAACCAATCTGGTAGCACTCCTTCCAATTTACCGCAACCCGCCGATATCAATATCAGCCTCATTTACCGTCCCGATGTGAAATATTCGGGTGAGAGCGCTTTAGGAACCGATACCAGTTTTGGGTATCTGGGAAGCCGTGGCGACATCGTTCTCAACATATCGGGCTTGGGCTCACAGGGGTTATCCAACGATACGAGCCTCAATAGCTATAGCTATGGATTTCACACATTGATGCATGAAATCGGGCACTCTCTGGGCTTGGCGCACCCGCATAGCTCTGTCGTCAATGGCATCACCACCCTAACTACTGATTATTTGGCTACGGTCAACCTTGGCTTCGATAAGTTAGGTTTTGTCATTACCAGCGGAAGTGACATGAACAAAGAGTATTTCACGGTGATGTCGTACGACGATATCTCGCCCGCCACGGGGGGGGATACTTTTGCGCAAACGCCCATGATTTTGGACGTGATTGCTTTGCAAAGTGCTTACGGCGAGGGGATAGGCAGTTCGGGATCTGTAAACGATACGATCGCACCAGGAAGCACCGGGGGCGTCGTCGCCTACCGCACCTATTTTGATACCGGCGGCTTGGACCTCATTGATCTAAAGAATTATGCGACTGGCGCGTACCTGCACCTGGGCACGGCAATTAGCGGCGCCGCGCACCCAGTAGGTGTCTCGATGAGCATGGCTGACAATAAGCTAATGACCTCGGGCGGTGATCCTGGATCATTGCGCTGGTTTTATGGTGATTTTGAAAATGCATCCGGGAGCCCGGGCGCTGACCTGATTGTGGGCAATGTCGGCAATAACTCCATTAACGGGAATGAAGGAAATGACGCCCTGTCAGGCGAACAAGGCCATGATACTTTAGCCGGCGGCCCAGGAAACGACACCTTGGATGGTGGGTCTGGTATCGATGTTGCTGTCTTTACAGGCATTATCTCTAGCTACAAAATTCAATACGACGCGGGTGCTCGAAAATACACGGTCGCCGCCACTTTAGGAGGGGACGGGGCTGACAATTTGTTCGACATTGAAAGAGTTAGGTTTTCAGATGGTAATCTGGCCTTAGACCTTGGCCTGAGCCAATCTGCGGGACAAACTGCACTATTAATTGGCGCAGTTTTACCTGGAAAATTGGCATTCGATCCCAGTAAAAAACAATTAATTGCAAATGTGATTGACCTGTTTGATAATGGTTATTCAATGATCCAGCTAGCTGGAGCCTCGTTAAGACTAGATATTTGGACCCAATTAACAGGAAAAAATATCAGCACCACATCGCCCTACGCAGCCAGAAGCTTGGCTGAGGACACCATAATCGCCAATTACTTGCTTACCAATGTGAATGGCGCAGCCCCCACTACGAGTGCGCTGAAAACTGCCGCCGAGTTATTGCACCTCGAACCATTCCAGGGGGCCTGGTTGGCGCAACTTGCGCAAAGCAGTGCAGGCCAATCGCATATTGGTTTGGTTGGGTTGGCAGCCACGGGGATTGCATACGGATAAATTGATTATTAATTCAAAAAAAATGGGCCAAACGGCCCATTTCCAATGTACCTGGCGGAAGCGGGTTCGACCATTCAATTATTTCATCCAATGCTAATCAGTGCCGTAACACTAGTATTCATAGGGGTTGCGGAAGAATACTTGTGTTAATCCATTTCAACTGATACCATTCAACAACGTTGGCCCATTCTTCGTTCTTTCTTCAGATGAGCGGGCTGGCCTGATGACGCTGCTGGAAACCGAAACGCTAAGCGTGCAAACAGCTGGCTACAAGCCTGTTTGGTACTACATTGACATCCAATGACTGACCTTTAGCCGGGCATATAGTCCCTAAACCTCACATTGAACTAATGCGACAAGAAAATTTCAGACTATTTAAACTGATGCGGCTTCTTCTGGCATTAGAAGTAGTTTTTTCTCATTCGTCTTCATATTTCTTTGAAAAAGCATGGGATGGCTGGATTATGGCGGTTCCAGCTTTCCTTGGTGTAAGCGGATTTTTAGTATTACACAGCTACGAAACGACGCTGATCAAAAAAGACTTTGTTGAAAAACGAATTCTGCGAATAATGCCGGCGCTATTTTTATCGATGTGTATATCCGCAATCTTGCTTGGTAAGGGATATTTAGAAGGATCAATTTTAATTTGGTTAACTGGCGGAATGATGCTATCCCAATCAGGCAATGTTCCGCTTTGGTCGTTACTTTGGGAGGAAATTTCATATGGTTTTTTATTTCTTGCCGCAAAAATTTATCGCCAAGAAAACCGAGCTTACCTACTTACTTTATTTATTGCGTCTCTAGGATTGGGTTATTTTTCTGAATACTACAATTTCAGTCCATTATTCAAAATAGTTTCTTATTTACCATCATCATTTTTAATGGGTAATTTGATTTATATATACCGCATTAAGATAATATTTTTTTCCCAAAAATTGGGTTATTGGAATTGGCTTTTATTGGTAGGGGTTTGCCTCTGGTCTCAACTGGTTTATTCAAAACTAGCGCTAATCATGCCACCATTTTGGCTACAAACATTTGCAATAATCTACGTCGGACTAGGGGACAATTTTCCCTTAAGGATGAAAATACCAGATTTAAGCTATGGAATCTATATATACCACATGCCGCTTTTGAATTATTTGGCAGATTCAAGTTCGAAGCGCAACGCGCTTTAAAGATTGATGGAACACCTCTGAAGGTGTTTTGAATCCAAGTCTTTTCCTCGGTCTGTTATTCAATCTGTTTTGAATCATTGTAATTTCC
>Ga0114968_10001674_pt1 | contig 17066 bp, 21 predicted proteins | sample M_130807_EF_Meta_FD_87020 | JGI IMG/M metagenome (GOLD analysis project Ga0114968, IMG submission 87020) | Freshwater microbial communities from Lake Montjoie, Canada to study carbon cycling - M_130807_EF_MetaG | ecosystem: Environmental > Aquatic > Freshwater > Lake | place: Lake Montjoie...
CTATCAGGGCCAAATACAAGGTCAATTACAGGGTCATGGGCCCAATATGCTGAACATACCCGATTTTCGGCGGTAGCATCCGCCCATGTCCAAGTCCAGTTCGCTCTACCGCCTCAGCGTCGACGTGCGCCCCCAATACCTGCCGCAACAGTCTGCGCCGCAAAACGGCATGTATGTGTTTGCGTACACCATCACCGTGACCAATACCGGCGAGGTGGCGGCTCAACTCGTCTCGCGCAGCTGGAACGTCAACGACGCCAACGGCCACACCGAAAAGGTCAAAGGCCTGGGCGTGGTCGGCCAACAGCCCTTGCTGCAGCCAGGCCAAAGCTTTGAATACACCAGCGGCACCCGCCTGCGCACGCCTACTGGCACCATGCACGGCAGCTTTTTCTGCGTGGCCGAAGACGGCGAGAAGTTTGACGTGGACATCCCCATGTTTGTGCTCGATGCCCTAAGCGCCACCCCCGGCAGTGGTAAACGCACGCTGCACTGACAGCGGCCTGCCCGTGTCTGGCGAATTTGCACTGATTGAACGCTATTTCACCCGTCCTAGCGCCCGTGCGGTGCTCGGTGTGGGCGACGACTGCGCCTTGCTCCAAAGCGCGCCGGGTATGCAGCTGGCCATTTCCACCGACATGTTGGTGGCAGGTCGGCACTTTTTCCCCGACACCGATCCGCGCCTTTTGGGCCACAAAAGCCTGGCCGTCAATTTGAGTGACCTGGCCGCTTGCGGCGCCCGTCCGCTGGCCTTTACGCTGGCTTTGTCGCTGCCCGAAGTGGATGCGCCCTGGCTGCAGGCCTTCTCCGAGGGCTTGCTGGCGCTGGCGGACGCCCACCAGTGTGAGCTGATCGGCGGCGACACCACGCGCGGACCGCTGACCATTTGCATCACTGTGCTAGGTGAGGTGCCCATGGACGCTGCGCGGCTGCCGGTGCCTACCAGCGCCCTGCTGCGCAGTGGTGCCCAGACGGGTGACGATGTGTATGTCAGCGGCAGCCTGGGCGATGCGGCGCTGGCGCTGCGCGCCCTGCAAGGCCAGCTGTCATTGACGGCGCCGTTACCAAAGGCATTGCTCGTACAAGCGCGCCAGCGCCTGGATGCGCCGCAGCCGCGCGTGGCGCTGGGCCAGGCGCTGCGTCCGCTGGCCAGTGCCTGCGCCGATCTGAGCGACGGCTTGCTGGGCGATCTGGGCCACATCCTGGCGCGCTCGGGCTGCGGCGCGCGCCTGGACGTCTCCCAAGTGCTGCCATTGCTGGCCACGCGTCAACACTGTGTTGGCGGCCCTGCGCAGTTTGACGCTACTTACGGCACCGAACTGGCGCTGCGATGTGTACTAGCCGGCGGTGACGACTACGAGCTGGTGTTTTGCGCCGCACCCGCCCAGCGCCTGGCCATGGACGCGCTGGCGCAGTCCCTGGCGCTGGCGCTCACCCGTATCGCTACCATAGAGGCTGAGCCAGGCCTGCGCCTGGTCGATGCACAAGGCGCGCCCTTGCAGGCAAGCTTTGCATCGTTTGACCATTTCACGCCCTAGCGCCACCATGGCCTTAGTGGTTTTTGCCAACCTGATGAATCGAAGGAAACCGGATGTCCAAGCCATTTCGCCTCTCACACACCTTCCAGGTAGCGCGCCCCACGCTGTGGGCGGTCTACACCCAGCCTGAGCATTTGTCCAAATGGTTTGCGCCCCAAGGCTTCACCATGCCGGCGTACGACATGGAGTTTCGGGTGGGCGGCCGGTTTTTGCACGCCATGCAGGCGCTCGACGGTACGCAAATGTGGGGTAAGTGGGAGTTTTTGGGCATCGACGCGCCCCAGCGCTTATCCATTATTCAAGGCTTTTCTGACGCGCAAGGCGGCCTCAGCCGCCATCCGCTGTCGCCCACCTGGCCGCTGCGCACCATGGCCACCACCACCTTGACCGAAGAGGGTGCAGGCAGCAGCGCGCTGCACTTGGAGTGGCTGCCCTTTGAGGCCACGCCCGAAGAAATCGCCACCTTTGACGCCGGCCACGAAAGCATGGCCCAAGGATGGGGCGGCACCTTTAAACAACTTGAAAGCTATCTGGCCACCTTAGCCTAAAGACCGCGCTTGCCCGTGCGCCCCAGTCCCGCTTTCATGCTCTCGCATCCGGCCCATGTGCTGGCGCTGGGCTTTGGTTCGGGTCTCAGCCCCATGGCGCCTGGCACCTGCGGCACGCTGTGGGCCTGGCTCACGTTTTGGTGCCTCACCCCCTGGATGACCGACACGCTGTGGGGCTGCGCCCTGGCCGTCGGGCTGGTGGTGGGCTGGTGGGCGTGCAGCGTCACAGCCAAAAACATGGGTGTGCCCGACCCGGGCAGCATTGTTTGGGACGAGGTGCTGGCTTTTTGGCTGGTGCTGTGGCTGCTCACGCCTGCCAGTTTTGGTGCGCAATTGGCCGCTTTTGTGCTGTTTCGCTTTTTTGACGCCGCCAAGCCCGGCCCGGTGGGCTGGGCCGACCGTTTGTTTCACGGCCTGAACCTGGACACCGCGCGTTGGCCCTGGGCCCAGGCCGGCTGGGGCATATTGTTGGATGACTTGGTGGCCGCTGGCTGCACCTTGCTGGTGATGGCTTTATGGCAAGCCCTCTGAACGCTTCTGTGGACGATCTTGTCGCGCAACTGGCTGCGCTGCTGACCGCGCGCGGCTGGATGTTGGCCAGCGCCGAGAGCTGCACCGGCGGCATGATCGCCGCCGCCTGCACCGATCTGGCTGGCTCCAGCGCCTGGTTTGAGCGGGGCTTTGTCAGCTATTCCAACGCCGCCAAAACCGAGCTATTGGGTGTACCGACCGGCCTGATCGCCACGCATGGCGCCGTCAGCGAAGCCGTAGCGCGCGCCATGGCGCAAGGCGCGCTAGCCCATGCGCATGCCCAGTGCGCAGTAGCCGTTACTGGCGTGGCCGGGCCTACAGGCGGCAGCGCCGACAAGCCGGTGGGCACCGTGTGGTTTGCCTGGGCCACACCTGGCGGCCTGCACAGCGAGTGCCAGCGCTTTGACGGCGGGCGTGCCGCTGTGCGCAGTGCCACCGTAGAGCACAGTTTGCGCACCTTGATGGACTTGTTGCACAGCAGCGCATGATCGAGCCCTTTGCCACCGGCTTTGCCACGAGCCTAGGTCTGATCGTGGCCATTGGCTCGCAAAACGCGTTCGTGCTGCGCCAGGGGATTTTGCGTTCGCATGTGCTGGCGCTGGTGCTGTTTTGCGGCCTCTCTGATGCTTTGCTGATCGCCGCTGGCGTGGCCGGGGCCGGCGCATTGGTGCAACTGCACCCGCAGGCGTTGCTGTGGGCGCGCTGGGGTGGGGCAGTGTTTTTGATTGGCTACGCGCTGCTGGCGGCGCGCCGGGCGCTGCGGCCCGGCGCCTTGACGCCTTTTGACGCGCCAGCCCTGCCTTTGCGCGCTGCTTTGACACTGTGCGCAGGCTTTACTTTTTTAAACCCCCACGTCTATTTGGATACCGTGGTGCTGGTAGGCGTACTGGCCAATGCCTGGGCCGCGCCGGCCAATGCTTGGTTTGGTCTGGGCGCCGCCTTGGCCAGCCTGGCCTGGTTTGCGGCGCTGGGTTTTGGCGCCCGCCTGCTGCGCCCGGTCTTTGCCAAGCCCCTGGCCTGGCGGGTGCTGGACGGGCTGATTGCCCTGACGATGGGCACTTTGGCGATGCTGTTATGGTTCGGTCCAGGGCCTGCAGTGGCCTCTTTATAACGAGGAGACTCCATGTTGCTGAAGTTTTTCCACTCCATTTTCCCCCTGCGCTACCTGGCTTTTACGCTGTGTTTGTTGGGTTTTGCGCTGGCTTGCGCCGATTGGGCGGTTGGCGGACATGTGCTTCCCGTGCTGGTGCTCGGCTACTTGGTGGGTACCGGCTTTCACGACCTCTTGCAAAACAAGCGGGCGATTTTGCGCAACTATCCGGTCATCGGGCATATGCGCTTTTTGTTGGAATTTATCCGCCCCGAAATCCGCCAGTATTTCATCGAGAGCGACAACGAAGCGGCGCCGTTTTCGCGCGGCCAGCGTTCTTTGGTCTACCAGCGCGCCAAGGGCGAGTCTGACAAGCGCCCCTTTGGCACGCAGTTGGATACCGGGGCCAACGGCCACGAGTGGATGACGCACTCCATGGCGCCGACCACGGTGGACACGCATGACTTTCGCATCACCATCGGCCCCGATACCGCCCAGCCCTACCGTGCCAGCGTATTCAATATCTCGGCCATGAGTTTTGGAGCGCTGTCGGCCAATGCCATTGCCGCGCTCAACGCCGGCGCCAAGCGCGGCGGCTTTGCGCATGACACGGGCGAGGGCTCGATTTCTATTCATCACCGCAAGCATGGCGGCGACCTGATTTGGGAAGTGGCCTCGGGCTACTTTGGCTGCCGCAATGACGATGGCAGCTTCAATCCCGATAAATTCCAGGCCAATGCGCGCGATCCGCAAGTCAAGCTGATCGAGATCAAGCTCAGCCAGGGTGCCAAGCCCGGCCACGGCGGCGTCCTGCCCGGCCCTAAGGTGACGCTCGAAATCGCCCAAGCGCGCGGTGTGCCGGTGGGCGTGGACTGCGTCTCACCCGCGGCGCACAGCGCCTTTAGCACGCCCGTCGAGCTCATGGAGTTTGTTGCGCGTCTGCGCGAACTCTCGGGCGGTAAGCCCACCGGTTTTAAGCTCTGCGTAGGCCACCCTTGGGAGTGGTTTGGCATAGTCAAAGCGATGCTGCACACCGGCATCACGCCCGACTTTATTGTGGTGGACGGTACCGAAGGCGGCACCGGCGCGGCGCCCCTGGAGTTCATCGACCATGTGGGCTCGCCCCTGCAAGAGGGGCTCATTCTGGTGCACAACACTTTGCGCGGCGCGGGCTTGCGCGATCGCATCAAAATCGGCTGCGCCGGCAAAGTGGTCAGCGCTTTTGACATTGCTCGCCTGATGGCTTTGGGCGCCGATTGGTGCAATAGCGCGCGCGGCTTTATGTTTGCCATCGGCTGTATCCAGGCGCAGGCCTGCCACACCGGCAACTGCCCCACAGGCGTGACTACCCAAGACCCGCTGCGCCAGCAGGCGCTGGTGGTGGGCGATAAGTCCGAGCGTGTCTACCACTTCCACCAAAACACCTTGCATGCGCTCAAAGAGCTGGTGCAAGCGGCTGGCGTGCAGCATCCCAACCAGATCAACGCCCACCACATCGTGCGCCGCACCGGCGACCACACGGTGGACAGCCTGGCCCACGCCCTGTTGCGCGAAATTCCTGAGGGCAGTTTGCTCAAAGACACGCTGTCGGGCTTGCCAGCGGTCTACCAGCACCACTGGCCTATCGGCAGCGCACACAGTTTTACGCCGGTAGCGCAAGCGGCTGCGGTGGCCTAGCACCGCAGGGCGCCTGGCCCGTGACGTGGCCTCAACAGATATTTCAAAATGAAGGTTTGCAGGCAAACCATGCAATGGATGACGATCTATCAATGGAAATGATCGATTTGCTAAAAAAGGTCACTGCCGCCAGCGGTTTTACGCACGCCGCAGGTGTGGAGGTCGTAGCGGCTGAAGTGGGAACTGTAACGCTGGCGTTGGCCAGAAAGCCCGAGCTGTTGCAGTTCAGCGGGTCGTTCCACGGCGGTGTGCTTGCAGGCCTGGCCGACCATTGCGCAGGCGCTGCGGCCACCACGACCCTGGCCCCCGGCAAGATTGCAGTGACGGTGGACTTGCACATCAACTACCTGGCCCCTGCCCATGGCGAGAAAATCAGCGCGACGGCCCAATGCGTGCAGACGGGAAGCACCTTGTGCGTGGTGTCCGTCAGTGTGACCTCCACGCGCGCGGGTGAGGCCAAGGTATGCGCTATTGCGACGGTGACTTTGCGCGTGGTGGGTATGCCGCGGATGGCGTGAAGGGTATGCCCAAGTCGGGTTAGGGCCAGGATCTGAAGCTCATTTGCCCACAGGCAAAGTCTGCTTTGGGCTGGAAGATGACAATTCCAGCGCTCCAAAGCTGACTTCACTGCGGCAGCGGTTGCAGCACAAAGAAGCCGATATTTCCTAATTTAGTAACAAGCAACACCTGTCGCGGTAATCGGACTACAGTGGCAAGTGGGAACCAGAATAATTCTGTCAATTCCCCTTAAATCAAACTCGCAAACTCTTGTGTCAACTGCACAGCAGAAACTTCCTTGCACCCTGACGTATTCTGACCGGCCCATAGCGGTGAAAAATCCCCTTTACCCAACCCTTCCGATTTTTGTCGTAAGAGAAACGATGCAGCAGTTGCCTTTGGAAACTCTGGAGCCATAGAACACATGGGGCCTAACTCGCGCACCATACGATTGACAATTCCACGGGCAGGTCGCCCCGTAAAAACATTTGTCAGCGCGGTGAGCCGCGCTTCATCGGATTTCAAGGCAGTACGATGGACCGAGCTTGTCGTCGCCTCGGGGCAGAGCATGAAAGCGGTACCGATTTGTACGGCCGATGCTCCAAGGTCCAAGGCCGCCTTGACACCGCGAGCAGTGGCAATGCCGCCCGCAGCAATGACGGGCACCCTTACTGCTGCAACGACTTGTGGAAGTAGCGCGAACGTACCCAACTGTGAATTGATATCAGTGGTCAAAAACATGCCCCGATGACCGCCGGCTTCGAGTCCTTGTGCGATGACAGCGTCCACACCGTGGTCTTGGAGCCAGAGGGCTTCCTCGACAGTAGTCGCGGAGGACACTACTTTTGCTCCACAACCTTTGACCATGCCCAATAGTTCGGGTGACGGTAAGCCAAAGTGAAAACTAACTACCTTGGGTCTAAATTCGCACACCAACTCCGCCATTTCTCGATTGAAAGGCAAACGCGCCACGGCAGTGGGAATGGTCTCCACGTCGATTCCAAATTCCGTGTAGTAAGAAGAAAAAGTGCCTGCCAAGCTCTTTCCTTTTCCAAATTGGGCGCGAGTGGATTGTGGCAAAAAAAGTTAGCGTTGAATGGTTTTGAGGTTCGACTGAGAACGCTCTCGAATTCCCTTCTGATGGCATCAATTCCAAGCATTGCACACGGCAAGGAGCCGAGTCCGCCTGCATCAGAGACAGCAATTGCGAGAGCGCTACCCTGCACACCGGCCATTGGAGCCTGAATAATTGGTAGTTCCGTGCCTAGTAGGGAATTGATTGCCATGCGGTCCAAAAGAAGTGAATTGGGCGATGTCAGGGAAATGGTAGCAAATGGGGGGCAAATCAAATGTCAGCATTCGCGGCATTCCGGTAGTGACCAATGCCCGGGCGACAGACGGCAAAGGTTCGGAAGGCGACATGCAGAAATTCCAATCTGTTCGGCAACAATGCCCTCATTGGTCTGCCCGCTCTCAAGCCCGGCTCGCCAATAGCGTTAAGTTCCAGCCTTCAACTACCCTGCGCCCGAATTCTCTTCACCAGCGCAGTCGTCGAGTACCCCGACACAAAAGGCAGTGCCAGCGCCTTGCCGCCCCAAGTATGCATCAGCGCCGTTTCGGGCAGCAGCTCCATGTTGTAGTCGCCGCCCTTGACCAAAATATCGGGGCGGATTTCAGCGATCAGCGCTTGCGGGTTGTCTTCGCCAAACCAAGTCACCAGGCTGACCGCTTCCTGGCTGGCCATCACGATGGCGCGGTCCATTTCATTGTTCAGCGGACGATCGTCGCCTTTGCCCAAGCGGCGTGTGGAGGCGTCGGTGTTGAGCGCCACGATCAGGCTGCCGCCCAGCGCGCGCGCCTGCGCCAGATAGACCACATGGCCGCGGTGCAGCACGTCAAACACGCCGTTGGTAAACACCCAGGGCCGGGGCAGCGTGGCCAGCGTTTGGGCCAGCGCCTCGCGCGCGCAGAGTTTGCCCAGCATCGCCGGCCCCGCTGCAGCAGGGATGTCGCTCATCCGCTAAGCCCGCTGGCGGCGACGTCGTCGGGGCTGGCGCCTAGTTCGCGGGCCAGGGATTTGCGGTATTTGTTGAGCTCTTGCACGGTGGCAAAGCTGTGTTCCATTAAAAGGCTCATGTTGTGCAGTATGCGCTCGACCACCTTGTTTTCCCAGGTGGTGTCAAAACGAATTTGGCTGTCCAGCCATTGCGCCAGCCAATCGGGGTCGGGCAGGCGGCTTTGCACGGTGTCTAGCGGGTAGAGGGCTTTGTTCACATGCAAATTGGTAGGGTGCAGCGCTTGGGCGGTGCGTCGGGCGCTGGCCATCAGCACGCCGACCTTGGCGAATGCGCTTTTGGCCTCTAGCCCGACGTTTTGGATAGCCCGCTTCATGTACTTGAGGTAGGCGCCGCCGTGGCGGGCCTCATCTTGGCTGAGCCGGGTGTAAATCGCTTTGATGACCGGCTCGGTATGCCATTCGCTGGCCCGGCGGTACCAGTGGTTGAGCCGGATTTCGCCGCAAAAATGCAGCATCAAGGTCTCTAGCGGCGGGGCCGGGTCGAACTCAAAGCGCACATTGTGCAGCTCGGCCTCGGTGGGCACCAGCTCGGGCCGAAAGCGGCGCAGGTACTCCATGAGCACCAGCGAATGCTTTTGTTCCTCGAAAAACCAGATGGACATAAAGGCCGAAAAATCGCTGTCGCCCCGGTTGTCGCGCAAAAACATTTCGGTGGCGGGCAGGGCCGACCACTCGGTGATCGCATTCATCTTGATGGTCAGGGCCTGCTCGTCGCTCAGGGCGGCGCCGTCAAAGCTGGACCAGGGGATATCGCGCTCCATGTCCCAGCGGACCGATTCCAGTTGTCTGAAGAGTTCCGGGTACAGCATGTCAACCTTTCTAGTGGGCCAGATTTTAGGCCCGGGTCAGGCTCCACCCCACTTGGCGGCGGGGCAAGAGAACTGGCAGTTACAAAATAATACCGACCAGTCGCGCTCGTACTGTATAGTAACTCTGATGCAGGTCTCCCTATGAAAATCGCTGTTATTGGCTCTGGAATCTCGGGTTTGGCCGCCGCCTACGCGCTGCGTGGCCAGGCCGAGATCACGCTTTTGGAGGCGGGCGACTACTTTGGCGGCCACACCCACACGGTGGATGTTCGCCTGGACACGCCACAGGGGCCGGTAACGCACGGGGTGGACACCGGCTTTTTGGTGTTTAACGACCGCACTTACCCGCAGCTGATCGCCTTGTTTGCCGAGCTCGGTATCGAGAGCGCCGCCTCCGATATGTCGTTTTCGGTGCAAACCGCGGCCCGGCCTGGCAGCCCGGCGCTGGAGTGGTGCGGCACCTCGCTCGATGGCGTGTTTGCGCAGCGGCGCAATCTGCTGCGCCCAAGGTTTTGGCGCATGCTGGCCGATGTGGTGCGCTTTAACCGCATGGCCACCGCACTGGCGCTCAGCGGCCAAGACGCCGCGCTCTTGCAGCCGCTGGGCCAGTTTTTGGACCAGCACCGCTTCTCGCAAGAGTTTCGCGACTGGTATTTCCTGCCCATGCTGGCCTGCATCTGGAGCTGCCCCACAGAGCAGATGCTGGCTTTTCCGGTGGCCACCATGGTGCGCTTTTGCCACAACCACGGCCTGATCCAGCTGACCGACCGTCCCCAGTGGCGCACCGTGCCCGGCGGCGCGCGCCGCTATGTCGAAAAAATCGTTGCAGGTATCGCCGACAAACGCCTGAACGCCCCCGTGCAGTGGCTCAAGCGCGAGGACGATGGTGTGCTCGTGCGCGTGCAAGACCAGACAGAGCGTTTTGACAAAGTCATCGTCGCCACCCACAGCGACCAGGCGCTGGCCTTGCTGGCCGACGCCGGCGTGGCCGAGCGTGCGGTGCTCAGCGCCATCGCCTACCACCCCAACACGGTGGTCTTGCACACCGATGCCTCGGTGCTGCCCCGGCGCCCCAAGGCCTGGGCGGCCTGGAATTACCACGCTGCGCCGCCGCAGGCAGGCGCGCCCGGTACCCAAAGTGCGGTGTGTCTGCATTACCTCATCAACCGCCTGCAGCCCTTGCCCTTCGCGCAGCCGGTGATCGTCTCGCTCAACCCGGATGCGCCCATCGACCCGGCCACGGTGCATGGCCGTTTTGACTACGCGCACCCGGTGTTCGACCTGGCGGCCATCGAGGCGCAAAAGCGGCTGCCTACGGTTCAGGGCCAGCGCCACACCTACTTTTGCGGCGCCTGGGCAGGCTATGGTTTTCATGAAGACGGTTTGGCCTCGGGGCTGGCGGCGGCACGCGCTGCGCTGCAGCCAGCGGTCCAGGGGGGTTAAACATGGCGCTGCACGGCGGTCCGCAGATAGGCTTTGGCCAGGTACGCCACACCCGCTTGCAGCCGGCGCGCCACGCTTTTGCCTATGCCACCTATTTTTTGATGCTCCCCATGCACCGCCTCGCCCAGGACGGCGGTCCGCTGGCACGCAACCGCTTTGCGCCCCTGAGTTTTTACGACTGCGACCATGGCGACGGCCGTGGCCCCGCGCAGGGTGGCGCGCTGGCCTGGTTGCGGGAACTGTTGCAGTCCGAGGGCATGGACGATGCGGATGGCGAGATCTGGCTGCATTGCTTCCCGCGCGTGCTGGGATTTACCTTTAAGCCGGTGAGTTTTTGGTACTGCCACCGGATGGACGGCAGTTTGCGCGCGGTGCTCGTCGAGGTCAACAACACCTTTGGCGAGCGCCATTGCTATTTGCTGGACCAGCCGCACTGGGGCCAGGAGTTGCGGGCCGATAAAGTCTTCCATGTCTCGCCGTTCTGTGCTGTGCAAGGCCAGTACCGCTTTCGCCTGATGGTCAATGCCGCCGGCGTCCGCACCGTGGCGCGGGTGGACTACGAGGATGCGCGCGGCGCCGTTTTGCAAACCAGTGTCAGTGGGAATTTGCAGCCGCTCACCCGCCAGGCCATGCGGCAGGCGCTGTGGCGCTACCCGCTGATGACGCTGGCCGTGGTCGGGCGCATCCACTGGCAGGCGCTGCGCCTGTGGATCAAACGCGTGCCATTTTTCCGCCAACCCCCGCCGCCGGCCGACTTTGTCAGCCGCTAGCGCCTTTGCCCATTCACTTCTGATCTTTCGCAACATGAACCGATCGACCGCCAAACTCTCTGCCACCTCGGGCACCGCCGCAAGCACCGCACCCGGGCGCATCCCCGCTGCGGCGCGCACGGTGCTCAAGTTACTAAGCAGCATGCGCCACGGCAGCCTGACCTTGCATTTGCCCGACGGCAGTGTGCAGCGCTTTGGCGGCGAGGCCGCGCCCCATGCCACGCTGCACCTGAAAAACTGGAACGCCATGACTGGCGCCCTCAAGTCGGGCGACATCGGCTTTGCCGAGAGCTTTATCGACGGCGACTGGAGCACCCCGGACCTCACCCTTTTGCTGCGCGTGCTGGTACAAAACCGCGCCGAAGTCGACCGGGTGATTTTTGGCAGCTGGTGGGGCCGTTTGGCTTACCGCATCAAGCACTTGCTCAAGCGCAATACGCGCAGCAACAGCCGCAAAAATATCCACGCCCATTACGACCTGGGCAACGACTTTTATGCGCTCTGGTTGGACCCGACCATGAACTATTCCTCGGCCCTGTTTGCCGGCGATACCAGCCAAAGCCTCTCGCAGGCCCAAAGCGCCAAAGTGCGCCGGGCCTTGGAACAAAGCGGCATCGGTCCAGGCCAGCGCGTGCTGGAGATTGGCTGCGGCTGGGGGGCGCTGGCCGAGATGGCCTGCGTGGACTTTGGCGCCCAGGTCACCGGCGTGACGCTGAGCACCGAGCAACTGGACTTTGCCCGCGCCCGCCTGCAGCGGCTGGGCTGCGCCGAGCGTGCCGACCTGCGCCTGCAAGACTACCGCGATATTCACGACGGGCCCTACGACGCCGTGTGCTCCATCGAAATGATCGAGGCGGTGGGCCAGAGCTACTGGCCGACCTATTTTGAGACGGTGGCGCGCATGCTCAAGCCCGGCGGCAAGGCCTGTATCCAAAGCATTGTGATCGATGACGCATTGTTTGAGCGCTACCTGGAGTCCACCGACTTTATTCAGCAGTACATCTTTCCGGGCGGCTGCCTGCCCAGCCCGTCGGAGGTGCGTGCGCAGGCGCAGGCCGCTGGCCTAGAGGTGGTGCAGGAACACGCTTTTGGCCATGACTACGCCACCACGCTGCAGCACTGGCGCGAGGTGTTTATGGCGCGGCGCACCGAGGTGCTGGCCCAGGGCTTTGACCAGCGCTTTATGCACATCTGGGAGTTTTACCTGGCCTATTGCGAAGCAGCATTTCTCGAGGACAACATCGATGTCGTCCAGTACACCTTGCGTAAGCCCGATGCGCGCAGCTAAGACACCCCTGGCGCACCGCGCCCTCATGCAAGTGCCGCGCCGCGCCGCATTGCAAGTGGCTGCCCTGGCCTTGCTGCCAGCCTTGGCGCCAGCCCAAAGCATTGCGCCGGCCAGCCCCGCGCCCGCCGAGGTGCTGCGCGAGTTCGACTCGCCACGCTTGCAAGGCAGTGGGCGCATGCGGTTTTTGGCTTTTGACCTGTACGAGGCGCGCTTGTGGACGCCTGCCGAGTTTCGGCCGGCGCGCTACAGCGAGGCGGCGTTTGCGTTGGAGCTGAACTATTTGCGCAGCCTCAGCACGGAGGTGCTGGTCGAGGCCTCGGTGCGCGAGATGCGCCGCCTGGGCAGTTTGACATCCCAGCGCGAGGCGATATGGACGCCCCGCTCAAAGCCGCCTTTCCATCGGTCAAACCGGGCGACCGAATTACCGGCGTGCACCGACCCGGACAGGGTGCCGCCTTTTATGTCAACGGCCAGTTGCGCACCGCCTGGGATGACCCCGAGCTGGGCCGGGCATTTTTTGCCATCTGGCTCAGCCCTGCCAGCAGCGAGCCCGCTTTGCGCGCGCAGCTGCTAGGCGCTGCGCCCTAGGCCCCACTTGGTTTTAAAAGGACTATTGATGAAACGAAGACTCTTTATCAGTGCCGGCGCCAGCGCTGCGGCCGTGGCCACTTTGGGCGGCTGCGCGGGGCAGCAACTGGCCAGCTACGCCAACGAGAAGCCGCAACTCGATTTGCGCAGCTACTTCAATGGCACTCTGCAGGCGCACGGCATGTTCAGCGACTACAGGGGCACGGTGGTCAAACGCTTTAGCGTGCGCATGGTGTGTACCTGGCAGGGTGAGGAGGGTACGCTGGACGAGGACTTCACCTACGCCGACGGTAGCGTGCAAAAGCGCATCTGGCACCTGCGCGCCGGCCCCGACGGGACCTACACCGGCCGCGCCGACGATGTGTTGGCACCGCCCAGGGGCGCACCGTGGGCAATGCCTTTCACTGGAGCTACACCTTGGCCCTGCCGGTAGACGGCAGCATCTACCATGTGCAAATGGACGATTGGATGTACCTGGTCAATGAGCGCGTCATGCTCAACAAAGCAAGCATGCGCAAGTTTGGCCTGCCCTTGGGCGAGGTCACCTTAAGTTTTTACAAGCCTTAAGCGTATGGCCTGGCTCCCCCCCCTCAATCCGCCTATCCGTCAATGGCAAGGCCAGTCGGTCTGGGTGATTGGTGCCAGCAGCGGCATTGGCCGGGCGACGGCCGCAGCGCTGCATGCGCTAGGCGCTCGGGTGACCGTTTCAGCGCGCAATGGCGCAGCCTTGCAGGCCTTTGTGGCAGAGCACCCCAGCAGCCAGGCGCTAACGCTCGACAGTACCGATCGCGCCGCCATGCAGGCGGCCGCGCAGCAATTGCTGGCGCAGCAAGCGCTGGACTGCGTGGTCTATTGCGCTGGCGCCTACCAGCCCATGCGGGCCGACGCGATGGATGTGGACGTGATGCAACAGCATCTGCGCGTGAACTATGAGGGCGCACTCTTTATGCTGGAGACGGTGCTTCCCGCCATGCGCCAGCGCGGTCAGGGCCACATCTGCCTAGTCTCTAGTGTGGCCGGCTACCGCGGACTGTCCAACAGCCTGGCTTACGGGCCAACCAAAGCGGCGCTGACCAACCTGGCCGAAAACCTGCACTTAGACCTGCACGACAAAGGCCTGGGGGTCTCGGTCGTCAACCCCGGTTTTGTCGATACGCCGCTGACCGCGCAAAACGACTTCACCATGCCCGCGCTTCTGAGCCCGGCGCAGGCGGCCCAAGCGATGGTGCGGGGCTGGGCGCTTGGACATTTTGAAATCCACTTTCCGCGCCGCTTTACCATCTGGATGCAGCTGCTGCGTATCCTGCCAGATCGCTGGTATTTTTACTTTGCCCGCAAAACCACCACATGAGCACACCCACTTTCACCCCGGACCCGCAGGCGCAGCGCAGCGCAGAACTGGCCGCGCTGGTGCGTTGGTTTGAAACGATAACACCCGCCTCGGTAGCCGAACTGCCGATGTATTACGCCAGCGATGCCTACTTTAAAGACCCGTTTAACGAGGTGCGGGGCTTGGCCCCGATCGAGGGCATTTTTTCGCACATGTTTGTCGCCATGCACGCGCCGCGCTTTGTGGTGACGGGCCAGGTGCTGCAGGGCAACCAGGCATTTTTGACCTGGGATTTTCACTTTGCTTTTCGCAGTTTCCAGCCCGATGCGCAGCGCCTGATTGTGGGCGCCACCCATGTGGTGTTTGATGCGGAGGGAAAAGTTGCCGTGCACCGCGACTACTGGGACGCAGCCGAAGAGCTGTATGAAAAGCTGCCCCTGCTGGGGGGCCTGATGCGCTGGCTCAAACGCCGGGCGCAGACCTAAGGCCGGTTAAGGCCGCGCTTTAGCTCGGTAGGGTGTCGGCAAAGCTGGCACGTTGGGCCAGCTTTTCATACAGCTTGGCCAGGTTGGGATGGCGGGTGCGCCAGTCGATGTGGGCGAAACGAAAATCCAGGTAGCCCAGCGCGCAGCCCACTGCAATGTCCGAGAGTGTGAGGTGGATGTCCGAGCAAAACGCGCGCTCGGCCAAGCCGCTGGACATGGCCGCAAGAGAGGCGTCCACTTTGGACATTTGCCGGTCAATCCAGGCTTGGCTTCGCTGTCCATCGGTGCGACCAGCCCAGGTGGCTTCTAAGCGGGCCAGGATAAGGGCATCGAGCACGCCGTCGGCCAGAGCCTCCCAGGTTTTTACCTCGGCGCGGGCGCGGCCGGTGTTGGGAATGAGTTTGCCGACCGGCGAGAGCGCGTCCAAGTACTCGACGATGACGCGCGAGTCAAACAGTGCTTCGCCGCCTTCCATCACCAAACAGGGCACTTTGCCCAGGGGATTGGAGGCGCCAATGCGTGTACTGGCCGACCAGACGTCCTCTGCGACAAATTCATAGTCCAGTTTTTTTTCCGCCATCACGATGCGCACTTTGCGCACATAGGGGCTGGACAGTGAGCCTATCAATTTCATACGGTGGGTCATAGCAGCTAAGGAGGTGGCATTCTATACAGGTGAAAAGCCTACAATCTGATGATGACTTTCTCCCCGATAACCGCCATTTCCCCGCTGGACGGACGCTACGCCAGCAAGCTCGATGCCCTGCGCCCCCTGACCAGCGAGCTGGGCTATATGCACCGGCGGGTGCAGGTCGAGATTGCCTGGTTTATCGCCTTGAGCGATGCCGGCTTCGCGCAATTTAAGCCCTTGTCGGCCGGTGCGCGCACTTATTTACTCGGTTTGGTAAAGAACTTTTCGCAGGCCGACGGCGAGGCTATCAAGGCCATCGAGAAAACCACCAACCATGACGTCAAGGCGGTGGAGTACTGGCTTAAATCCAAATTTGAGGCCCGCCCCGAGCTGCTCGCGGCCAGTGAGTTTGTGCACTTCGCCTGCACCAGCGAGGACATCAACAACACCAGCCACGCCCTGCAACTGCGCGCCGTACGCGCCACGGTGCTTTTGCCCCAGTTGGACCGCTTGGTGTTGATGCTGCGCGACATGGCCCACGCCTATGCCGAGGTGCCCATGCTCAGTCGCACCCATGGCCAAACCGCCAGCCCCACCACGGTGGGCAAAGAAATCGCCAACGTCGTCGTGCGTCTGCAAGCGGCCTGCGACAAGATCGCCAACGTGCACATCCTGGGCAAAATGAACGGCGCCGTAGGCAATTACAACGCGCATTTGTCCGCCTGGCCAGATTTTGATTGGGAAGCCTTTGCCAAGCGCGTGGTGGAGTCGCCCGAACCGCTGGGCCTGGGCCTGGTGTTTCAGCCCTACAGCATCCAGATCGAGCCGCACGACTACATGGCCGAGTTGTTTGATGCGGTGGCGCGCGCCAACACCATCTTGATCGACTGGTCGCGCGATGTGTGGGGCTATGTGTCGCTGGGCTATTTCAAGCAAAAATTGCGCGATGGCGAGGTTGGCTCCAGCACCATGCCGCACAAGGTCAACCCCATCGATTTTGAAAACGCCGAGGGCAACTTGGGCCTGTCCAACGCCATGCTGCGCCACCTGAGTGAAAAACTGCCCATCAGCCGCTGGCAGCGCGACCTGACCGACTCCACCGTGTTGCGCAATATCGGCGTCGCACTGGGCTACGCGGTGCTGGCTTACCAGTCCATGATGGCCGGCTTGGGCAAGCTCGAAATCAACACCGCCGCCATCGCCGCCGACCTGGACGAGGCCTGGGAAGTGCTGGCCGAGCCCATCCAAACCGTGATGCGCCGCTACGGCCTGCCCCAGCCCTATGAGCAACTCAAGGCCTTCACCCGGGGCCAAGCCATGACGCAGGCCCTGATGCAAGGCTTTATCGAAGGCCTGGCCATCCCGCCCGAAGAAAAAGCACGCTTGCTGGCTATGAGCCCGGCCAGCTACACCGGCAAAGCGGCCGAACTGGCCCGCCGGGTTTAGGGCGCTTGCGGGTCCTCGGGCGCGCCCGCGTCCCCGCCGCCACCTTTGAGCGCCAAAGCGCGTTCGTACAAGCTGTTGCGTGCCTGCCCGCTGATTTCGCTGGCCAGTTTGACGGCGCTTTTCAGGGGCAAATGCGCCAAAAGTAGGCGCAAAACCCGGTCATCGTCGGCGGCAACGTCGGCCTGGCCCGGGTGTACGACCAGACTAAATTCGCCGCGCAAGCGGTTGGCGTCGGCCGCAAGCCAGGCGGCCAGCGCGTCGGCACGCACCGTGGCGATTTGTTCAAACTGCTTGGTCAGTTCGCGCCCCAGCGTGAC
>Ga0114968_10001675_pt1 | contig 17065 bp, 13 predicted proteins | sample M_130807_EF_Meta_FD_87020 | JGI IMG/M metagenome (GOLD analysis project Ga0114968, IMG submission 87020) | Freshwater microbial communities from Lake Montjoie, Canada to study carbon cycling - M_130807_EF_MetaG | ecosystem: Environmental > Aquatic > Freshwater > Lake | place: Lake Montjoie...
GATGTTTGCCGGTCCTTCGCATGCAAGAAGAGCGCACTAAATGCAAATCTAGAGAAGCAGGATAATCGCATGGCTGCCTTGGAGCATGAGCTTGCACAGCAGCGGTCCATTCTGGAGCGCATGGACAACTATATTACCAATATTCACTACAGTATTTGTGTTGGTCAGGAGCAGGAGTCGGAGCAGGAGCAGGAGCAGTCGCAGTCGCAGTCGCAGTCACAGTCACAGTCAGACCAGCAGTCACAGACTGATGAGATGCAGTCGTCTGATGATGAGGAGCAGTCGCAACCCTCAGTAAAGTCCATGCATATCAATGAGATTGAGCCCGTAGCTGAGTCAAAGCGCAGCGCAGATGTAAAAGATAAGCACGCGCAGCTTATTGCGGTCCTTAAGGATGGGGACGCAGTGCAAATGACCTATAAGAAGCAGACTTTCGCAGCCACATTTGTTCTGAAGAAGGACGCGCAGCACGGTTATGTTCTGAAGTGCGGCGACGTATTGTACAATACGCCCAGCCACTTTAGCCACGCCAAGAAGGTCGCCATCAACGACAAAATCAAGTCAGATAACGGCTGGGACACGGTTGTAGTCATTCGTGACGGTAAGAAGGTCAGCCTAAACGAGCTAATAAGTGCTTAAAACCCAAAAACACAAATATAAATAATGGCATCGCTAGACGACAGGGTGCAAGAAGCACAAGATAAAGTCATAAATTTTTATGTTGATAATGAACCGCAAATATCAGAATATATTACAGTACCCCTATTTCATACCTATATTTTTCTAGGAACTGACGCCAAACTAATAAGAGCAATATGCATATTTATACTTATTATGCGACAAATTCTTATTAAGGGCATTTTACCAGAAAGACCATTTATAAATTTCTTCTTGATAGCGCCACTATTTGCTTATGCCGCCACAATAGATACTTTCATAGCACCATTGATTTACGCTTTGACATATAGCCCCAACTTATATGAGGGCGCCTTTGTTGCCGCAAACTCAACTTTCTTAAATTCATATTACTCCTTTGAAAGCGCATATTTGTTCCATATATTATATATTGCCCTGCGTAATCATATAGTAGTGGAATTTTTACCGGCAAATAAAACACATCTGCTGACAATTAATATAAAAACTCATGAAAATATATATTTACACGAACGCGCCAGAAAAGCTTTCATGCTAGTAGAATCATTGTTAATTAATTCACTGGGTCTGACAGAGTGAAGCAACAGTGAATCCCGGTACCGCGTTCCCTAAATAAAAAATTCAAGACATATTATAATGAACGCCGGTGAGCAGCTGGCACTAAAACGCTTCACAGCGCTCTACGGAAACCCTAAACCAGGAGCCCAAGGGTCTACCGGACCAACGGGAAATCAGGGAATTGCTGGACGCGCAACAAATACTGGCGCCACAGGACCCGATGGGCAAACAGGACCAACAGGACAAACAGGACCGGTCGGAACAGCAACAAATACTGGCGCCACAGGACCTACAGGAAACACAGGCAGTAAAGGACCCGCTGGCTATAGCTCTGGACAGGTGTTATACCTTCAGAATAGACCAGCATCCGGTTCATATAGCCTTGCGGATATAACAATAAATCCAAACGCAACACCATCATCCGTGAACACGTTTTTGACGGATTCAAAAATACAACTTGCTAATTTTATCACCCCGTCAACCTTTCCCAACGCACAAGTAATTCCATCAGGCACATTTAATTTTGTATTATCGGCTAATTTGACTGGTGCACTAACAGCGGAAGGAAATCCCGTTGCAATAATGTACGCGCAGATTTATAAACGCACAAATGCAAATGAAACACTCCTATTAACCTCTGAATGCAGCAAGGCTCTTCCATACAATACTCAAAGTCAGATAACATTTGACTGCGTATGCCTTAACCCTATAGCTTTAGAAACAGGAGACCGCCTTGTATTTAAGATTTTTAGCCAGCTCTTAATTGGCGACGACAACACAGAAATCACCATCCAATATGAGGACCCAAGCACAGTCTATAGTCACATCCACACACCTTTCGGCGCCTTGGGTACAGTTGGACCAACCGGTCAAACAGGACCCCAAGGACCGGCGGGCTATGTAGGACCAAAGGGCTCAGAAGGTGCAACAGGTCCTACCGCAAGTGCATCAACAGGCGCCACAGGTATTACAGGATGCACAGGTACAAGAGGTGTAGACGGACCAACTGGACCCCAGGGTCCGGCTGGAATCCAAGGACCGCCAGGACCACAAGCCGTAAGAAGTCAAAGCAGCATGACTATGGTACCAAGTAACCATACAGACTACGCGCTAACCGTAGTTAGTGGCACAGAAGGCAATATGTATGTAATTCCTACAAATGCAACAGCGCTAAGAATAACTGTATCAGTAGCGTCCACATTAGAGCCTGGCTTATACTACAGTCTAAAAAATTATTCAGCGAACGACGTGGATGTTCTTTTATCAATTAATGGAGCTGCAGCTGTAGAAATGAACGCTAACGACGCCAATCTGCCCACCGCAGTCCTTAACAAGTTCCGCGGCTCCAACCCGCCCTCCATGTGCCTATTTTGGAATGGCAATACAATGGTACTGGTCTAATCATAGACAATGCCAAGAAACCGCCACCTCTCCTTCTTTAGCTGCTCAAGGTCATTGGGCGAAAGTTCTGCCAGGTCCACTTTGTCTGTAGCAGCCCATCTATAACGGGTAATCAGCGACATAAGCTGCCGCATCACATCACTAAGAGCGCCATGTGCAATTTCGTGTCGCGTAAAGTTCATAAAGTACCAGTTTGACATTGCTTGCTGCTTTTGCTTTTGCTTTAAGCAAAAAGCCAGGTTTCAATTTTTATGAACCAGAAGGTAACTTCGTAACCATACGGTCTAAGAAAAGCCACATTATTAAAAATAAACACCAACCATGTTGGGCTTTATTTTTACACGCCATGTCCAAAGTGCGGAAACAAACCGACTGTGGTTAACTGCGTACACATCGATTAGAAAGTATTATCCACAGAACACTATTATGATTATAGATGATAATAGCAATAATGACCAGATTAAAATACCAGAAACCCTACACCTTACAAACGTGTTCATAGTCCAGTCAACGTATCCACACCGTGGTGAACTTTTAGCCTACTATTATTTTGATAAATACGCGACCCTTTTCACAAAAGCGGTGATTCTGCACGATTCAGCCTTTATTCAGCAGGTGCTACCAGTGGACACTATTACCGATATAAAGTTCATATGGCACTTCCAGCATGATTGGGATAATATACAGGTGGAACAAGCGGTCATAAGCAATAGCAAGCTTAAACAGAAAAATCGCATATTAGCAGCTTACGATAATAAAGAAGAGTGGACACCGTGTTTCGGCATTCAAAGCGTTATAACACACGTATTTCTTAAAAAACTAATAGATAACTATGACATATTTGCCCTGTTAGATGTGGTTGATACAAGAGAAAAGCGTATGGCATGCGAACGAATTTTTGGTGCCCTATGCTGCCTTGAAAAACCAAGTCTGAATGATGAACCATCCCTTTTTGGTACAATCCATAATTACTGCCCTTGGTCTTACACATATGATAAATACATGGCAAATCCATTGCAATTGCCGATTATTAAGGTTTGGTCAGGGCGATAAAAGGAAAAATTGAAATCACAACATGCAAAAAGTCAAAATGCGAAGGTCTTAAGAAATCACAAAGATGATTTCTCTCCTTGCGTTAAGCGTCCTAGCCGGACTTATTGGCGCCGTCATATACTTCATCGAACAGGACCCGCATCTTCCGTATGTTCGCGCAGCCCGCCACTTGGTTTTCTATGCCCTGCTCCTAATCCAGCCCGTTCTTATCCTTGTGCTGCTGCGCTTGATATTTATTAACGACGTTCTGCCCCTTATGGGCTTGTAATACAAAAACCTCAAATCTGATGACTTCCTTTTTGTATAATAGTAACCAGGTCAGTAGAAAAAACACAAAAAATTGAAATCATGTTCGACCTTCAATCTAATGTCAGACGAGACTGCCAGCAATGGCGGCACGCCTAGGGTTTGACGAGCCCTAGACGTTGAGTCCAGTCCGGACATGACATAATCCCTGGTTAGAGGGTAGGAAAGTAATCGGTCATGACGCTATAGCGCGGGACGGGGCGCTACAGGAAGAGAAGGGGGTGGTGCCTTTTTTTTTGGTTTTTGCACAGTGACGTCTTGTAAGAGGTGGTAAGAGGCAATAATAGCAAAAACACAAAAAATTGAAATCACGTTCGACCTTCAACATAATGTCAGACGAGACTACCAGAAATGGCGGCACGCCTAGGGTTTGACGAGCCCTAGACGTTGAGTCCAGTCCGGACATGACATAATCCCTTTTGTTAGGGTAGGAGTAAAGTAATTGGTCATGACGCTGTAGCGCGGGACGGGGCGCTACAGGAAGAGAAGGGGTGTGGCGCCTTTTTTTTTTGCGCAATGCAACATTTTTTTATTATTTTTAAGTGTAATTTAATAAAAAATTGAACAAAGGCTAACCCTGTGTATAAAAGGTCGGCAAGTCCAGAAGTGGCACGGAAAGGGTCTGACGCACCCTAAGCCGTTTGAGCCGAGTCAGGACGTGCGTTGTGTAGTTAGTTGGACGGTATTCCTACTGGGGTTTCATACCAATGCCACAACTTCACAATTGCTCCAGAGGGCATGGAGCCAAGGAGTGCACGACGGGATTGTGCGTGGTGGGGGCACTTTCTAAAAGCCATTGCTGTGGTTGGCATCTGTTGGCAGGGAGGTGCTTAGTAGTGGAGGTTATAGCTCTACACTCGCCTGCCTGCCTGCTGTTGCTGATTTTGGCAGGCATCTGTTGGTAGGGAGAGCGTGGAGGTTATAGCCCACGCTGTACCAGCTGCGGGTGCTGATTGTGGCAGGCATCTGTTAACATGTGTCGCGTGGTAGACACGTGTTATTTTTTTCTCGTTACTAAATTCCATTTTATAGTAGCGTATAAAATTGAATTTACAAATCATATTTCAACAATCTTAAAATGGAAAACATCCTCTTATGTACTAGTGCTGATAATAGACTCACTTACAGGCTCAAAAGGAACTATGATGAAAGTCAGCACACGGTAGAACTTGACTTTTATTTAGTTGACGCATCAAATTTAAGGTTCATGTTGCGGCAGATTTTAATCAAGGATAACACCCTCTTGCCGTCCCTGTTTGAAAAAGACATGATTGTCACTCTGATATCAGGAAAGTACCCTCTGGCAGATATCGACTGCGGGCAGCAGACCTTTGTATTTCAAAAGGCAAATGGCTCACAGTTCGTAATGCTTGTTACTGGCTTTACATGGATGTGTGCCTTACCGATTAAAGAGCAGCAGATTGAGCTTGACAATAGTAAAACCTATTACATAAGGCTCATTGGGGAGCTAATTTCTATACCGTCTAGTACCAAAGTTAAGAACTCCGTTAAAAGGAGTTCTTAACTTTGGTACTGACCTGGTTACTATTATACTTCAAATGGGGTTGCGTCGCAAATACAACGCCATTATAGCGCCGCCAACTGCGCTCTCAATGGGCGATGTTAAGGCAGTTAATGCCAAGAACCCACCTGCCAGAGAAAATGCGCACTGACGATAGAGTCGCACGTTTTTCTCTTTTTGTAGGTTTTCTTCCGCTTCCTTAATTTCACGAAGGATGTTTTTCTCTAGAAAGTTGTATTCCATATCGGATTCCAACAACATATTGGGCTTTACCTTTTCAGTGTATGAAGACATGTTTTACATAATAACATACTGTCCACATGTTTCAATTTTTAAGCGACGGGCACAAGCATCTTCTTAAAATTGCGCTCAATCAAGTCAATCATCATCTGTGGACAGACTGGCGTCAGTTCCTTAATTGAGCCGTCAGGCATCACTGCTATAATGATAGTACCAAAAGCAAATAAGCCAACACAGCCATTAGGTGTTTCACTATATTCAGTAGGCTTCATAAAAGTGGTTGTTCGTATATTGTAATTTTTCATAAAACTTTGCGCCAACATATGCACAAAGTATACTTGGGAACTGACCTGCTGCCAAGTTAGTGCCATAATTTTATATTTTTAATATAAAATTATATCTATTCATTTTTATTTACGACCGTCAATGCTTGATAAGAAAGGAGCCTTTAACTATTAAATGGTCAGTGAATGCAGTGGTATCGTGGGGTATATCTTGTTTTTTCAATATATATTTGGCACGCTCAGCAAAATCAAGTACATGTGTATCCGTTTCAAAAATAATATCCAGTTTTTTATTAGATAAAAAGTAATCAGTCTCTTTTCCATCATGGGTTTCCATGCCAATTCCATATTTTACAAGCGACGGCATAGATAAGTTGCTGGTATTAAAATCACCGCCGATAATAATCCTATCGCGTTCATTGTCAAAGTTATATTTTTTCATTAAATCGCCAATAAAAAGTTCAACCATGCGACTATCACTGTCTGTATCATTGCGATTTAAATGAAGATTCACAAGAATTATTACTGAGCGTTCAGCTTCTTTTTTAGACATGAGAACAAGACATGGACTCATCTTAAGTGAACCATATTTCATAGATGCGTGGGGTATTTGTTCTTCTTTAATAATAAAATAGCTCTTAAAAAATTTCGGTAAAAGAATTAATCTAAAATCCTCTTTGTTTTGTATTTTAATAGGTCCCTCATTAAGTTGATAAACAGCATGTTCGTTGTAGTTACTTTTATATACATAATGTGTTTCAGCAACAGCAACCGAAATAGCATCATACAAATCAGTTGTCACCTCTTGCAAAAATACAACCTCTTTATGTAGTGCTGTATGTAAATATTCTATAATATCATTACGTCTGTATTTTTCATAATAGTCTATTTCTGCTTTGACACATGCATCCTTCTTTAACGAACTGTCAATATCTCTATAGTTATTATAGATTGTGTCGACATTAAGAACATTCAATGTTGTAACGCTCATAATATAGTTAAAAGAAAAATTCATGCGCAAAAATTTGCGTTTGGTATCTTCACCCTGTTTCAATACAGTGTATGCTAATTCGTAAACATACTTTTCATACGCTTGAATACCCTGTCCTTTAATATATTCAGTATCAAGGCTGTCGCCGTTGCTTAATAATTTAATAAGATTTTTAGATAATAATATAGCATTAGAAACACCGCGTCCTGTCATAGGGTCAACTGCAATAGCCTCATCTCCAGTGATGCAATAGAAGTAACCATCTTTTATATTAAAAACTCCACGCGCAAATCGCACAGCAGTCCAAATGCGTATAATTTCAGTATGTTTCTTAATATCTTTTATATCGAGTTGTTGTGTATGATTAAAAGACTGCATATCGTTAACAATAGCCTCCTCAATTTTCATTCCCTGCACCGCCGTTTGTGTATTCATACTTAATGTATAGCCCTCCTTTATGAGTCTGCTAATTTCTTTAGTATCCACAGGTGAAATATCCAGGAAACACTGCAAATAAAGTTCAGGAAAAAAACTGTCCTCCATGGTTGATTTTTTAATATATAATGTATTGTATGATATTACTTTTGCATCAAATGTCTGAGGGTGATACTTGACGTAAGGGCGCTCAGCAAAGTTGATGAGTTGTAAATCAATGCGCATTCCAGGAAGAAAATCGATCATAGGATTACGTGTAGTGTAGTAATCAACTATTTGCATAATAACAGAACAGTATTTAGCACTTGTTTTTACAGGTTCTATACTGATTGTATTTTTATAGAAAGGTGGTCTAAAACCTAAATCTGAAACAGACTTTTTGCCTACAGGTGCTGCTGCTGCTGCTGCAGATAATTTTGATTTAATTAGAGATGATGGTTTAATTCCTACGCTGGTCATATAATTATGTATTATTGATTTCTTATTATGTTCATCATGCGCTATAAATTTCGCAACAAGAAAGCGTTTTTTGGAGTAATCAATAATGCTACAAGGCGTCCAAAAATTACAGTCACCAGTCTGGGTAAATGTCTCCAAATCCACAAAATAGTAGAGTTGCCTATATATCACATCATGCGTTTTGGTAAGCTGTTTATATTTACTGTCAATAAACTTATTTTTTCGTGTGTTTCTTTTAAGATAGCTTGTAATCAGGATTGCCTTTGCCACTTTGTTTTTGCGCGTCCATCCAAAGCCAGTTGCATTGGGCTTCTTAGTTTTTTTGCTAATGACAGGATATCTTACAATTAACATATAATTATCCATTTCAAGTGCTGAATTATTTTCAATGTAAAAATTTCGCCGTTCATTACGTATGGGGTATTGGGCGTTTTTAAACTTAGGATATTTTTGTAAAAAAGTATCTAAATCATCAGTCTTAAACGTATTTCGGATTGCTCCACCCGCCCCTGTGCATCCAATTATGATAACGTCTGCTGGCTTATATTTCGTAGATACATATTCATGTACATTCACTTTAAAATTATACGTAATATTAATGTTAGGAGAATAAAGCTTAATATATTCAAGTAACAAATACTGTATATTAGTAATAGTTATCGTAACGCCGATAATTTTGTCGTCACTCTCAAAATTGCTGTTTATATACTTTGCGCTTCTACACTCATATGGACCAACAGTGAACGTACTTGACTTAGTTTTATTGTAAAGTACACACTCTACATATTTCTTCATGAGATTAGTAAAATTTGGGATTTTGAATAATTCGTAAATAGCCTCATATGATTTCTTCAAGATGATAACCTGGCGCAAACGTCCTATTTCCTCAACTATATTACGCTGCTCTAGAATTTCAATCTTGATATCGGGAAATTGTAAAGTAGCAAATATTGCACAAAATAAGCCTGTTGGACCAGCCCCAACAATCACAATGTTCTTAACCATCCTATCTTGTGGTAATTATTTTAAGCCAAGCGTCGTTCAAAGCCAAACCGCGTTGCCTGTAGCTCATTTGTCAGCGCATCTGCATCCACATTAAATTCCCGATAAACATGTCTTACTACAACATAATTTAGTCGTGAAAGCATATCCATTACCTTCTTGTGGTTCTGTTGCAAGCCCTCTGATTTCACTTGCCACTGACCCAGAATCTGGTTAATCACAAGATTGGAATCGCCCTCAATCTTCAAATTAACATAGCCCTCCCTTAAACATACAGCCAAACCAATCTCCAGACCGGTGTATTCAGCAAGATTGTTCGTCCCATATTCTATATAGCGACCAACCTCCCATAGTTTTGTTCCATCAGGCGCCCATATTACAGCACCAGCACCGCATTTACCCGGATTGGGAACCGCGCCACCATCAAAACGTAACAAATAGCAGTCTTTTAATGAAGCTGAACCGCCACGTAGTAGTGTAAACACCTTCTTTTTATCAGAGCCAATTCCTGTTTTCATTTAATAAGCCACCCTATATATTTTATAGTATCATTTTTTTTATCAAAACCATAAGTAGGTGCAGATGAAGTACGACATTATAATTGTTGGAACTGGCATTGCCGGTTTAAGAGCCGCCTTAGAAGCCAAAAAGCTAAACGCAAAGTTGCGCATTCTTATGGTTGAGAAATACAACCAAGATGGTGGACGTATGCAAACAATTCACAAAACAATCAACAACCGAAAAATCCAATACGAATCGGGCGCCGGTCGAATTAGCGAAAAACACACAACCCTGATAAGCCTAATAAGACATTATGGGTTACATACCGTTAAACTGAGCGATGAAATAGGCTGGCGCAAATATGGCGACAAAGAAACCGTTCCAAATAATTTCAACGAAATTTGGACTAGTATGTGTGAAAAGTACGATGAATTACCGACGGAAATCAAACGCAATAAAACGCTAAGGGATATATCTATTGAAGTTCTGGGCGTAGAATTAACAAAATCACTCTTGGACACATACGGATATCGCTCTGAAGTAGAGGTGTTTAACGCTGAAGCAGCCATAGATTTATTCAAAACAACAAATGCCGGCTTCCTAGGTTTAAAAGAGGGCTTTAGCGAATTAATAAGAAAGATGGTCATAGATGCAAATCGGCAAAACGTGGAATTCAAGCATAATTTAATCGTAAATCGCGTGGACTTATTAGGTGATACGTACCAGGTTACAGCCTTGACTAAGGCTGGTAATCATCATAAACTAGAAGCCTCAAGAGTAATTTTAGCGGTGACGCGAAACACCCTTCAGATGATATTTCCGTTTTCACCAGAACATCCGCTTATGAAGGCAACAGCAATGGAGCCCCTACTTCGTATATACTCAGTGTATAAGGATGGGAGCTGGTTTCCTAAAACTAAGGTTGTTACAAATTCAGCGCTGCGTATGATAATTCCTATAGACAGAGAGAAAGGGATTATAATGAGTTCATATGTAGATGGTCGCGATATTGAATTATGGACAGACCTATACAAGAGCAGCAAAATCGAAGAATTAAAGGAAAAGATTCACAATGAGACACAGGCGCTGTTTCCAGAACTAAATATTAGTGAAAAACCGCTATACACATCCGCAGAGTACTGGTCTGAAGGCTGCACCTATTGGAAAACAGGTATAGACTATAAAAAGCTAAGTGAAAGCGCATTACAGCCGTATCCAACAACTCATCCCAATCTTCATGTTATTGGTGAGTCCTTTTCTTTGAAGCAGCAATGGATTGAGGGCTCATTGGAACATGCAGACTCCTTGATAAAGTTAATAGAAGGTGAACTTACGGATAAAAAGTCAAAGTAAAAGCAAGCCTCAAATATTTAATTTAATAACACAATATGTTATTGAATTAATAAGCAAAACCGATTTACTTAGTTTCTGGTTTAGGCAAAATACACGCCTTTGTAATCCAAGCGACCACGTCTTCTGTCACGCAGGAAGTAATAGTAGAATTAATCTTACGCGGAATCATAAAAGCAAACGTGGGTAAAGCGCGAACATTGCAAAATCCAGCAGTGTAATCATTGACAGTTTGTTCAACCTTCCACAAAGGAACGCCGACCACTTTAGCAGCCGCCTCAATAGCGTCCATATCTAGGCGTTTGCATGGACCACACCAGGAGGCACTAAACCAAACTAGAAAACCGTGGTCGACAGAGCGAAAGCCGGCAGGTTTAACAGCTTCAGACTTTCCAGTCCAATATAATTCAAAATCCTGATGCGTATCAAATGTTCTCATTTCTACGCTGGGAGCATATTTAATCTAATATTTTTATACGCACTGAAGTGTTTAAACACTGATTTGTTTAAACACGAAAGCGCCCTTGGCAACTAGACTCTAGGTCCTAACATATCAGCTATTGCCTTAAAGCTACCTGCTAGTACTATGGCGGATAGTGTCCCTGCAATGATTGGACCGGATGAATCAGAGGCACCGCCACCTTTCATAGGATTTAAGTCAGGAACGGTAGGAACTCTACTCAAAGCAGCAGCAGCAGCCTTCTCCTGAATTTTTGCAGCTAGTGTAGCGGGATTCACTATATCCGCAACCTGTTTCATAGCAGCCGCCCCAAGAGTTGGGACCGCTGAACCAAGTATACTGGCTGCAGGACCAGATACCTTGGCTACAGTGCCCTTATTTGCTTCAATAGCTTCCATAATTACAGTACCAGTTGGACCGATAAGTGATTTTATAATATCTTTAACACCGCCAGTCATATCACTAACAGAAGGGAGCGGTGGTCCTTCCAGCTTAGGTACCGACGGTACAGAAGGTGATGAAGGCATTGAAGGCATTTTAGGAGACCGTGGCAGTTTAGCTCCACCATCAAAATCCTCACCACCGCCACGTCGTAGCGGCACCCGCGCGCCAGTCATACTTCTAAACAGCGACCAATTCCAGAACCAAATGTCCCAGTTCCACATTAAATATTTAGAGTTACGTGTTGCATCTAATGACCACTGCTGTCCAGTTTCAAACAGCTCCTTAGCGATTTGTGCCTTACTGACCCGTTCAGGTATAAAAGAACTACCTGGTATTGGGTCATTCCATAAACTGAAAGGCAGCGGTGATGTAATACCATCTTCAAGAACAGATTGTGTAAAGAATAATACTCTACATATGTCCCAGATAACCCAAACTAAGCCAAATATTGTTGTTAAGAAGAACCAGACTGAAGCCAACTTAGCCAAGCCCTGTTCTGTGTTACCCATATAGAAGCGGTCAGCACCAAATGCGCCAAAAAATATTGCCAACATTGCATACATAAAAAGGTCATGTTTAGTTCTTGTAATATCAGCAAGCGGGTTCATAACATTATGAACTTGTTGTAAAGGGTTCACAAAAACGCCACGACCGATACCACGAATCCATTCAAAAGGCGAATCTAAGCCGTGTTCTATTACTTTATCTCCATCGGCATATAATTGTACAAGGTCCCAGAAATACCATATACCGAAACCAAGCATATTTATTATCATTTTTTGAAAGCCTGTGCCAAAACTGCGCAAATAGAAATGGTCTATTCCAAAAAAACCCACTAATACAGATAGTACTACGAAATGGAAATAGCTGCGGTCGGGATGTTTCCATGTGTCAATGCTTGAAAAATGATGTGATGGAGCCACCGTCTCTTCAGAAGACATACTCTCTATGGTTTTAGACTAATTTAAATATATAGGTTTTAACGGGCTTGAAATAATCACTATTATTTATTGATTATTTCAAGAAGAATTTACACTTATTAACGATAGCTAGTATTTTCCCATCCAAAAGATGACACTGGACTGCCACTGCTACGCCTGCTTCCTCTGCTTCCACTATCTCTACTATCTCTACTATTCCTATTTTTGACTGTATAAAAGGGAGGCTTACGACTTCCAGGAGTTGCAGTCAATTCTTTATATGTTTGCGCACCCTTGTAGCGCAGGGCTATTACTATTTTAGAAGAAGGATGTTCAAGATTTTTATATTCACGTGCCACTTCAAAAGCCGCATCTAGTATTGTATATGGATTTTTCTCACGCTTATTAAAGATACGATTGATATAGCGCCTTCTTGTGTTATCTATCGCCACTTGAGCCAATTCTAAGTTGCTTGAGCCTATTGCCGGAATTATCCGTGAGTCCATCCTAATTTACGCAGTGAATAATACACCGCCCAAACCAGCAGCAATTCTAAAAACATTGTAATTGGTAGCATAGACAGTTACGCCCGCATTATAACGAATAATATTCTGGTTCATATTCATTGACAAAACAATGGTATCAATGCGGCTTGCATTCAAGGAACCCATTGGCTGCGAAGCCTCAGGTGTCAAACTGAAACAATAATTATAGATGTAATCATCGGGAATGCGCGTATGGTGTTGAAAGGGTTGGACCAACCTAAAGTACGCAGCATCACGAACTTCAAATCTATCGTAACCATCAATACGTAAAACTGTATTTGTAATCTGGTCATCCAGCATCACATGCTGCTCAATCAATAGACGGTTTGTGTAATTAAACCACTCATTTGACTGCAACATACGGTCCTGTTGCACTACCCATATCAGTTCCTTTAACGGGTTGTTAAAATCAAGCGTAATATTTACAAGGGAAGATGACGCATTTACCGCAGTCTTCTTTTGGATTTGGCACTGTTCAATCAAGTATTCATGTTTAGATGACGTGAAACGACGACGCTCATCCGTGTCCAAGTGTATATAATCGCCCCACATCACCACATTTGTAGGATTCACATTCGGTGAAACCGATTGATTAGGGTCAATAACAAGCGCATCACGATAAAATAATTCCGAAAGGGGTCGCAACTTTAAATAAATGCGCACAGGGTGCGCCTGCATTGCTAAAAGCGGTAATGACAGACCGACGTTATTACAGAACCAGAACCGTAAGGGAATATATAGCTTTAAAGGTCCAGGCTGAGCCTCCTGTGTAAAAGCCTCTTGATAACCAATCATATTGCTAAAACCATTACGCTTAGACGCATCAATCTGAAATTCAGATATCAGGTGTAAAAATTCGCCATATTGTCTGTCAATCTCCTTTCCGCCAATTTCTAGACTAATATAATCTATCATAGCGTGACCAATACCATTAACCCATGATGTATCAATCACTCCACTACTGCTTTGTGGTATCATCGGGAGTGTAATTTCTAGAATTATCGTGTTTAGCAGGTCGCCTTTTCGGGGAATTGATGCAACAATGAGTTTCCCGAAATCAGTTGAGCCATCAAAGTCAATCCGACAGCTTTCGCTAGAAAAATTCGTATAGCGCCTATAAACCTGCTTAAAAAACGTAGTCTGTGGATTTCCAGTGAGATATATATCTTGCCGCCCGGTTGCTACAAGCTGTAACAGACCACCACCAAGCATTCCTAACTATGGTTTAGCAGCTTTATTTAAATGGTGAGCGCAAGCCATCTAAAAACAAAAATATGGGTTAGCATAGGGGATGTCACTCATCAAAAATATTGAGATAGACACATTGAAGTTGAGGAACCTTATTGTCAAGGACAATTTGAATAATCCCGTATCTTCAGGTTTTCATCTATACGCTACAGGTGACGGTGCAACCTACTGGTCAACTGGCGTTGATGCGCAGGAGTTTATAAATCTGTCAACAGCTGTTGACGGTGTGAACTCTACATTAGAAAATTTTGAGTCGACCGCAACAAGTACTATAAACAATATTACATCGACACTGGCAGCAGATGTTTTTTCTTCCATATACTCATTATCGTCTTTTATACAAAATCTCCAAACATATTCTATTAATACCGCCTACACTGATGCGGCAATAGCTCAGTACTCAACGGGTGTTGAATACACCTTGACGACAAAGTATCAGACGATTGAGTCGTCGGTCACCCTTTTCAATATCGGGCTTCAAAACACTACAGATACCGCAAATGCGATTTACGCGGACCTCAACGTTACAAATAGTACTATTCAAAGCACAAATGCGATTATTGCGCGAAATTCCACTATTACCACAAGTACGCTTTTTGGCGGTTTGTCAACATACACAGCAAGCACATTTACCGGAATTTTCGCCATAGAGTCAACGAATTTTGGTGTCCTAGGAAGTCTAATTTTGGCAAACGTTGAATATACAAATAATTCATTAAATGCAATTAGTACCAGTCAAGGTAATGTTGTATCATCTATCAACAATGTCCCTTTACTGCTAACAAGTACAATCGTAGTGACAAGCACATTAGTGGCGTTTGGTATGTCAACGTCCTACGTTTCCTCCATTAATTACACAAATTCTAAAATAAGCACCTTATTTGTAAGTACAAACACAAATATTGCAAATTCAAGAAGTACAATCGAAGCAGCGTTTGCGTCAACGTTTAGTACAGTCCTAATTTCATCAGCTATAGTTACGTCATCGTTATATTCAACAATTAATAATATGAGTACCGCGACCGGCTCTACATTAACATATTTTCAAGAAAACATTACAGTCCTTCTGTCAACAGGTCTAACACAAAATATCTATCAAACGTTTATTGACCTGCAAGCCTATTCGGCAAATATTATTGCAGGTACGGAGTCAACAAGTAATTATGTAATAAATTCAACAAATACAGCCTTGGCTGAACAAAGCGTTAGTTCATTCAACGGTCTGATGGATTCCTCTTTTCAGTATGTAACAGATAATGTCTATGCATCAACGCTAAGTACGGTTGTTCCTCAAATGAACTCCACGATGAATGCAAATATTGCCGCGTCTAACGCAATGTTCACATCATCAATGATATCAACAACACAGTATTTCACCCTTCTTGTAAATGCCACCTATGTTGCTTTTACGGAAGACGTTGACGCATATACTACCGCTTCAGAGCAGCAAATCTCAACGCAAATCGCCAATGGACTATCTACACAGAATTCTATCTTGTCAACAGCTATCATCTTAAACGACCAGCTTCTAAATGAGGCACTGTCAACATATGTGTTCAGTTTGAGTTCATTTACCTACTCACAATACACTACCGCGCCAAGCATTATTATGAACCAGGTCAACAATCTGTCAACGCTCAGAAACACAGGACCAGTAACAGGGCTTTCATCCGTTGTTGCTGGCATAATTAGATTGGACGCCACAAATTACAATAATTTCTACGTTCTTATGTCAGATATTGGTCCGAATGTGTGCTACGGCTTAACAGTAAGTACAAGTCAAGCAAAACTAAATCAGGATTTTACGGTGCAAATAGATATTAAGTCAACGTATATGAACAGCTTTTTCACCCTTGATACAAATAACATGTCCTCATGGCTAAATACACCCAAAATCTATAATCCAAATTCATACAGTCTAATTACAAATGACCAGGCACCGTTCAGAGTACCCAAATCAGACAGTATGCAACAGGTGTACTTGTCAACCTTCATTGGTGCCTATATTATTGACATGCGCTATACGCCTATGGGAATGTTCATCAAAAACATTCAATCCTACCCGTTTATCTATACAACAGCAACATTTACAGGCAACATTGTAATTCCCAAAAACGTCCAGACATCAAATCCACAAATGACACAGCACTCATCCTTTGTATACCGTGGTACGCCAATTACGATGAGTTGGCAGACAAACGACCTCAACATTCCGCTAGGAGTCAAGTTCACAGGTACCGACTTATACGGTAGACAGATTACCAGCTGGTCGGGTCCATATTCAAGTGCATTAGGTTCAGCCAAGGTAAAGGTGCCCACGCCAACTGCGCCCTTAGCCAAATATGATATGATTTATCTTGGTGTTTATCCGAATACATCGCGCTCCGACAATACAACAACCGGTAATGCGCAAAATCTGGTTTTCAGCAGCAGACTAATTCCATCATCCCTATACGTTGTAAATCCAACAATTAACAGCTACATACGTGTGCGCAATCCAGGAACTGTCAACAATTATTTACAAGTTGCCGAAATTACAGTGAACAACGATGTTGAGAAAAATATGACACAGGTCAGCACAAACAGTGTATTTATACAGGATACTGACGTGATTAATATCAACACCTTCCCTTACAACGGCTCCTACAACACCTTCGGCTGGCAAAACGCTTTTGATGGCAATTTATCAACC
>Ga0114968_10001677_pt1 | contig 17043 bp, 15 predicted proteins | sample M_130807_EF_Meta_FD_87020 | JGI IMG/M metagenome (GOLD analysis project Ga0114968, IMG submission 87020) | Freshwater microbial communities from Lake Montjoie, Canada to study carbon cycling - M_130807_EF_MetaG | ecosystem: Environmental > Aquatic > Freshwater > Lake | place: Lake Montjoie...
AGTGTATCCAATGACATAGATACTATTTTATTACTGGAGCCTGCTGGCCGTAATACTGCCCCTGCATTAACTCTTGCCGCCTTGCAAGCTACCAATCTTGAAAGTGTTAAAAGTAAACTTGATTTGGATCAGATAGATCCAATCTTAGTCGTGACGCCTGCAGATCAGGGAATTCAAAATCAAGCAGCCTTTAAACATGCAATCCAAAATTGCATAAAAGTAGTTGTCGCAGACAAAACAAATCGCACCATTGCAATGTTGGGAATAACGCCTACTTCACCAGAAACAGGTTATGGATATATTAAGCGTAACCACGAGCAAGGTATATGCGATGAATATGCAGTAGATCAATTTGTTGAAAAACCAAATGTAGAGTTGGCTAAAAGTTATTTACAAGATGGTAGCTACTCATGGAATAGCGGTATTTTTGTTACTCGCGCAAGTACATGGCTAGCTGCTATACATGAATTTCGCCCAGACATTCTAAGAGGTTCGCAAGATGCTTGGCAGTCCAGATTAATTGATCGAATTGAAAATGCAGAGTTTGTGCGGCCGAGTGCGGATATCTTCAAAACTATACCTGCGGATTCGATAGATTACGCCGTGATTGAGAAATGCCCCCATTCTATAAATTACCATGTAAAGATGGTTGAGTTAGACGCAGGCTGGAATGATCTGGGCGCATGGGACGCCGTTTGGCAAGAGGGTCATCAGAATCATCAGGGTAATGTCATGATTGGAGATGTTATTGTTGAGGAAGTGAAGAATTCACTTTTATACTCCAGCACTCGATTATTAGGCGTGGTGGGGGTTGAGGATTTAATTGTCATTGAAACTGCCGATGCTGTATTAGTGGCAAATCGAAAGAATACTCAAGCCGTCAAGCAGCTTGTTAGCCAATTAGAAAAATCGGGTCGTCATGAAAAAAATCTACATCGCAAAGTTTTAAGACCGTGGGGATGGTATGACAGCGTGGATGAGGGTGAGCGATTTAAGGTGAAAAGGATTTTAGTAAAGCCAGGCGCTAAACTATCTTTGCAATCACATCGCTTTCGGGCTGAGCACTGGATCGTAGTTCATGGAAGGGCGAAAATTACCAATGGCAATCAAACATCGATCCTAGAAGAAAATCAAAGTACTTATATTCCTCCTGGGCAAATACATCGCCTTGCAAACCCAGGCACAATCCCTCTGGAAATTATCGAAGTGCAATCAGGCAGCTATTTGGGCGAAGATGACATAGTTCGTTTAGATGATCAATATGGACGTACCTAGTTAGCGCAATTAGGCTCTAAAAAATGAACAGATATATCTTTTACCGCATTACCAGCTCAGTTAATCAAAAGCCACGATTAGATCATTTTTCAAAATTAGATTGTTTAGAAAGTTTGCTTGCAGCATTTCCGAGTTATCGAGTTGTTTGTGTTGCCGATAACTGTGATCAGGCTACTTTTGATCTACTGCAAAAAAAGTATTTTTACAAGTTAATTCGTACTAGTTTGGGCAATGCCGCATCGTTTAACTATCTTCTAAACCATGAGCTAATTTTGCTCAAAGATAGTGACTTGGTGTATTTTGCTGAAGACGATTATCTATATAGAGAAGGCGCCAGCGATGCCTTAGAAGATGGCTTGGAGATTTTTGACTATGTCACGTTATATGATCACCCCGATAAATACAGCAATTTCTCTGGGCAGATAAATCCCTTGGTTTGCAAGGGGATGCTCTCTGAGGTGACTCAAGTGAGCCAAGGCAAAAAGTGCTTATGGAGAACCACTAATTCAACCACAATGACATTTGGGTGCATTGTGAAAACAATCCGAAAAGATTTCCCAGTCTGGAATTTGCTAACGCAATACTATTCAATCCCACGTGATTTTTATATTTGGATAATACTCACTTCTCCGCAAAAAAATTTTTTTACGAGTCGTTTGAATTTGTCGATAGTGCTCTTGTTATCTAATGTCTTTTCTATTTTCAGAGGCAAAAGACTGCTGGCTGTAGCAGTACCCTCATTTTCAGCCCATTTGGAGCGAAATATGCTTCCAAAAAACTTTGATACCGATTTCGCTTTTAATAGCCGACTTCAAGCCTAAGCAAAAAGTGCCAAATTAATGCCTTTAGAACCTAAGAATCTAAAAAACCTCTTATTGTCTCTATGGCAGCATGTTGAGAGCAGGAGAAAGATACAGCTAATCTGGTTAATAGTATTAATGGTAGCTGCATCGTTCGCGGAAGTGCTCTCTTTGGGAGCTTTGCTTCCCTTTTTAGGTGCTTTGACATCACCAGATAACATATTATCTAGCCCCAAAGCGGTATTTTTGGTTGATTGGTTTGGAATTCATTCCCCCAAAGATCTTTTAAAGCCATTAACAATTATTTTTTGTATTACAGTTTTTATAGCGGCAATAACCCGTTTAGTGTTGCTGCGTTTTACTACAAAGCTCTCGTATGCGCTAGGCGCAGATTTGAGCATTAGTGTGTACCGTAAAACACTTTATCAGCCATATTTAGTGCATGTTTCCAGAAATACAAGCGAACTGATTTCTGGAATTGCAACGAAGACGAGTAGCGTAATATTGCACGTGATAAACCCACTTTTAATTGCAATTTCTTCTACGATTATTTTGCTATCTATATTGTCAGTTTTGGTTGTGATTAATCCTTTGGTGGCACTCATATTATTTTTTGGATTTGGCCTACTTTATTTGATTATTATCAAATTAACCAAAAATCGATTAATTGAAAATAGTCAGCGCATTGCGGAGGATACAACTTCAGTTGTGAAATCTCTTCAAGAGGGACTTGGCGGAATTCGTGATGTGCTTTTGGGGCGCGCTCAAGAAATTTATTGTGACACATACACAAAAGCTGATCATGCTTTACGTAGGGCTCAAGCCAGCAATTTTTTCATAGGAAATAGCCCAAGATTTGTGATTGAAGCCTCGGGGATGATTTTGATTTCCCTGGTTGCATTACAGCTTGCTATCAATGGATCGGAGACCACAATTATGGTCATTGGCCTTTTTGCCCTTGGGGCGCAAAGGCTTTTACCATTACTGCAACAACTTTATAACTCCTGGACTACTATCAAAGGCAATGAGCAAACATTGCGAGACATTATTAATTTATTAGATCAACAGATTCCTTATTTAGATAATTACAAGTTAATTGACGAAAAACTGATTCGCTTAAAGCACAATATTGAGCTTGATGGAGTGTCATTTTCCTATGCAAGTTCGCTACCAACAGTGATTAAAGATATTAGTTTGTTAATCCATAAGGGTGATCGGGTTGGTTTTATTGGAACCACCGGAAGCGGTAAAAGTACTCTATTGGATATATTGATGGCGCTATTGGTGCCGACCTCAGGATCATTAAAAGTTGATGGGGTGCCAATCAATCAAGCCAATGCACCAAAGTGGCAGTTAAATATTGCCCATGTCCCACAGTCTATCTATTTAATGGATTGCTCAATTGCTGAAAATATTGCTTTTGGTGAGCGCAAGGAGTCTATTGATATAGATAAGGTTCGAGCTGCAGCACAGAAGGCGCAAATTGCCAAAACCATTGAATCTTGGCGCGATGGCTATGACACTATGGTTGGCGAGAAAGGGGTTAAGCTCTCAGGCGGACAACGTCAACGGATAGCAATTGCAAGGGCGCTATATCGGCAGGCTGATTTGATTGTTTTTGATGAGGCAACTAGCGCTTTGGATCAGGAGACAGAAGAATTGCTAATGGAGGCAATTCAGTCATTAAGTTCTGATTTAACGGTTTTGATTATTGCCCATCGAACAAGTACGCTTAGAGGCTGCAACATCATAGTGGAGTTAAGACATGGTCAGATAGTAAATACTGGAAGCTATACCGATCTCATTACGCGATCTTATGGGAAATCAGCAGGCACACCACATTAAATGATTGCTCATAATTTCCAGTTTGAAAAAAACAATAGTTTTGATGAGGTCAGAATTGTATTGGCTTTAATTGTATTTTTTTCTCATTTATCGGCCTTAACAAACGATTCAAGATTTTGGATGTTTGAATTGTATGCCAATGCCAGTTTTGCAGTGAAGGGCTTTTTTGCTATTAGCGGCTATCTCGTTACAAAAAGTTATCTCAATAGTTATGGGGTAGTAGATTTCTTTGAAAAAAGAATTAGGCGAATTTATCCTGCTTATATTGGAGCCTTAGTTCTTTGCCTAGTTATCGCACTATCAATGAGTACTCTAAATAGTCTTGAGTTTATTGAATCAACTCAAACTCTTAAATATGTACTTGCGAATTTATTTTTTTTGAATTTTTTACAACCCACATTACCAGGTGTATTTGAAAGAAATCACATTCAGGCAATGGATGGCTCTTTGTGGACCATTAAAGTTGAGGTGATGCTGTATTTATGTCTTCCTCTTATAGCTTTTTTATTTCATAAATTTTCAAGATGGCTAGCTTTTGCCGCCATTTTTTCTTTTAGTTTACTTTGGGTTTATTATTTTAACCACATCAGTGATTTGATCATTAGGGAAGAAATCGCAAGACAGTTTCCTGGGCAACTTTCCTATTTTATCTGCGGTGCACTTATTGCATTCGAGCCAAAACTGCAACATAAACTTAAATTTGTTGCTTTAATTTCAGGAGCTGCTTTTCTCTTTGCGGATCATGAGGTATTTAGAATGATTGTAGAGCCCATTTTCTATAGCGCGATAGTGTTATTTATTGGCCAAATGGTGGTGCCGAATTGGAATTTTGGCAAGTATGGAGATATATCATATGGCCTTTATTTATATCATTTCCCGATAATTCAAGGATTGATTCAAATTCAGCTTTTTGAATTTAATTTGTTACTAGGCGCTTTTGTTTCACTCCTATTAACCATATCGCTAAGTCTATTTTCATGGCACTTTTTGGAAAAGCCCTTTTTAAAGCGCAGTTCTCATTATGTTGCTGTCTCAAAGTTCTAAATAATGCTTTTAAATAACTCATCACTGCAGGTAAAAATTTGTATTTAAAAATTATTAAAAATTTATCGTTTTACTTAAACAAAGAAAAACGTAAATTATTAAACTTTATTCCGCGTAGCAAAACTCGACTCAGCGGTGTTCGCCCTAAAATAAGTGCATACCTAACAATCTATAACGATGCGGATATCTTAGATATGGCGCTTAAGTCTGTCTTGGGGTATGTAGATGAATTAATTGTGGTTGACGGTGCTTATGAGTGGATGGCTCCCTTTTTAAGGTCAACTGGTCGTAATCCACTCAAATCTGACGATATTATTTACCAAAAAATTCAAGCGTCTGGCATACCCTATAAAGTCATCAATAAAATTTGGAAAAATGAGATAGAAAAAAGAATTGCTGGATTTGACGCCGCATCATTGCAATATGTGATGCGAATTGATGCGGATGAAGTTTTGATGTTTGATGATGCTGCATTAGATGGATATTTTGCAAGTAGCTGTGCGGTAGCAGAAATGTATATGCCAAACTATGTGGCGCCTGGTTGGGTTATTCAGGGCACAAGAATCATTGATAGATATAGAACCTATCCACGTCAATCGATGTTATTCGATAGAAATAGAATTTCAAGCTCAGAGCATCTAACATACTTATGGCTAGTTCTAACCGCTGATCATCTCCCAGCCGATCATAAGAAGCAAAAGATTTTTCCCGTATACGAAATTCCAATTGCGTTTTGTGCTCATTTAACAAGCTGGCGATATGTTGAATCATCGGCCACCCGCAGCTCCTTCTACATAATGAATTGGATGAGGCAAAATGGGGCGCCATGGATCAATGAGTTTGGTAATAACAAAATTCAAAATTTCGATAAATTTTTTAAAATTATCCCGCCTCATATTTTCCTTGAGGTAATGAGGGGTGGAATTATTGTCCAAGGCGATATTCATTTAAAGCCTTTAGAAAAACTCTCAAAAACACCACTAACAGAGATTCAGGAAAAGTCGTTTGTTACCATTTACTTTAATTTTCTCCAAATACTGAGAGAAAGGGCTTTTGAAATTAAAAAAAATGGTAGTTTTGCACTTTCAGGTTACTCCTTCTTTGTGGATATTTCGATTTGGGAAACGATTGGTCAAATTGCACCTAGTGGTATCTTAAGGCTTGTATTCTCCGAATCAACTGCAGTTATAGATATATGCCTTAGAGAATTAAGTGCTTTTGCTCCTTTTAATAGAAAAAAAGCTCTTCGGTTTGATATACTTGATAAGGTACTATCTATTGACTTGCGTTCTATCGTTGAAGATGGCTCTGTATTGCGAAGATCATTAGAGATAAATGTGAATTCAGTTGAATTGTCTAAACCTTATTTCAAATATCAAATTGTTGATTAGAAATTACGATTGAGAATGCCTAATAAAGATATTTTGCAAAAAGACGATTCCTACTATTTGCTGTCAAGACCAGAGATGGCCCCTTTTCTTCCGAAAAGTATTAAATCTATGAGGGTTTTAGAGATTGGTTGTGGGGCGGGAAACTTTGGCGCCCATTTTGAATGTGCTGAGTTGTGGGGTATCGAGCCAAATGAGAATATGGCAAAGCATGCGAGATTAATTCTCAATAAGGTCCTGTTAGGAAATTATGATGAGGTTACAGATCTCCTACCGGATCATTATTTTGATCTGGTGGTGTGTAATGATGTCATTGAGCACATGAATGATATTGAATGTTTTTTTAATTCAATTAAACAAAAAATGAAGCGAGATGGCTTGCTATTGGGATCAATACCAAATGTTAGATTTATAGAAAATCTCATTCGTTTATTGGTATTTAGAGATTGGAAATACACGGCATGGGGAATACTCGATAAAACACACCTTAGATTTTTTACTGCAAAAAGTTTAAAAAGACTTTTTATTGAAAATCAATTTCAAATCATCAAATTTTCTGGAATTAATCCAGTTGCCCTTAAATTTCACAGTCTGAAAAGTTTTTGTATTAATCTTGCATTGATTGTTTGTATTTTTATATTTGGAAGAGATACGCAATATTTCCAATTTGGATTTCTTATCAAGCACCAGCCACCAGAGATTGATCGTAGCTTAGCCAAGAATTCTATGAATTCTCCAGCCTAATGAGTAGCGAATTCGCTTTAAGAAAAAAACCAATTTTTCCAAAGCTGAACGTTGAATAAATTGTTTGTAATCAATAATCCTGCCGCCCAAAGTGGTAAATTTTTGGGAAATTCCATGTTCAATGATGATTGACAAAAATTTAATACTCATTTTTTTATAGTTCTCTTTGCTAAGTTGCTCATGGGCATACCACTTAGGACCCGTATTTTTTTTATAAAGCCACTCTTCAATAAATTGATAGTGATTAGGAGCTCGGGTTCGCTTCTCTTCTATCATCACGCTCTTGTCATTGGGCGTTGGATTTAAGATTTTGAATAATTCAAAATCAGGAGCATAAATATTCAGATGTTTGGTTGCTGCTTTATTCATAAAGCAAAAATAGGTTGAAACATAAAAGCTATCAACCGATTGGTAGTGGTATGGCCCTTGAGATCGAATTAAGTCAATATCACCAGCCATAATCGGATTTGGTAGTGACATTGAATATTTAATCGACTCAATCATCGCCCGTTTTTTTGCGTAATCAAATGGGCGATGTTTTAATAGGGTTTCATTGCTTAAGAGTATTCCCGAGATATTTTGAATGCCGATATTGTTTTCAAGATAAGAAGTCCCTGCTTGCCATCCACTAAATTCCCTAAATTCATTATTGCATGGTAAATAAATAAGGTTGTGAATCGTTTGAGAAGATTGAAGGGAATTATCACTAATGATTGTTATGTATTTACCTCGAAAACACTCATCAGCAATTTGGTGCAAAAAATTAAGGTTAGAGACCTCTCTAGAATTACTGCTTTGTTGATGAATTAGGTAATACATTTAGAAAATCTTTTGTGACCAAGTTTTTGGCGTCTTCTCTGACACTATTTCAACAGGAAGGTGATAACTAAATTTACGCACGCCTCTATCACGAATGTAATGAATCATTTTTTCAATCGCTATTTCCGTTGTGACGGTTGTTTGATAATTGAAGAATTTTCTAATTTTGTCCGCGGAGCAGGTGGCAAATTTCACCTCCTGCGGCCTATCTTCCATATAAATAGGCATAAGGTTAAAATTTAATTTTCTGGCAATCAGTGAAGCTAATTCATTGATGGTCAACGACTCTTCGTCAGGTCCAATATTAAAGGTTTCTCCAACCGCAATGGGGTTAGTTGCAAACTCAATCAAACAATTTACGTCATCTTCAATTGAGGAAAAGCAGCGAATTTGTGTTCCATCTCCATAAATAATGGGTTGTCGACCTTGTAGCATCAAGTTAATCATGATTGATGCCACATTTCGATAGGGGTCATCGTATTTTTGCCTTGGGCCAATAATGTTATGTGGGACAGCAATCACTAACTCAACATCATGAACCTCCGCCAAATTTTTAAGCAATAGTTCTGCAGCATACTTTGCAATACCATATGGATCCTGAGGCTTGCAGATCATATCTTCTGTAAATGGATAGGTATCTTGTGCACCATATCTAGCCATAGAGGAACAATGTACTAGACGCTGCACCCCATTCCTGATGGCGGCAGTCATGACGTTGACTGAGATCTGAGTGGTATTGGCAGTGACAAGTGACGGGCTAAATACAGATAGACCCTCATATGCTGTGCACGCGGTATGGTAAATAAGGTCAACTCCACTGGTAATTCGCGTTAGATTCTCTAAGTCCATACAGTCTTGTTGGAAAAAATCTACCCCTTTTGGTACATTATCTTTATACCCCCCAATAAGGTTGTCGCAACCTGATACCGACCAACCAAGCTGCAAAAACTCGTCAGCTAGATGGGATCCCAAAAAGCCTGCAACTCCAGTAATAAATACTTTTTTATTCATTTAAGTTCCTCGGGTGAGAAATACTAGGTAAAAACTAATATGTTTGATGTGTAATGTTCTATTATAAGATTTTTTACTTATACTGAGGGTATCTAAAGTGCTCATTTATACTGCTAAGGAGGATTAAGTAGATCCTCCGGGGAGTAGCTATTTGAATAAAGATGATGCATATTTTTTATGAAATAGAGCGGGCTGTTAACATAGTGTTATGACAGATAGTTCTATAGATAATCTGATTGTTGGTAAGCGAGTTTTATTCATTAATGGTATTTGCTCAGATATTCCATCTGGCGGAAATACTGCCACTCAAACATTATTGAGATATTTGAGTTCAAGATGCACGATTGAGATATTTTCGATGGCGCCAAATCGAGACCGAGAATCTGGGGTAGCTTTTGCAATTAAAAGTTTTCCCGCTGGGGTATTCATTGTCCTTTATCGATATTGGCGGCGAAGATGGCTTGAATTTTTCTCGAGATTTTCCCCATGGCTACTAGTATCAATGCTACTGAAGTATTGGCTCTACAGACCCGATGTACTGATTTTTAATCACCATTGCACTTTTATCTTTTCTTATTTATTTTTGTCAAAAAAAATTCTAGTATGGCACGATGTTCCGAGTCTTAAGGCTGGAAATGTATCTGCTAGTAAATCGTCCTACAGATCAATATGCGTTTGTTTGGAGCAAATTTCTATAAAAAGTGCAAGTCAGTCATGGGTTCTGTCCTTTACTGAGTATAAATTTTTAAAACGTTTTTATAGGCTTAGGCCATTCATTATTCCTGCATTAGACCACAAGCCTCATCCACGCAATAAGAAAGTGATTGACAATACCTGGTTGTTTGTTGGAAATTGGAGTCGAATTGAAAATTGTAGTGGTGCTATTGATTTCTTTCTAGCTTATGTTGAACTCGCATTTGCTATTAATATTGATCTTCTGGGAAAATTTACAATTGCTGGGACAGGGTCTTCAATTTTTCTGGAAAAATTGCTTCAGGTAGATCGTAGGCTTAAAAGTCTCGAAATTCAGGCTCTGAATCATTACAACAGCCTTTCTCAATTTAACCAGTTAGCTTTATTGGCGCCAATCAATGAGGGAGCAGGTATCAAATTAAAGACACTTGAAGCTTGGTCTTGCGATATACCGGTTATTGGAACGGCCCAAGCGTTTAGTGGCTTGCCAAGTGGCCTTTGGAAATTCGGGGGCATAAAGTTAGAATCACCTTTTGCAATGGCGAAACTCTGTTTAAACTGGAAAAATTCACAAACATTAGTTGAGAATCTTTTGCCAATTAAGGCGTATACCGATTACCTGAAAACAGCTATGGCAAACGATGTTAGGTGAGCAACTGCGATTAACGCCAAAAAATCTTTCTATTTCGATAGTGAGTCATGGTCATGGCCAAAAAGTTAAAGAGGTGCTTAAGGATCTTCAGCCATTAATGCTAGGCGGAGCCCAAGTATTGCTGACATTAAATATACCAGAAGATGAGAAATTTTTAGACGAACTTTTGATTAAGCCAGAGTTAATAAGAAATGCATCAAAAAAAGGGTTTGGAGAAAACCATAATCAAGCTTTTTTGAGAGTCAAGCGAGCTTGGTTTGCTGTTATTAATCCAGACACTAGAATTGACCCTGAGCAATTCGAGGGTTTAGATATTTTTTGTCAAAGTAGATCTATAGGTGTTATAGCTCCAGTAGTCATCGATGCTTTGGGGAACGTAGAAAGTAGCGCTAGGTATTATCCAACATTGCGGCGCTTATTTAAAAGAGTAGGCAATCGATTATTGGGTAAGGAGTTATATCCTGATTACGATTCTAGAGTGGCTACGGTGGCAAGTGTAGACTGGATTTCAGGATGTTTTATGTTGTTTTATTCAAGGGCGTATGATTTAATCGGTGGGTTTGATTCTCGATATTTTATGTATCTTGAGGATGCTGATGTCTGTTTACGTCTTCATTTAGCTGGATTTAAAGTACTGTATTGCACTAAATTACACGTTATTCATCATGGGCAGTATGCAAGTCGCTCGCAGTGGAGACATTTTTATTGGCATATTCGGAGTATGACCCGATTTTTATGGGTTTCCCGTAAGTTTAAGTGGGACTAATTTCTTAACTTTCCTCATCACTTTAAGTGGTTTGTGCAAATCTAGTTCGCTACCCGTTCGAAGAATATGCCGTTACCTTTTTAAAAATTACCAGTAGTAGCTCAATACGTGTATCGAATGCTTTGGCGGATCTTCTCAATCACATAAAATTGATAACGACTAATGTTATGTTAGATTGCGCAATTTGGAAGGCGTTATAACTCTAGTCACGACTAGAATTGGGGAAAAAATAGCGACCAAAACCGACCAAAAGAGTCGGAGAATATAAGTGACGCAAAATAAGTTAACTCAACATTTTGAAAAAAAGATGCAATAAATTTTCCATCGAGACTTTTAATATTTTTTTGCCGAATCTAACGGCTAAGAATCTTGTTGTAAACGTTATAGTAAGATTTTGCCATTTTACTAGCCGTAAAAAATAATTGATATTGCTCTCTAGCCGCTTTTCCCATTTTCTTTGATTCATCGGGATGCAATAAGAGCCAAGTCATAGCATCTGCTAGGGCTTTAGGATTTGAAGGCGGCACAATCAATCCCGTTTTAAGGTGATTGTTAATATAGGATGTGCCTGTACCAATTTCGCAGGAAATTAGTGGTTTACCAAACATGGCCCCTTCTAATAAGGTGACGCCGAATGCCTCAGACCGAAGGTTTGATGGAAAAACAATTCCATAGCAGGCTTGCAGTAATGCATTCTTATGAGAATCACTCACTTTGCCTAAAAAATAAATATTATTAAGTTGGTAATTTTGTGCCCTTGCCCATAGTTCGTTCTCGATTGACCCAGAGCCAACAATGACAATTGTTGCAGATGTTTTTTTTGCTGCCTCTAGAAGATACTCGAGGCCCTTGTAGTAACGAAATGCTCCTATAAATAGAAAAAAACGATCACCAAAGCATTGATGCAAGTAAGGAATTGAGTCTTGATCTTTTACAAGGTAAGTGGATTCATTTAAGCCTATCGGAATTACAGTTGTTTTATGCTCAAACTTCTTTAGTAATTTACTAGTATTTAGATAATTTGGTGAAGTAGCAATAATCTGATCGATTGACTTCAAAAAATTCATTTTAAGAGGGTAGTAAAGATAGAGAAGTAACTTTTGTCGAATAATGTCTGAGTGATAGGTCAAAACGGTCGGTTTTTTTGGGGCAACAAGGAAGTGAACCATGTCGGCAAATGGCCATGGGAAATGGTAGTGAATCAAATCAGCTTCTAATGCAAGTTTCTTAAATAGATGAATTGATTCCCATGAAAAGCCATTTGAGGCAATTTCAAGATCGCATTTAGCGCCATAGACTTTATAGCCATTAAGTTCAATTGGATTATTATTGGTGGGGATTTTTTTGCTTAGTGCGAGCACTTTATTTTCGACGCCTAAAACTTGAGTACCACGCGCAATTTGATCGATGACTTGCTCAACTCCACCCAGGGAAAAGGGAAGAGCATTTTTATAAAAGTGGAGAACGCGCATATTTAAAAATTTGTTAAATTTTTGAGATGTTTTATAGATATACCATCATATAAATAGCAATATCAGACTGCTCATGCTAAACCCATATAATTAATTATCCAAGGAAAAGTTCATCTGACTCAGAAAAAAATGGATAATACGTATCAAATTCTTAATTTTAAAAATCATCATTTTATGAGTATATTATGAAAATTTTAGTTACAGGAGTTGCTGGCTTCATTGGAATGTCAACAACATTAAAAATGTTGGAGCGGGGTGATGAGGTTTTGGGGGTCGATAATCTAAATGATTACTATGATGTTTCTCTTAAAAATGATCGTTTAAAAATACTATTAAGATTTCCAAATTTTAAATTCGAAAAAATAGATATTTTTAATAAAGAATGTTTACTTAAATCTTGCATGTTATTTAATCCTAGCAGGATTTTGCATCTAGCTGCGCAGGCTGGCGTTCGGTATTCGGTGAGTAATCCAGATGCATATATAGATTCGAACCTAAAAGGTTTTTTAAATATTCTTGAAGTTTGTCGTGCATTGAAAGTTGAGCATTTAGTCTACGCAAGCTCGTCGAGCGTTTATGGAGGTAATGCTAAGTTTCCATTCGATGAAGCCGATTCTGTTGATCACCCAGTAAGTCTGTATGCCGCCACCAAAAAGGCAAACGAATTGATGGCCCACACTTACAGCCACCAATTTGATATCCCAACAACGGGACTTCGTTTTTTTACTGTTTATGGACCATGGGGTAGGCCAGATATGTCGCCATTTCTTTTTTCTGATGCGATATTGAAAGGGGAGCCTATAAAATTGTTTAATGGCGGGAAAATGTATCGAGACTTCACTTACATAGAGGACATTGTAGAGGGGGTGATGCGGACCATTGATAAGCCCGCAGAGCCTAATCCAAATTATTCAGTATTAAAGCCAGAGGCTTCTACTAGCAATGTTCCATATCGAATTTTTAATATTGGTAATAGTCACTCGGTTAATCTAATGGATTACATTGGTGTGCTGGAAGAAGCATGGGGCGTAAAAGCCAAAACAGAATTGCTTCCTATGCAGATGGGAGATGTTCAGGGGACAGAGGCTAGTACAGCAAGGCTAGAAAAATGGGTAAATTTTAAGCCTAAAACTTCACTAAAAGATGGTATTAAAAATTTTGTATTTTGGTATCGAGAATACTATCAGGTAAATTAAATTTATTCTCAATTGCTGTATATGTTTATAAGTAATGTATTAATTCTATTTTTTTATCGCGAATGTATATAAGCTAAAAATAATTCTTAAATATTTTTTAATCCTATGAATAAGTCCCAAAAGACAAAGAAAATATCTATCTTGATACCGGTTCATAACGAGGCCGATAACATATTAAATCTTCATGCTCGTTTGTGCAAGGTAACTGATTTTTTATCTCAATATCGTTGGGAATTTATTTACATAAATGATGGCAGCAAAGATGACTCATTCGAGGTGCTTAGGAACCTCTCTAATAAGGAGGGCGCAATAAAGGTTCTGGATTTCTCACGCAACTTTGGAAAAGAGATTGCATTAACAGCAGGGGCTAATGAAGCAATAGATTCCGATGCTGTAATTTGTATTGATGCTGATCTTCAGCATCCTCCTGAGCTAATTCCAACATTGGTTGAAAAGTGGGTTGAGGGTGCTGAGGTTGTTGTGACAATTAGAACGGAAAGTGCAAGACAGGCCTTATTTAAAAGTATAGGATCATATTTGTATTATTGGCTGATGAGAAAAATGTCTGGAATTGACCTCAAGGCAAAAACAACGGACTTTAGGTTGTATGACAAGAAAGTCATACGGGCTTTTGTCCAGGCTACGGAGCGTGAGAGGATGTTTAGGGGAATCATGGACTGGATGGGCTTTAGAAGATCTTATGTGCATTTTAAAGCTGATTCAAGGGCTGTAGGTCTGGCCGCTTATTCTTACGCAAAACTATGGCGTCTAGCGATAAATAGCTTAACAGCTTTTTCATTGTGGCCTTTAAGGTTGGCGGGTTATCTTGGCATTATGATTTCAATCATTAGTTGTGGATTGTTTGCCTGGATGTTTCTCAGCTATTTAATATATGAGATATGGATTTTTACACCATTAGCAATCGCCGTAATAATCAATATGTTTTTAATTGGGGTGGTTTTAATAGCGCTTGGATTGGTTGCTTTTTATGTGGGAATTATTCATACAGAAGTTATAAATAGGCCACTTTATATTATTCGAGAAAAATTGGGTAAATATGATTAGGGTGCCAACAAGTTTTGCTCAAATCTATAATTTTTTATTTTGTAAAAATAAATTTCTAAGCTTGAGTTTTATTGTGAGCTTAGCCCAAATATTAGGCGGTATTTTGGGATATGTTTACCAAATTCTGATGGGAAGAATGTTATTGCCAAGTGAATTCGCTTTGTTTAGCGCTCTAATGGCCTTCTTCATGTTTCTTAGTGCGCCAATTTCTGCAATGTCATTGTTGATAACGCGCAAAGTATCCGAACACAAAGGCAAAGAGATCCTAACTCATAGTAAATCATTGTTTTGGTTTATCAATAAATTTTTATTTTTTATTTGTGCTTTTATCGCGGCAGTTTTCTGGATTAATCGCTCTCAATTTATGGAGTACCTAAATTTATCAGATGTGGTTGGGTTTGCACTATTTCAGATGTTTTTAATTTTAAGTATCTTTAATGCAGTAAATAGCGCATTTTTTCAGGGCTTACAAAATTTTATTTGTATTGCATTTCTGGGAATTTTGGCGGTTGCACTAAAGATTCTTATAAGTGCCGGATTAATTCTTGCTGGATTGCAATTGAATGGCGCGTTATTGGGAATTGTATGCTCTTTACTTTTTATTTTAATTATTGGCGTGGTGATACTGATTAATCAGTTACCTGATGCAGATGTAAGAATTAACTTTAGACTTCCAATAAGTATATTCAAGCAGGCTTATCCAGTCTTTGTAGCTGCGATTGCCACGGCGGCTATGACGCAATTAGATATGGTGTTGGTAAATTGGTACTTTCCTGCCGAAGAGGCTAGCTTGTATGCGGCTGCCTCTGTATTAGGTAAAGCGATATTGTATTTACCAGGGGGTTTGATAGTGATTTTATTTCCATTGGTTTCCGAGTCAAAAGCCAGAGGGGAAAATAGCTTCAGAATTTTTCGTCAAGCTGTTGTCGCGACTATACTTTGTTGCGGGACTCTTAGCGCGCTATATTTTCTTTTTTCTGATTTCATTATTAACATTTTTTTTGGCCATCGTTATGATGGTGCGGGAAATATTCTTAAATGGTATGGATTTGCTATTTTACCAATGACATTGGTTTTGATTGCAGAGCATTATCTAATTGCCAAAGGCAAAGTCCTATTTGCTTGGTTATTTTTGGCTGTGGCTCCCCTTCAAGTTCTTGCAATTCACTTTTGGCACTCACAATTGTTGGAGGTTTTATTATGTATGGGATTTTTTGGTTCATTATTAGCTCTTATTGGCTATCTATATATGTATATTGAGAGTAAAGTAGTTCCAATTGGCTATAATTGAAGGATGAAAAAATACTTAGTTTTAGCTAACATCCAAAAGTCTCAGAATACATTTTGCCTCCGGGTTGAACGACCGAAGGTAGTTATCAAAAGTGGGCAATGCTTTAATGTTGGCATGCCTGGCATGGATATTAATCGCGAATACTCAATGTATTCTGGCGCAGATGTTGATTATTTAGAGTTTTTGATTAGGGAGGTAGATAACGGTCTAGTTAGCTCTCGTTTGCGAAAATTACAAGTAGGTGATGTAGTAGAGATTGATGGGCCCTATGGTGAATTTTGCATACCCGATCATAGGCAAAAATTGAAGTTGGTTTTTGTAGCCAGTGGAACAGGGATTGCGCCATTCCATTCGTTTGTTAAAACCTATCCAAATATTGATTACACGCTTATTCATGGAATTCGATATCCTGATGAAGCGTATGATGTGCAAGATTATAAGGTTGGTTCTTATATTACTTGCATATCTAGTAATAATGGCAAAAGCTTTAGGGTTACCGATTATCTTCGTCAGAATCGAATTTCAAAAGATTCAATGGTTTATTTATGTGGTAATCGAAATATGATTATTGATTCGGTTCAAATCCTTCTTGATCAAGGTATAGGTGGTGATCAAATAGTTAGCGAAGTCTTTTTCTAGGAACTTAAATATATGCGTATTGCTATTTCATATCCGCCAATTGTTAATGACATTGGACAAAAAGCCATGGTCTCTCAGAATCGAAATGTACAATTTTTTAAGGAGCCAACTTATCTTTTGCCGGTGACTTATGCTCAGGCTGCTACTTGGTTGCGTAATGATGGGCATGATGTTCTCTGGGATGACGGGAATGCTCAACTCAAGAGCTATTCCCAATGGCTAAATAATTTGGTTCAATGGAATCCAGAGTTGGTCGTTTTGGAGAGCACAACGCCAGTAATGAAATTTTATTGGAATGTAGTAAATGAGATAAAGGCAAAACTTCCAAATTAAATAGTCGCAA
>Ga0114968_10001678_pt1 | contig 17037 bp, 13 predicted proteins | sample M_130807_EF_Meta_FD_87020 | JGI IMG/M metagenome (GOLD analysis project Ga0114968, IMG submission 87020) | Freshwater microbial communities from Lake Montjoie, Canada to study carbon cycling - M_130807_EF_MetaG | ecosystem: Environmental > Aquatic > Freshwater > Lake | place: Lake Montjoie...
GATCATCGCATCGCTCCTCTCGTGGCTGCCGCCGCTGCCGAGGCTGCTGTGCGCGACGGAGTCATCCGGAAGCGTTGATTCGGCCATGACCGACCGTCCGGTGCAGGCCATCACCTTTGATTTCTGGGACACGCTCGTTCGTTCCGACACCACGGCGTTCCGTGTGGCGCGGCGTCTCGCCATTGGCGAGGTGTTCGCCGATCACGGGTTCACTGCCGAGCATGACGCCATCGAAGCTGCGTTCGATCACGCCGTCGGTCTGTTCGATTCGGCTTGGTCGACCAACGAGCAGTTCACCGGTCACCACGCGATCGAAGCGGTACTCGACATGCTCGGGCACTCACCGCCGGCCGAGGTGCGTCAGCGCATCATCGACGCCTATGTCGGTGCCGGGCGTGAGGTGGAGATCGATCTCACGCCGAACATCGGCGAGACACTCGAAGCGTTGAAGGCGGCTGGTCTGCGTATCGGCATCATCTGCGATGTGGCGCTCACACCATCAACAACCCTGCGCCATCTGCTGGAGCTCAACGGCGTGCTCGAGTATTTCGACCACTGGTCGTTCTCCGACGATGTCGGTGTGTACAAGCCCGATGCGGCGATCTTCCATCATGCGCTCGCCGGACTCGGTGGCATCGACCCGGCTGATGCCGCGCATATCGGCGATCTGCGTCGCACCGATGTCGCCGGGGCCCGGGCCATGGGCATGCTGGCGTTGCGTTACCGCGGTGCGAACGATGACAACGACGAGACCCACGGTCCCGAGGCCGATGTGGTCGTTGATGATCACGCGGAACTGTCGACGATCCTCGGCCTCTGAGCCAACTCGTCGAGGCTGACCTGCTGCACGCCTCGTGGAACCTCCGGCATCTGGAGGCATGATCCGGAAAACTCCTCTATAGTGACCGACGTTGTTGAGTGAATCTCTGCACCGCGTCTGCGTGTCCGCTGTTTCCGGTATCTGATTCGGGAGAATCCAATGACCATTCGTCGTCACCTCGTTGCGCTGCTTGCAGTGTTTGCATTGATCGTCGGTTTCACCGTCGGTTCGTCATCGATCGCGGGCGCAACCACCGGCACGGACGGCGCTGCCGGCGAGGGGCCGACAGCGCCGGCGGCTCCGACCTCGCTGGTCGCGTATCGGGGCAACGGCTCCGCGGAGATCGGCTTCACCGCTGGTGCCAATGGTGGCGCGGCCATCACCAATTACAAGTACTCGACCAACAACGGCAGTTCCTGGAATGCGTTCTCGCCGGCGGTTAGGACCCCGTCGGTCACCATCGGTGGACTCACCAATGGCACCACCTATTCGGTGAAGCTCCGTGCGGTGAACTCCGTCGGTGACGGTGCAGTGTCCGATGCGGTGTCGGTCACCCCGGCCGATGTGAACGCCATCAACTGGACCGGCCGCACCGCGCCGGAATCGAACCAGTGGGAGTCGGTGGCCTTCGGCAACGGTCTGTTCGTGGCCGTGGGCTGGAACGGCACCCATGCGGTGATGACCTCCTCCGATGGTGTCACCTGGACGGCCCGGTCGGCACCGAGCAGCGAATGGAGGGGAGTCACCTACGGTAACGGTCTGTTCGTCGCTGTGGCCGACGACGGCACGGCTCGGGTGATGACCTCTCCTGATGGCATCACCTGGACGGCCCGCACTCCTGCGGCAGTCGATCAGTGGGTCGCGGTCACCTATGGCAACGGTCTGTTCGTGGCCGTGGCCAGCTCATCGAACAACGTGATGACCTCTTCTGACGGCATCACCTGGACGGCCCGCACCGGGACTGCGGTCAACTACTGGCATGCGGTGACCTACGGCAATGGTGTGTTCGTGGCGGTGGCCAACAGTGGTGGGGTGATGACCTCTCCTGATGGCATCACCTGGACGTCTCGCACTGCGGCGGAGGCCAATAACTGGTTCGGCGTCACCTACGGCAACGGTCTGTTCGTGGCCGTGTCCAACAACGGGACGAATCGGGTGATGACGTCTCCTGATGGCGTCACTTGGACGGCACGTTCTGCCCCGGCTGAGGCTTGGCAGAGCGACGTCACCTACGGCAACGGCAACTTCGTAGCTATTGCACAAAACTATGTCATGTACTCCACCGACGGCACCATCTGGGCTCTTCGTCCCAGCAACAGCTGGATTGGTTTCCGTGGCATCGCTTACGGGAACGGGAAGTTCGTCGCCACCGGAGGGAACGGGGGAGTCATGACCTCGGAATTCGCCGCGACCTCAACCCCGGACGCGCCGACCTCGCTGACTGCGTCGATAGCGAAGGCCTCGACCTCGGTCGCGTTCACCGCGGGTGCCGACGGCGGTTCGACGATCACGAACTACGAGTACCAACTCAATGGAACGGGCGCGTGGACGGCGCTGTCACCGGTTGATACCTACTCGCCGGTGACCATCGGCGGGCTCACCAACGGCACCTCTTACACGGTCAAACTTCGAGCGGTGAACGCGCTCGGTGCCGGCACGGCCTCCTCGGCCTCGGCATCGTTCACGCCGCTGCTGCGTCTGGTGACCCCTGCGCAGGAAGGGACGTTGTCGATCCTCGCCGGCACTGGCTCCTATGGCACCCCGACACCGGGTACAGCCACCAGTTCGGCGCTCGCCGGTTTGGACGGCCTCGCTGTCGACCCGTCTGGCAACGTCTTCATCGCGGACAGCACCAACAATCAGGTCTTCAAGATCTCGGCGTTGGGCACGCTGTCGGTCTTCGCCGGCAGCGGCGCCGTAAGCAATTTCTGGGAGGCACCACCGGCGATCACACCGGGTCCGGCCATCAGTGCCGATCTGGCTGGTCCGTCTGATGTTGCGGTCGATTCCTCCGGCAATCTCTATGTCGCCGTCACCTCCAGCCGTCAGATCGTGAAGATCACGCCCGCCGGGACGCTGTCGATCGCGGCCGGAACGGGAAGCTGGTTCGATCCCTTCGATTGGAACAGCCCAGGACCTGTCCTCACGCCTGGTCCCGCTACCAGCGTCGACCTGAACCGCCCGAGTGGTGTCGCAGTCGATGCAGCAGGAAACCTCTACATCGCTGATTCCGGCTATCAGCAGATTCTCAAGGTGACCACCGGCGGAACCCTGTCAGTGGTTGCCGGCACTGGTTCGTACGGCGCACCGACCCCGGGCGCAGCCACAAGTTCGGATCTGAGCTTTCCCTCCGGGATCGCCGTCGATTCCTCCGGCAACCTGTACATCGCGGATTCCGGAGCGAACAAAGTCCTCAAAGTGACCTCGGATGGGACCTTGTCGATCTTCGCCGGCACTGGAACCTCTGGTCTTCCGACCCCGGGTCCAGCCACCAGCTCCAATTTGGGCACGCTGAATGGCATCGCCGTCGATTCCACCGGCAACGTGTTCATCACTGATTCCACCAACAACCTGATCGACAAGATCACTCCGGACGGAGCCTTGTCGGTCGTGGCCGGCACCGGATACCCGGCCTCTCCGACAGCGGGCCCGGTCGCCGATTCGGAACTGGGCAGCACCACCCGTGTCGCCACGGACTCTGCCGGCAACATCTACATCCTCGACAGCACCTACTACCTGCTCGAGAAGGTGACCTTCGTACCGCCGGTGGTCGCCCCTGATGCGCCGACTGGTCTGGTCGCTATGCCGGGGAATGGTTCGGTGTCGATCGCGTTCACTGCTGGTGCTGATGGTGGTGCGTCGATCACGAAGTATCAGTTCTCGATCGATGATGGGAGTACCTGGGCTGATGCGATGGCTGGAACCACTTCGCCAGTGTCGATCACTGGTCTCACGAACTTCACGACCTACAGCGTCAAGCTTCGTGCAGTGAACAGTGCCGGTGGCGGCGCAGCGTCGGTGGTCTCAGGGTCGTTCACTCCGCGCATGGCTGGTCCGATTTCGTGTTCGGCGACTGCGTTGAGTCGGCGTTCGATTCAGGCGTGTTGGAGTCCGTTCACCCCGCCGGTTGGGCAGCTTCTCCATACCCGGGCTCGTGTGTTCCTCGCGGGAACGGACACCCAGGTGCGTGCATGTGTTGTTGTGGGTAGCGCAACCTCGTGTTCGGTTGGTGCCCTCAAGGCCAACACCGCGTACGACGTGCGGGTTATGGGTTATGTCAGGATCGCTCCTCATCGGGTGTTCAGGACGTCGTATGGCATCACGCAGCAGGTCACGACCCTGCCGTAACCGGCGTGACGGCTGGAAGGCCAGCTATCAGCGTCTCGATAGGGCCCGGGCATAACGCCCGGGCTCTTTCGTGTTGATGGGTCCGTTTCTTCTTGGGGGACTCTCAACGTAAATGGTGTGGGTGATGTGCAAAAGTTGCCGGGTCGACGAACTCCGGGGGAACTATGACTATCGATCCACAAGCCAAGGTCGTGCTTGATCTGCTCGCAGCTATCGGGTTCACGTTCGGCGGCACCGAGCCGGTGGCGCTGCGAGAGAGCATGGCGCTCGGAAACACGCCCAGTCCGATTCAACTTGCCGAGATCACCGACCGCACCATTGTCGGAGCCGGTGGCGACATCCCGGTGCGGATCTACCGGCCCAGCACTGAACCCGGTCTGCCGGTTGTGGTGTTCTTTCACGGTGGCGGTTGGGTCGTCGGCGATCTCGAATCACATGATCACGCCGCCCGGGCGATCGCGTCGAAAGCTGACTGCGTTGTGGTTGCGGTGGATTATCGCCTCGCTCCCGAGCACAAGTTCCCTGCTGCTGTTGATGATGCTTGGGCTGCCACCGAGTGGGTCGCCACTCACGCTGAGGAGCTTGGTGTCGATGCCACCCGCCTGGCCGTTGCTGGCGACAGTGCGGGCGGCAACCTCGCGGCAGTGGTCACCAACATGGCGCGCAACGTTGATCATGTCGAGGTGATTCATCAGGCGCTGATCTACCCCGTCACCGACGCCACCTGTGATCGGCCGTCGTGGACCGACAACGCCGAGGGGTACATGCTCACCGCTGATGGCATGACCTGGTTCCACGGTCACTACGCCACCAGCCCTGACGATTTCACCGACCCGCGTTACTCGCCGATCTTCGACGAACTCGCCGGCGCAGCACCGGCCATCGTGATCACCGCCGGGTTCGATCCGTTGCGCGATCAGGGCGCCGCCTATGCCGAAGCGCTCGGCGCTGCCGGTGTCGGGGTCGAGTACATCAACTACGAGACCATGTTCCATGGGTTCTTCACCATGGACGCAGCCATTGATGTCGCATCCGAGGCCCAGGACGCCGTGGCTGCCGCCCTGAAGGCCGCATTCGCCCGTTGATGAAGAGCGCCGCACGCCTCCTGCTCGCGGCGTGTGCGCTTCTGCTCGTTGGCTGCTCCGGGCCTTCGGGGGACGCTTCATCGACGTCGTCGATCTCACCCAGTTCGACCATCAACGGGACCAGCGACCCCACAGTCGCGTCACCCTCGACCTATGACCCTTACGCCGGCACCCTCGCAGCCATCGACCCGTCGGGCCGGTCCTCGGAAGGGTTCATCACCACGCCGGATGGTCGTGTGCGCACCTATCGGCTCTATATGCCGACTTCTGCATCCTCCGGAGATCGACTGCCGCTGCTGATGGCCCTGCATGGCGGGCTGGGTTGGGGTGCCCAGTTCGAGGCGAACAGCGGGTTCGACGGTCTGGCCGAGGCGAACCGGTTCATCGTTGTGTATCCCGATGGCACGAACAACCGACCCGGGGACACGAAACTGCTGACATGGAACGGCGGGCTGTGCTGCCGTCCGGCCGCAGAGCAGCAGGTAGACGATGTCGGATTCCTCCGAGCGCTCATCGATCGGCTCGAAGCCGAGCAACCGGTGGATCCGAACCGTGTGTTCGTAACCGGGCATTCCAACGGAGCCATCCTCGCCTATCGACTGGCCTGCGAGCTCAGTGATCAGGTCCTCGCGATTGGCGTGCAGTCGGGGGTGATCGGTGTGCCCTGTCACCCCTCACAACCGGTGAGTGTGTTCCATCTTCATGGACTGGCTGACTCCAACATCCCCATCGAAGGCGGGCGCGGATCCGGACCGTCCGCTGTCGAGTTCCCATCGCCGCGAGAGGCGGCTTCCGGCTTCGCTGCCCTCGATGGCTGTCAGGTCGGCCCGACCGAGCAATCCGACGCCAGCAATGCGGACGTCCTGAGTCGGCTGTGGTCGCAGTGCGCAGGCGGCAGCGAGGTGCGGTTTGTCACCGTCACCGGTGCCAGCCACGCGTGGATGGGGCATCCCACCTCGGCGCAGAACCTGGTGGGCACGCCCTACATAGCGCTTGATGCCAGCCGGGCGATCTGGTCGTTCCTGGCTGGTGTCGCGCCCCGCTGATGTGTCCTGCGGATCTGTCTTGCCCTGCTGATCACTAGGGGCCCAAAACGCGAAAATGCCCGGGCCTGAGTCCGGGCATCTTCACCATGCTGTGGTGGTCGGGACCGGCGTCGATCCGGTGACCTATCGCTTTTCAGGCGACCGCTCTGCCTACTGAGCTACCCGACCATCAGACCGGAACATTCGTTCTGGTCGAGCCCACCGCCCCCCGAAGGGGAAGTGGGTGGCGGTCCCGACGGGATTTGAACCCGCGACCTCCGGCTTGACAGGCCGGCGTGCACTCCAAACTGCACCACGGGACCAGAACTGAATTGCGTACCCCCAACGGGATTCGAACCCGTGTTACCTGCGTGAAAGGCAGGCGTCCTAGGCCGCTGGACGATGGGGGCTCTCCTGCCGCTAGGGCCTGTGAACCATAGCAGTCAGACCCACCTGTAGCGCCAATGCTGGCGCCGTGCCCTCGGATCTCACAGCGTTTCGGCCGAGGAGCGAACGATGGAGTCGACCATCCCGCCGAGAAACTCGTAGACCGCCCATGCCGGCAGATCAGGATCGTCGGGCTCGAGTTCGGGCGGGGAATCCTCGCTCACATCGAGCCTGGTGCCGAGTACGAGGCGAACGGTGTTGAGTCCGATCATCCAGGACTCGAGCTGCTCGCGATCGAGTTCCTTCTCCTCGGTACTGGCGATGATCCGCTCGAGGGCCTGACGACGGGAGGTCACCAGATCGGAATGGACCATTTCCTGGTACGCCTGGTCGATGGTGGCATCGGTGACATGCGCAATTGGGTACACGCGACGCAACAGTGGCTCGGCTGCTGGGTCCTCGAGCGCCCCGAGGAGGTCCTCGCAGACGGCTTTCACCACAGCTCGCTCCCGTACGCCGATATTCACGGCGAATCGGTCAGGCCCCTTGGGTTGGAACGGACGACGGAGACCGAAGGCCATGTCAGTCCTGCTGCATCGTGGCCCAGAGGCCATGCTCGTGGAGGCGGAACACGTCGAGTTCCGCTTTCTCCCGGGTTCCGCTCGAAACCACCGACCGGCCGTTGTTGTGTACCTCGAGCATCATTGCCTCGGCCTTCTCGCGGCTGTAGCCGAACACCTTCTGGAGCACGAAGGTCACATAGGTCATGAGATTGATCGGATCGTTCCAGACCAATACGACCCAGGGGCGGTCGACACCGAGGGTTTCTTCGATGTCAGGATCACGGACCTCGACGGGAGCGTCGGCGAATCGGATGTCTTTGATCCCAGCCGTGCGATTCATGAAACCGGCACCGGCTCATCGGTCCGTTCCACGGAGTGGGCCGTCAGGTCGAGATCGAACGCGAGGGCGGCCAGCCACACCACGATGCTGCCGGCCACGTGCAGCAGCACCAACAGTGGCGGAACCCCGGTGAAGTACTGGGTGTAGCCAATGGCACCCTGCATGACGATGGCCGCCACGAGCAGTTTGGCCCGTCGGTCCACGATCTCGGCGGTGCCGTTGCGTCGGAGCAGCACCAAGGTGGCCACCGCCACGATGAGGAAGAGCCAGACCACGCCGCTGTGGATCCGGGCCACGATCGTGATGTCGAAGGGAAGTCGGCTGACCTCTTCGTCGCCGCCGTGCGGACCGGTGCCGGTGACCACGGTGCCGGTGAGTACCGCGATGGACGCGAGCACCACGAGTACCCGGCCGAGTCGGCGGATGCGCGGTGGGACGAGCGGCAAGCCCGGTCGGCCATCGTGCCCGGCCCGATGGTGCAGGACGAATGCGTTCCAGACCAGCAGCATTGAAAGCACGAAATGACCGATTACAAAGGGAGGGCGCAGTTCGAACAGCACCGTGAGCCCGCCGAGCACGATCTGTCCGATGACTCCGGCCACGAGGCCCAGCGAGAGCCAGGTGAGGTCGCGGCGGCGGGGTGTGCGCACCAGCGAACCGAGCACTGCGATGATCACGACCACCGAGACCAGTCCGGTGATGGTGCGATTGATGAACTCGATCATGGCGTGATACTCGGCCGGGGCGATGATGCGGTTGGACTCGCAGGTCGGCCAGTCCGAACAGCCAAGACCGGAACCAGTGAGGCGCACGGCCGCGCCAGTGACGATGATGAATACGAGGGCCAGCAGCGCAAGCAGGGTGATGCGCTGATAGGCCCGGGGGGAGAGGCGAGGTAGTCGCACATGGCGATGGTACGGGAGGTCTGTGACGTTCCCAATTTCTCCCCGGCGCGCGATTGTCTGGTGCTGGTGGCTCGCCTCTAGCATCGTTCGCGATGGACACCGCCGCGCACCCCTCTCTCGTAGCGCGGCTCAAGGGCTATGTGGCGTTGACCAAGCCCCGGATCATCGAACTGCTCCTCATCACCACCGTTCCCACGATGGTGGTGGCCGAGCGGGGCCTGCCCTCGCTGTGGCTGATCATCGCCACCGTGCTCGGTGGAACAATGGCCGCCGGTGGGGCCAACGCCATCAACATGTATGTCGACCGCGATATCGACGCCATCATGAAGCGGACGCGCAACCGTCCACTGGTCACCGGCCTGATCGCCCCCCGGAACGCCCTGATCTTCGCCATCGGCCTCGAATGTGTGGCATTCGCCTGGCTGTGGGCGTTCGTGAATCTGCTCAGCGCTGCTCTTGCGGTGGCGGCATGTTTGTTCTACGTCTTCATCTACACGCTGTGGCTCAAACGAACCTCGAAGAGCAATATCGTCATCGGCGGTGCTGCCGGGGCGGCTCCGGTGCTCATCGGCTGGTCGGCGGTCACGAACTCGATCGCGTGGGCCCCGGTACTGCTTTTCGCCATCATCTTCTACTGGACCCCACCGCATTTCTGGGCCCTCGCCATCCGTTACAAGGACGATTACGCCGCTGCTGATGTTCCGATGCTCCCGTCGGTTGTCACCTTGCGCGAGACCTCGATCCGCATTCTGATCTACACGGTCTGGCTGTGGTTCCTCACGCTCGTGTTCGCTCCTGTCGGCGACATGGGCGTCATTTATTGGGTGGCTGCCATCGTCCTCGGCGCCGTGTTCACCGGATTTTCCGTGCAATTGCTGCGCGATCAGACCGCGAAACGCGCTATGCGCCTGTTCACCTGGTCGATCACGTACATCACATTGCTGTTCGGGGCGATGGCGTTGGATCAGCTCGTGAGGTCAGGGCTGTGATCGAACTTCGCCTACGGTTTTCGAACGGAAGACCGCCGCTGTGTAGAGTCCAAACCCGTACTGGCGCCCCGCGAGGGTCGTCTCTCCCATGGTCCGGCTCGGCCTGTGCCGGCCCGAGTGCATCTGCTCGAACGAGGTCCCAACTGTCATGTCGATAACCGACGCGAGACCAGAGTCCGCCACCGACGCCACTGCGGCGTCCGCCGCGCCTGCTGCAGTCTCCGGCTCACTACTCGGATCCGGTGATCACAAGGCGATCGGCCTCGTGTACGTGGTCCTCTCGCTGCTGTTCGGCGCTGCGGCGTTCGTGGCGTTCCTGATGGGGAATCTGCACCTCGTGCAGGACAGTTTCCTCTCGGGCAGCGCCGCCGACACCCTCCTCAGTGCCTCGGAGCTGGGCTTCGTCCTGTTGGTCGCCATCCCGTTGTTCATCGGTCTGGCCACGTACATCACCCCCCTCCAGGTTGGTTCGGCCGCCATTGCGTTCCCCCGAGCGGCCGCACTTGCGCTGTGGACATGGATCCTCTCGAGCGGCCTGTTCATCATCGCCAACTGCGTTGATGGCGGGATCGGTGGCAGTCGTGAGCAAGCAGTCGACCTCGGCCTGCTCGCCATCGTCGGACTCGTCCTCGCCCTACTGCTCGGCACCGTCTGTGTACTCACCACGGTCATCGGCCTCCGCTCACCGGGTATGAGCCTCGACCGCCTCCCGATGTTCAGCTGGTCGATGTTCGTCGCCGGCTCGGTCTGGATGCTCACTCTTCCGGTCCTCGTGGCCAATGTGGTGCTCATCTACGTCGATCACCATTACGGACGCCCGAGCGAGTTCGGTGTGAGCAGTGTGCAGGGGATCCAGATCGGCTGGGTCATCTCCCAGCCCCAGATCTACGCCTACGCGATTCCTGTCTTCGGCATCGCCGCTGACATCATCGCCACCCTCAGCGGCCGACGTCAGCCCAACCGTTCCGCGATGCTCGTGGCCATCGGCGCCTTCGGTGCGCTGAGCGTGGGCGCCTACGCCCAGCCCTACTTCTTCCCCGAGGTCCGTGACCAGATCGTCTGGGCGGCCATGGGAGTGCTCATCATCCTTCCGGTGCTCGCCATGCTCGGAGGCTGGGCTGCACTGCTCCGTGGCGGTAAGCCGGCCCTGCGTAGCCCGCTCCCTCTGGCGCTCGTGTCCGTCGTGCTCGTCCTTCTCGCCGTCGTTGCTGGTGCGCTCGCCGCTCTCACCCCGCTTGAGTTGCGTGAAACCCCGTATGTCGCCGTGGGGCAGCTTGTGCTCATCCTCGCTGCCGTGCTCACATCGGGCGTCGCCGGTCTCGTCTACTGGGCCCCGAAGTTCGGCGGCCATCGTGCCCCCGAGCCGGTCGGTCTTCTGAGCGTGCTGGTCATGCTCGGTGGTGGCGTCCTCGCTGGACTTCCGCTCATCGTGCTGGGCTTCTCGACCAAGTTCACCGCTCTTTCCGATGCTGCCGATCTCCTGCAGTACGTCGCCCTCGCCGGCGATGCCCTGCTCGCTCTCGGTGCGGTGCTCGGCCTGCTGGCGCTCGTCTCCTCCTTCCGTGGCGAGGCCGCCGACTCCGATGCATGGGGAACCGGCCAGACCCTCGAGTGGATGTGCTCCTCCCCACCCGCCGCCGGCGATTTCGCCGAACTCGTCACCGTCACGTCCGCTGAGCCGCTGCTCGATGCGGCCGCCGGCTCACAGGAGGCCTGATCATGGCAGCCACGCACGCCCTCCCCGCGGCTCCGCCGGTGCAGCGCCCCCGGGTGCTCGTCGTCGGTACGGCCTTCGTCTCAGCTGCAACGATCATGACCTTCGTCGGTCTGATCGGCATCTATCTCACCCAGCGAGCGGCAATCATCAGTGCAGGTGACATCTGGCTTCCCAAGGGAGTCACCATCCCGCTCCAGCAGCCCAACACCATGCTGTTCACGCTGCTCATGTCGGTGGTCACGATGCAGTGGGCGGTGCATTCGATCGCCAACAATGATCGCCTCAACACGTATCTGGCGCTTTCCATGACCCTCGTGTTCGGCTTCGCCACCGTCGTAATGACCTGGTACCTCTACACGCTGATGAACCTCGACATCTCGGCGAGTTCGCAGGCTGTGCTCATCTACACGATCACCGGTCTCCACCTGATGCTGCTGGTGGGCGCCATGCTCTTCATCGGTCTCATGGCCTTCCGGGCCTTCGCCGGGAGCTTCGATGCCCGGCAGCACGACGGCATCACTGCGGCTGCGCTGTTCTGGTACGCACTGGTTGTCGTCTATGTCCTTATCTGGATCACCATCTACGTGACGAAGTAGGTCTCCATGCTCCAATCACGCGCCTTCACCCCGGCATTCCGGTTCTTCGCCGGTCTCGCCGTCTTCGCACTCGTAGCGGCCTTCGTCGTCGGTGTCTCCAGTGCTGTCCAGGATCCGATCGACCGTGTCCTCGGCCCGCTCACTCTGGGTTGGAAGGGCGGTATCGGCAACCACCTCGGGTACATCTTCTTCGTGGGCCTCTTCGGCCTTTCCGCTGGCCTGGCTGGCATCCTCGTGGCCTTCCGTGACGCCGATCCCGAGGCTGAGGCCGAGGTCGTCCACACCGCCGCTGTTCCTGTCACGCGCGCACCGGTTGGCGCCAACTTCATGCCGGCGCTCGCAGCATTCGCGTTCGTCGTGATGCTGGTCGGCCTGGCCACTCGCACTCCGGCGTACGCCACGGCCGGACTCGTCGTCGCCATCGTGGCCGGTTTCGTCTGGACCCTGCGCACCTGGGCTGAGCGAGCCACTGGTGATGTCACCGCCAACACCGAGCTCTACCACCGTCTCATGGACCCCCTGCGAACACCTGTCATCGCATTGCTGTCCATCGCAGTGGTGGCCGTGGGACTTTCCCGAGTCCTACTCGCCGTGTCGAAGACCAACTCCGTCATCATCTTCGGTGTCGTTGCCACCCTGTTCTTCGTCGTGGCCACAGTGCTGGCGATCCGACCCAGCTCCGCTCGGTCAGTCACCACGCTTCTGGTCGTCCTCGGCGCAATCGCTGTCATCGTCGCCGGCGTTCTTGGCGCAGTGTCCGGTGAGCGCGAGATCGAGGAGCACCATTCCGAGGGCGAACACGCCATTACGCAGAATGTTCCAGCCGCGTTCTCCGTCGTCCTTCCCGGAGCAGTCGAGGCATGATCCCCGAGCTCCGTCTTGTGACCTCCGACCAACAGTCGCTCCGAATGGCGCGACACGCGCACAGTGGTGGACACTTCTCATCAGTGGTCCAGCGCAGTTGCAACTTCGTCGGAGCGAGTCCCTCACCCGCTCCGGTTCCTTCGCCCCGAGGCGGGTTCATCCCGGCCTCCCGAGGAGAGTAAATGTCTCGTCGTTCTCTTGGTCTGCGCATCTTCGGGATCGCCGTCTTCGCCATCATCGTCACCCTGTTCGCGGCGCTGATCTACGCGGCGTTCCAGAATGATGGCAAGCCGCTCGACACGTTCGTACCGCAGGGTCCGTCCTCGCAGGAGATCCAGAACCTCGTCATTCCGGTCTTCGCCATCGCCGGCATCGTGTTCGTCGGTGTCATGGGCGCCGTCCTGCTCATCACCTGGAAGTTCCGCACCAAAGACTCCGATGATCCAGAGGAGTTCCCCGAGCAGATCCACGGCCGAACCGGTCTTGAGATCGGCTGGACAATCCTCCCGGCCCTCATCCTCGCCGGCGTGGCCGTCGGCACTGTAGCCACCATCATCAATCTGAACAAAAAGGCGCCCGACGCCATCGAAGTCCAGGTCGCTGGCCAGCAGTGGTGGTGGCAGTACAAGTACGACCTCAACGCCGACGGAAATTTCGACGGCCCCGAGGACATCACCAGCGCCACCGAAATGGTGGTTCCCGCTGGACGGGCCATTCAGGTCACCACCACCTCGAATGACGTCATCCACTCCTTCTGGATTCCCGGTCTCAATGGCAAGAAAGATGCCGTTCCGGGCCTTCGCAGCCCCCTCAAGCTCGAGGCTGACGAGCCCGGCGTGTATCGCGGTCAGTGCACCGAATTCTGCGGGCTCTCGCACGCCAACATGCGCATGCTCGTTCGAGCAGTCCCCGCCTCCGACTACGAGGCGTGGGTCACCAATCAACTCAAGGGTCATCCGGATGATCCCACCGATGTAAAGGCACTCGCAGGCAAGACCACCTTCAAGGCCCTGTGCGCCCAGTGTCACGTGATCAAGGGTGTCAACGACGAGAAGATGAAGACCTCCACCGTCCCGCTGACTGCCGGCGTTGCTCCAGATCTCACCCACCTCATGACCCGGGGCACCTTCGCCGGATCGATCCTTAATCTCTACGTTCCAACCGATCCCAACGATCCCTCGGTGACGCTCGCCGCCTCTGACGTCGCCGCTGCCGGTAATCCGGGTTCCGCTCTCACTGGCGGCACCGTCGATATCGCCAGAGTCAATCGGGTGTCGCTCGAGGCGTGGCTGCGCAATCCTGCTGCCATCAAGCCCAACTACGCACAGGGCGGACGCGGGATGCCAAACCTCGGACTCACCGAAGTACAGATCGATGAACTCGTCGCCTACCTCGAGACCCTCAACTAGGTCACCTCGATGAACTCCTCACGCACCTCCCTCGCCATCAACGGAGCACGTCATGGCAATCATTGAAGCCCCCGCCCCCGCCCACGATCAGCTGGCCCTGCCCTCGGGTGAAGTCACAACTGATCTCAAGCCCGCCGGTGTGTTCACGCGGCCGAAGTCCGGAGCCACCGGCTGGAAGTCGTGGCTCACCACGGTCGACCACAAAAAGATCGGCATCATGTACGGCGCCACGGCGCTGGTCTTCCTGCTGATTGGTGGTTTCGAAGCCATTCTGATCCGCGTGCAGCTGTGGTCGCCCCGCGGCACCCTGCTGAGCGCGAACACCTACAACCAGGTCTTCACCATGCACGGAACCACCATGGTGTTCCTCGTGGTCATGCCCATCGGTGCGGCGTTCGCCAACTACCTCATGCCTCTGCAGATCGGTGCCCGCGACGTCGCCTATCCCCGGATCAATGGCTACAGCTACTGGATGTACCTGTTCGGTGGCATCTTCCTGAACACAAGCTGGTTGCTCGGTGGTGGCGCCGACGGCGGTTGGTTCAACTACGCCCCGAACAACGGCATTCTCTATTCCCCCAGCCACGGCATCGACTTCTGGAACATGGGTCTGCTGATCACCGGCATCGCGTCACTGGCCGGTGCGGTGAACCTGATCGTCACCGTGCTCAACATGCGAGCCCCGGGTATGAGCCTCATGCGCATGCCGATCTTCACCTGGATGACTCTTGTCACCCAGTTCCTGCTGCTGTTCGCCATTCCCGTGCTCACAGTGGCGCAGGTGCTGCTGATGATGGACCGCGTCTTCGACGCCAACTTCTTCAATGTGGCGAAGGGCGCCAACCCGTTGCTGTGGGAGCACCTCTTCTGGATCTTCGGTCACCCTGAGGTGTACCTCATGATCCTCCCCGCGTTCGGTCTGGTGTCGGACATGCTGCCGGTGTTCGCCCGCAAGCCGATTTTCGGGTACCCCTTCATCGTGTTCTCCGGTGTGGCCATCGGTTTCATGGGTTGGGGCGTCTGGGCTCACCACATGTTCGTGTCGGGTATCGGTCCGATCTCCGTCACGGCCTTCTCGCTCACCACGATGTTCATCGCGGTTCCTACTGGCGTGAAGATCCTCAACTGGACCGCAACCATGTGGGGTGGCAAGTTGCGGTTCACCACGCCGATGTTGTTCTCGATCGGCCTGGTGACGATGTTCACCATCGGTGGCCTCTCGGGCGTCACCCACTCCGTGGCTCCGGCCGACACCCAGCAGACCGACACCTACTACATCGTCGCCCACTTCCACTATGTGCTGTTCGGTGGCGCCTTCTTCGGATTCATCGGCGGGTTCTACTACTACTGGCCGAAGGTTTTCGGATATCTCCTCAACGAGAAGGTCGGCAAGGTCAACTTCTGGCTGATGCTGCTCGGCTTCAACCTCACCTTCGCCCCGATGCACATTCTTGGTCTGCAGGGAATGAGCCGTCGTATCTACACCTACGACGCCGGGTACGGGTTCGACCTCTGGAACAAGGTGGCCACTATCGGTGCGTTCGTCCTGGCCAGCAGTGTGTTCCTGTTCATCTTCAACATCTTCTACAGCAGGGCGAAGGCCAAGTCGCTGCCGCCGGTCGGTGCCGACCCATGGGATGCCCGCACCATCGAGTGGATGATCCCCTCGCCCACCCCGGAGTACAACTTCGACCCGATCCCGACGGTCACTCGTGTGGATGACTTCTGGTACCGCAAGTACGGCGAGACAACCGACGGCAAGCTCGTGCGCATTGCCGAAACCGACGATGTCGTCCAGAAGCTCTCCGATGGCAAGCACATCCATCTCCCGTCGCCGTCGTATTGGCCTATCGTCGCCGCCTTCGGCATGCCGATCATCGGCTACGGCCTGATCTTCAACCTGTGGTTGTGTCTCATCGGCGGCATCATCGTCGTCGGTGGAATCTACGGCTGGGCACTCGAGCCGGCCGATGATCCCGACGCCGCTCACGACGACCACGATCCCGCCGATCATGGCTCCGACGACGGTTCAGCCGCCGCAGCCATCACCGAGGGTGTCGAAGCCGGCGATGTCGCCACCGAGAAGGAGCCCGAGACCGTTGGCTAACGCAGTCCAAGCCCACGAGTCGGTCGCCCAGGCCGACGCGCATGCGCCGCATGCCCATATCGATCACGACACGAACACCGGTATCTCGAACACCAAGTTGGGCATGTGGCTCTTCCTGGCATCGGAGTGCCTGCTGTTCGGTGGCCTGATCACCACGTATCTGCTCTACAAGCATCCGCTCGAGGGGCCGACGCCGAAGGAGATCTTCGACATCCCCTTCACCTCGACCTCATCGTTCGTGCTTCTCATGAGCTCGCTCACCATGGTGCTGGCGGTTTCGGCCATCGAACGAGGCGATCACCAACGTCTTCGCATCTGGCTCGGAGCGACTGCTCTGCTAGGTGGCACCTTCCTCGCCGGCCAGATCTACGAGTTCACGGTGTTCGTGCGTGAGGGCCTCGGCTTCACCACCAGCCGTTTCAGCTCCGCTTTCTACACGCTCACCGGCTTCCACGGCGTGCACGTCACCGTCGGCATCATCTTGTTGGTGTCGCTGGTGCGTCTGTCGTTGCGGGGCACTATTCCCGAGCACCGTTCCGAGACCGTGGAGATCATCGGTCTGTACTGGCATTTCGTCGACGTGGTGTGGATCTTCATCTTCGCTGTCGTCTATCTGATCCCCTAGGAGTTCCGATGGCCATCACTTCGCACGACCCCATTCCGACCAGTCAGCTCGACGGTGCCGTCAAGGACTATTCGCGCGACAAGGTCTATGTGCTCACGGCGCTGTTCCTTGCCTTTCTGACCGTCGTCGAGGTTCTGACCTACGCGTTCCCTGATTTCCCAGCTTGGTCGGGCAATCTGGTCATCGCCGTTCTGATGATTCTCATGGCCATCAAGTTCTTCACGGTCGTGCACATCTTCATGCATCTGCGTTTCGAC
>Ga0114968_10001679_pt1 | contig 17036 bp, 18 predicted proteins | sample M_130807_EF_Meta_FD_87020 | JGI IMG/M metagenome (GOLD analysis project Ga0114968, IMG submission 87020) | Freshwater microbial communities from Lake Montjoie, Canada to study carbon cycling - M_130807_EF_MetaG | ecosystem: Environmental > Aquatic > Freshwater > Lake | place: Lake Montjoie...
ATTAATCGTTATATTTCTTGCACCTTATGTGCCAGATTGTTTAATTAATCGTGGATTAAGTGCGCCAGAAGATGAAGTCGTAATAGGATCTTAGACATATAAATACTCTATAAATCTCGGAGAAATCGATGGCTATTCCAACTACTCGTGCTGCATTTAAAGAATATTGTCTAAGACGACTAGGCAAACCTGTCATTGAAATCAATGTAGACGAAGATCAAGTAGAAGATCGTATTGATGATGCTTTACGTTATTATTGGGACTATCACTTCGATGGTACAGAGAAGATCTACTATAAGCATTTAGTCACAGACACTGATAAGACTAATAAGTATATTACAGTTCCAGACAATGTAATCGGAGCAGTAAATCTTTTCAATATTGCTGATCCATCTATTCGTTCAGATGATCTATTCAACATTCGTTATCAGATTGCTCTAAACGATCTCTATACACTTACCTCGGTATCGATGGTTCCTTACTACATGGTCATGGAGCACCTTTCGCTAATTTCTGAAATGTTAGTCGGTAAACAACTTCTACGGTTTAATCGCCACATGAATCGCTTGTATATTGACATGGATTGGAACTCACTCTCAAATGAATATCTACTCGTTGAAGCTTATCAGATCATAGATCCAACAGAATATGTTGATGTTTGGAAAGATCAATGGCTAATGAGATATGCAACAGCTTTGATTAAACGTCAATGGGGTTCTAATCTAACTAAATTTACTGGTATGCAGCTTCCCGGTGGATTAACGTTCAATGGCGAGAAGATCTACAATGATGCTGTGGCTGAAATTACAGACTTAGAAGATAAGATGATTAGTAGTTACTCACTTCCTGTTATGGATATGGTAGGTTGAAATATATCTAATGGCAACCTCAGTCTTCTTCAATAACTTCACAAGTTCTATGGAACAGAACTTGATTGAGAATCTTATCATTGAATCCATAAAAATATATGGACATGACGTATATTATATTCCAAGACAGTTGAAAAACAAAGACGAGATTTATGGCGAAGACAGCGTATCAGAATATGATCAGTCATTCTTTATTGATATGTACATCAAAGATGTGTCTGGATTTCAAGGAGAAGGCGATTTTTTATCTAAGTTTAATCTTCAAATCAGAGATCAGATAACGTTTACGATAGCTCGTAAAACTTTTTTTGATGAGATTGGCAATGTAGACGAATTAGCCAGACCTCGAGAAGGTGATATTATCTATTTGCCATTAAATAAAAAAATCTTTATAATTAAATTCGTTGAACATGAAGCTATATTCTATCAACTAGGTTCTCTACAAACGTTTGATTTGGTATGTGAACTTTGGGAATACTCAAACGAAAGACTTAATACTGGTATTCCAGAAATTGATTCTAAAGAAGAGCAATATTCGTTTGACTTCTCTAATTATCGTATGCTTACAGAAGATTCATATGTTCTTCAGGACGAAGATGGATATGATCTAGTTCAAGAACAATTTAACTTCGTTACTCAGGTCGGAGATTCTTTTGAAGATAATACTGAAGTTGAAACAGAAGCTGATAATATATTAGATTTCTCTGAGGCAAATCCATTCTCAGAAGGAAATTATTAAGATGTTTAATACATTCTATCATGGCGCTATAAGAAAGTACATAGTTGCTTTTGGCACGCTTTTTAATGATATTCACATTAATCGTATCAATTCCAGCAATGAAACTATTCAAACGATGAAGGTGCCATTGTCTTATGGCCCAAAAGAAAAGTTTCTAGCGAGATCAGAAGGCGATCCAGATTTAACGCGTCCATTTGCTATGGTGCTTCCTCGCATGGCTTTTGAACTCGTCAACATTTCATATGATCCAGAACGCAAGCTTAATACGTTAAATAGAAATGTAAAACAAAATTCTTCGAACACTTCACAACTTTTATATCAATATCAACCCGTGCCATATAATTTAGGTATAACTCTTGATATTATGGCGAAGACTAATGATGATGCTACGCGAATCGTAGAACAGATATTACCATATTTTACGCCGCAATGGACTATGACATTAAATATGATTCCCGATTTAGGTTTAAACGTAGATGTTCCGGTTATATTAAACACTACGAGTTTACAAGATACTTATGAAGGTGATTTTATAAATCGTCGTGCTATAGTATATTCATTGGGATTTACGCTGAAAGCTCAGTTATTTGGACCAATCAGAAAGAGCGGAGTTATCAAGAGAACCTACACTAATCTATATGTTCCACCTGGTGATACGCCAGCAGATGAAGCTGTAGGAACTCCTATCTCTGAAAGAATAACCATAACTCCTGGTTTACTAGCAAATGGTTCTCCTACAGCAAATGCATCTGCAAGTATAGATATTTCTTTGATAGACGCTAATGATAACTATGGATACATAATAGATTTTGACGGGATATCGGATACAATAACATGAACGCATCAGATAAAATTATATCAGACGCATTAGACATCGCAGAATTTGAAGAAATCACTATAGAACATTTTCAAGAAGAAGATGACGACTATACGTTTGCCCGAAAGAACCTAAGAAGTATCCTTGAAAAAGGAAGTCTGGCATTAGATAAGATGATAGAAGTGGCAGATTTATCTCAGCATCCAAGAAGTTATGAAGTAGTTTCTACGTTGATTAATTCTTTATCGGCCTCAAATAAAGATTTGCTTGAACTTTCTGAAAAGAAAAAGCGAATAGAGAAAGCTGAAAATAAGATTGATAACAATAACGTCACTAACAATCTATTCATAGGATCTACTGCAGAGCTTCAGAAACTTTTGAAGGGCGAATAATATGGCTTCTGATAGTTATCTTGGTAATCCACTTATCAAGAAATCCAATGTAGCGATCAACTTTACAGCTGAACAGATTCAGGAATATGTAAAGTGCGCTAAAGATCCAGTCTATTTCATTCAGAACTATGTAAAGATCGTCAATATCGATCTTGGTCTGGTTACGTTTAAACTATATCCATATCAACAGAGTATAGTTGAATCTGCTTGCGACAATCGATTTGTTATATGTAAGATGCCTCGTCAGTGCGGTAAAACGACTACGATCGTCGGCGTAATATTATGGCATACTCTTTTCAACGAAAATTATAATGTAGCCATTCTTGCTCATAAAGCCGCACAGTCTCGTGAAATTCTGTCTCGTATTCAGTTTGCCTATGAACATCTTCCTAAATGGCTACAGCAAGGCGTAGTTGAATGGAACAAAGGTAACATTGAACTTGAAAATGGATCTAAGATTTTAGCGTCTGCAACATCATCTTCAGCTATCCGTGGTGGATCTTTTAATATGATCTATCTCGATGAGTTTGCATTCGTTCCAAATAACTTACAAGAACAATTCTTCGCATCAGTATATCCTACGATCTCGTCAGGTTCTACTTCAAAAGTATTGATTACTTCTACTCCAAACGGATTGAATCTATTTTATAAGTTATGGGCAGATAGTCAAGATAATAAAAACGATTATCATGGTATTGATGTTCATTGGTCAGATACTCCAGGACGTGATGAGAAATGGAAACTTGAAACCATTCGTAATACATCTGAACAACAGTTTAGGGTGGAATATGGTTGTGAGTTCTTAGGTTCATCCAACACGCTTATTGATCCAGCCAAACTGCAGACATTGGTGTTCACTTATCCGATCAAGACAGTTCCATATTTTGGATCAGATCTTAAAGTTTATACGGCTCCGGTTAAAGGTAATAAATACATCATCACGGTAGACGTAGCTCAAGGTGCCGGATTAGATTATTCTATATGTCAAGTCATCGATATCACATCTGTTCCATACAAACAGGTTGCGACATATAAGAACAATATAATTCATACGCTAGTTTTTCCAGACGTCATAAGAAATATTGGAATATATTACAATGAGGCTTTGATTCTTGTAGAAATCAATGATATAGGAAAACAGGTCGTTGATAGTTTACATTATGACTTAGAATATGAAGGCATATTGACCGTCGATAAATCGATAGCAGCCGGACAAAAATTGACGGGAGGGTTTGGAACAAGAACGCAAATGGGTGTCAGAACGACTACCCAAGTAAAGCGTATAGGATGCAGTAACTTAAAAACGTTGATAGAAAGCGATAAGCTTTTAGTATGCGACTTTGACACCATCAACGAATTGTTTAGGTTTGTAAGCGTAAGAAATACGTTTCAAGCTGAAGACGGAAACGACGATCTCGTTATGGGTTTAGTATTATTCTCGTGGTTGATTAACCAACCTTACTTTAAAGACATGTCTGAAAACGATGTTCATAAAGTTTTAGTTGAAGCGGCAATGGAAGACGATCTTCTACCCTTTATAGTAGATGAAGGTTACATATCGTATGGAAATGAGCCGATTGATGTTTCTCCCGATCAGTTTGATCCATTTTTAGCTAATTAAAAACATAAAATAATAAATAGAACATAGCATATACACATAAATCTGCTAAACGTTTTCGTAAGGGAGAATAAACCATGCCATTTCAAGTCAGCCCTGGAGTCAATGTATCTGAAATTGACTTAACCACTATAGTTCCTGCGGTATCCACCACAGAAGGTGCGATTGCCGGCGTTTTCCGTTGGGGTCCAATCGGTAAAGCCATCCTTGTAGATTCAGAAGACAAGCTTGCTGCTCGCTTCGGCAAGCCAGACAGCACTAATCCAGAAACATTTTTTACAGCTGCAAACTTCCTTGCATATGGCAATAAGCTTTATGTAAGTCGTGCTGCTAACACTACTGACACTACTGGCGTTACAGGTGTCCTTACTGCTGTAGCAAATACTGGTGCTTATGCAAATACAATTCTTATCAAGAATGCTGACGATTACGATCTGTTATCTAACCCAGATACAGATGTACTATACGCTGCAAAATATCCTGGAGCCCTTGGTAATTCGCTTAAAGTTTCTGTATGCGATTCTGTAAATGCATACGGTTCTAATTTAAATATGTTTTTATCTAATAGCAGTTTAGTCCTCAATAGTACTAAGATATCAAATGCCGGTATTTTATTTACGGTTGGATCCAATCAGGCTACAATTTTTATAGGTAATACGGCAGGATTTTGGGGTAATGCTGATAGCTCAGCAGCAGTTCAAGGTGCTTTGGATATAGTTATAAGCAATACATTTATAGTAGGCTCTATTCTACAAGCAGGTAATGCTACGATTGGTACACAAGGTCTTCGTATTACTAGTATCGCAAACGCAGCATATGCCGCAGGAAATACAACTGCAGTATTTAACTTAGATGCTAACTATACGCTTTCAACCAACTATTATTCAAATACAATTGTAAGAAATTGGGAATATTATAACGCAGTAGATAAGGCTCCTGGCACTTCAGTTTATACCAAGAAATTCGGTAATAGCTCAGCTGTCGATGAAGTTCATGTAGTAGTTGCTGATGAAGATGGCAAGTTTACTGGTGTTCCTGGCACAATTCTTGAAACCTTTAGAGGTCTTTCAAGAGCTACAGATGCTAAGACAGAAGATGGTGCCACACTATATTATAAAGAAGTACTCAATCAGAATTCAAATTATATCTGGTGGATTAATCATCGTTCTGGTGCTATTGGTAATACTGCCGTAAATATAGTTAATTCAACAAACTCAAATCCAGTAACTCTATCATTTGTAACTGGTTCAGATGGCGCCACTGAAAGTACTGTTGCAATCGGTGATCTTACACGCGGATACGATTTATTCAAATCAGCCGAAGATATTGATGTATCATTGATTCTTCAAGGTAAATCTCGCGGAGCTTCAAATACTGCACAATTAGCAAATTATCTAATTGACAATATTGCAGAATCGCGTAAAGATTGCGTAGTCTTTATTTCGCCAGACAAAGATGACGTCGTAAATAACGTTGGTAAGACAGAAGCTACAGACGTCGTAGGTTTCCGTAATGCTCTAACATCTACTTCTTATGCTGTCATGGATTCTGGTTATAAGTATCAATATGACAAATATAATGACGTATATCGTTATATTCCATTAAATGGCGATATCGCTGGTCTCGCTGTTCGTACAGATAACGTACGAGATCCTTGGTACTCGCCAGCTGGCTTCAATCGTGGTCAGATCAAGAACATCATCAAGCTTGCTTATAATCCTGCTAAAGCAGATCGTGATATCCTCTATAAGAGCGATGTCAATCCAGTCTGTATTTTCCCGGGTCAAGGCACAGTACTATTTGGCGATAAGACGGTTCTTGGTAAACCAAGCGCATTCGATCGTATTAACGTTCGTCGTCTATTCATCGTTCTTGAAAAGGCAATTGCAACAGCTGCAAAGTTTACGCTATTCGAGTTCAATGATGACTTTACAAGAGCTCAGTTTAGAAACTTAGTTGAACCTTTCCTAAGAGACGTTCAAGGTCGTCGCGGCATCTATGACTTCAAGGTTGTTTGTGATGAAACAAACAATACAGGTGATGTTATTGATCGCAACGAATTTATAGGAGACATCTACGTTAAACCCGCCCGCAGCATTAACTTCATTCAGTTGAACTTCGTAGCAGTTAGAACTGGTGTTGAATTTAGCGAAGTTGTTGGAAATTTCTAATAAATAGGTTTAACTAACGAGGAGAATTTACATGGCCTTTAATATTAATGAAATTAAAAGTCAAATGTTATTTGATGGAGCGCGCCCAGCGCTCTTTCAAGTAACGATACAGAATCCAGCAAATTCTGTAGCCGATATCAAAGTTCCTTTCATGTGTGAAGCCACAGGTATTCCACAAGCAGAACTTGGTATGGTTCAGGTTCCATATTTTGGAAGAATGATCAAACTAGCTGGTGATCGTACATATGCTGATTGGCAGGTTACGATCATCAATGACGAAGACTTCTTGATTCGTAATGCAATGGAAGAATGGTCAAATAAGATCAATACTTTCCAAGGAAACATCAGATCTTTTGGTTCTGCTTCTCCTTTGCTTTATAAGTCACAAGCTCAGGTCGTTCAGTATTCAAAGACTGGCGTACCTATTCGTACATATCAGTACAACGGAATCTATCCAACATTAATAAGTGATATTCCACTTTCATGGGCATCACAAAATGAAATCGAAAGATTCCAAGTTACTTTTGCAGTCGACTATTGGGAAGTTTCCGGTGGAATCACTGGCAACGCAGGCGGACTTTAATAATATCGGGGGAGCTTCCACTCCCCCATTTTTAAGTGAGATAATATAATATGGCAAGTCTTTTTGGATTCGAATTTAAACGCAAGAAGGATGAAGACAAGAGTAACAACGAGTCTTTCGCTCCTCTTGTTCAAGACGATGGCGCGATGGTCGTGGCAGCGGGCGGTGCTTATGGTACTTATGTAGATCTTGAAGGATCTGCTCGTACAGAAGCCGAACTCGTCACGAAATATCGTGAGATGTCTCTACATGCAGAACTTGACTCAGCTATCGATGATATTGTCAATGAAGCCATTATCATCGATACTAACGTCGACGTCATAGGATTAAACCTTGATAAGACAGATCTTTCTGATAACATCAAGAACGTCATCATTCAAGAATTTAAATCTATCCTTCAATTGTTTGAGATGCATACACATAGTTATGACATCTTTAGACGTTGGTATGTAGATGGTAGATTATACTATCATGTGGTCATTGACGATGCCAAACCAGAAAATGGTATCAAAGAATTCAGATATGTGGATCCACGTAAGATTCGAAAAGTACGTGAAGTCAAAAGAAAGCCAATACCGAATTCTAATATAGTCGTTACGCAAAAGCAATCTGAATACTTCATCTATAATGAAAAAGGATTTGCTCAGAATATTGCCCAAGCAACTACTGCCACTGGTACATCTGGTGTAAAGATCTCAGCAGATGCAATCCTTCATGTAACGTCAGGTATAACTGATAAGAACAACCAGTTGGTTTTAGGTGCATTGCATAAAGCAATTAAGCCGCTAAATCAATTAAGAACTCTTGAAGATGCTACGTTGATTTATCGCATTTCTCGTGCACCTGAACGTCGTATATTCTATATCGATGTAGGTAACTTGCCTAAGATGAAGGCTGAACAATATCTTCGTGATATTATGGCCCGATTCAAGAACAGAGTAGTTTATGACTCTGCTTCAGGTGAAGTACGTGATGATAGAAAGTTCATGACCATGTTAGAGGATTTCTGGTTACCACGTCGTGAAGGCGGTAAGGGTACAGAAATCCAAACTCTACCACCTGGTCAAAACTTAGGTCAATTAGAAGACGTTAAGTATTTCCAACGTAACTTATATAAAGCATTGAATATACCAATCAATCGTATTGAACCAGAGCAAACATACAATTTAGGTCGTGCTACTGAGATTACACGAGACGAAGTTAAGTTCTCTAAGATGATTACTCGTCTTCAGACTCGGTTTTCACAGTTATTCTTACAAGCTTTAGAAAAGCAGTTGATCTTAAAGAAAATAATTACTCCAGAAGATTGGAATCAACTTAGCGACAATATTAGATTTGATTTCGCTAAAGACAATCATTATTCTGAACTTAAAGATCTTGAAGTACTCAACGATCGCCTAAATGCGCTTAATTTAGTTGATGCATATGTTGGTAAATACTATTCATCTGAGTGGGTTAGAAAAAATGTACTTCGTCAGACTGATGAAGATATAGAAGAGATTAATACTCAGATAGAAAGCGAAACCGAACAAGGTATCATAGTGTCGCCTGAAGATGCAGCTGCACAGCAACAAGCATTAGAAAATAGTGCCAAACCAGCAAAAAAATAGATTATAAATAAAGGAATTAAGTATGGCTGATGTAGAAGTGTTTGATCTAGTTAAATATGCAAATGAAAATCAACCTATCGATTTTGCTGCCTCTTTAGATAAGCTATTGAGTCAGCGCGCTATTGATGCTTTAGCTGCTAAAAAGCAAGAAGTTGCTCAACGTATGTTTAATGGTCCTGCTGATGAAACTGAAGATGACGAAGAAGAATACGATGAAGATGAACTACAGCAAGCATTAGATGATATGGATATCGATGACGAAGAACTCGATACGGAAGACACAGAAGAACAAGAAGAAGATGGAGAATCAGATGATTAATCTAACTGAACTTTTAGATAGAGCCAAAAAGAAAGCTTTAGAAAAGCCAGATGCAAAAGATGGTTATGCTCCTAAGAGCACTGATGAACTTCGCTTCAAGAAAAAGCATGTAGTTCAAAAAACAGATGATAGTAATGGTAATAAAGATGACGTCTTTAAGGCCACAAATGTAAAGACTCTTGAGCGCGCCAAAGAACGTCATGGGTATGATGTAGATGATGATGAAAAGGTTTATGAAGGCTATAGAAGAGATGATACTAGTAATCTACGTTCAGATCCAGATTATAAGCCATCTACACTAACACCCGGTTTAACTCCACATAAATCACAAGGAATGTCACCAGAACGTAGAGCAGCTACTGAACGTGAAATGGCAAGAATAAAAAAGCGATATGCCGCTAAGAACGAAGAAGCACAAGAACAATCATCAGAAGATAAAAAAGTTGATCGTCTTGCTGCTATTGCCGCTGCTGCTAAAAAGAAGAATGCTCAGATCGGCAAAACCATAGTAACTGGAAGTAAAGGTGGAGTTGGTGGTGCTGAAACCAGAAGATATCCTGCTGGAACTCTTAAAAATTCTCATGAGCCAGAAGGTGAACAGATTGATGAAGCAAGAAGAAAAAAGAGCCCAACTGAAAAGCTTTTTAATCGTCTAAAGAATTATGGAGTTAAGGATCCATCAGCTAAGTCATTAGTTGGTAATCAGCATAAAATTGATGCAAATAAAAATGGCAAAATAGACGCTGAAGATTTCAAGATGCTTCGCAAAGAAGAAGCTCAAGTAAATGAAGTTCTAAAACCTTCAATGGGCGCAGGAGCTTATATTTCAGATTTTGTTCATTCGAAAAATCCCAAGTTCGCTGGTAAATCTAAGAAAGAACGAATGAAACAAGCTTTAGCAGCTTACTATTCTGCTAAGAGAGGTGATTAATTATGTCTACTATGATTAATAGATCAGGCGCATCTGCAGTTATACATGCAACTGGCAATGACTGTATTGTTATTGCAGGTAATTCATCAGTAAGTAATATTTCGTTTGGCAATAGTTCTGTATATGAAACTATTACTAGTGCAGCAATCACACAAGTTTGGTGGGGTTCAACAGCTATTGGTGGCAATTCTTACTGGATCGTCAATCGTGGAGTAGGCAATAGCAGTGTTGCAAACGTAAGTTTTCAGACCGGTAATACTGTATTAGTATTAGATGGTACTGGCTATATAGATTTTGCAGGCAGTGGTGCATCATTGATTAAAAATTCAACTGGTAACTGTTCGCTTGGTTTAATCAATAGTACTACTGGATATATAATGATTGAATTCCAAAAAACGCCAACTGTCGATCGATAAATAAGGATTCAATAAATGAAATTAATCTGCGAACAAATAGAAAACGTACGTTACGTTATGGAAGCCAAAGAATCTGGCAATGGCAAGAAAGATTATTACATCGAAGGCATTTTTATGCAAGGTAATATTCAGAACCGTAACGGACGTATGTATCCAGTATCAATCCTTCAGAAAGAAGCAGAACGCTATATGAAGGAATCGGTTCAACAGAATCGTGCATATGGAGAATTAGGTCATCCTCAAGGTCCATCAATCAATCTTGATCGTGTATCTCATATGATCAAAGAGCTTCGTCAAGATGGAAACAATTTCTATGGTCGTGCTAAGATCATGGATACTCCTATGGGTAATATTGTGAAGAATCTTATGGATGAAGGAGCTTCTTTAGGCGTATCTACTCGCGGTATGGGTTCTATCAAAGAAAATAAGCAAGGCTTTATGGAAGTACAAGATGACTTTCATCTAGCTACAGCTGCCGATATCGTGGCCGATCCTTCTGCTCCTGATGCATTCGTTCGTGGCATCATGGAAGGTGTAGAATGGGTATGGGATAACGGTCTTCTTAAAGCGCAAAAGCTTGAAGAGATGAAGAGGACGATTAAAAGAACTTCATCAAAGAATCTCGATGAAGCAAAGCTTAGCGTATTTGCAAGCTTTCTCAACGAATTGGTTAAAAAATAAGTTTTAATAAATATATCAAACATAATTTTTAGAAGGAGTTTCTAGATGAATCTTACAGAAACGATTAGAAAGATGAAAGACGTTGAGTTAGATGAAGCGGTAGAAGTCGGGGGCGGCGCCACTGGCACTGCTAAGGCCGCAGAACCAACCGGCGTTCGTGCTAAGGCCCCAGGCAACAGCAAAGTTCAAGGTGATCTTGCTCCAGTTAAGATCGTAGATCCCAACAATCCTGGTGTAGAAGATACTGATGCAGAAAACAATACAAAGCCAACAGGCGATGCTTCTGCCAAGAACAGAGCTTCTGTTGCCACTAAAGGAACGGGTATGAAAGAACACATCGACGTAATGTTCGACGGAGAAGATCTCTCTGAAGAATTCAAAGAAAGAGCTGGTACAATCTTCGAAGCTGCCGTTAGCGAGCGCGTCGTCGAAATCGTTGCTGCTCTAGAAGAAGAATATGAAGCTGCTCTAAACTCAAAGCTTGAAGAGATTGAAGAGCAATCAATTCAGGATCTAGAAGGTCTTGCTGCTAAGCTTGACGAATATCTAAACTATGTTACAGAACAGTGGATGGAAACCAATGAAATTGCTGTTGAATCTGCACTTAAGTCAGAAATCACAGAAGAATTTATTGAAGGCCTAAAGAATCTATTTGCCGAGCACTATATTGACGTTCCTAACGAAAGATTTGACGTCGTAGAAGAGCTATCTGCTCGCGTACAAGAACTCGAAGATCAGTTGAACGAAGCTGTTAACGAAAATATCGAACTTGCTGCTTCAATCAACGAAATGAACACTGAAGAAGTTTTCAACGAAATCTCAGAAGGCCTAGTAGCTACTCAGGTTGAGAAGTTCAAGAAGCTAACGGAAGGTGTAGAGTACGACGATCTTTCTAACTATAAGAAAAAGCTTCAGATCATCAAAGAGAATTACTTCGGCACTGCTAAGGCAGAGAAGAGAACCTCGGGTCTTCTTGAAGAATCTTTTGAAGGTGAAGAAGAAATGCCGGTAACAAGAGGTCCTATGGCCCACTATATGAAAGCCATTAGTAGAAACACTGTTAAGTAAAAACATTCGTTTTATAAATAGTAAAATAGCAAGATAATTGATTGCTAACAAAGGAGAAACCAATGATTCTAACTGAAGAAGCACAAAGAAAGTGGGCCCCAGTCCTACAACATCCTGATCTACCAAAGATTGCCGACACACATCGTCGTGCAGTTACGGCAGTCATTCTAGAAAACACAGAGAACGCTCTCCGTGAAGCTGGTCGCCAAATGGGTTATCAGCATCTTCTTGGTGAAGCAGCTCCAACAAACTCAATGGGTGCATCATCCTCAACTGCATCTGATGGTAATATTGACACGTTTGATCCAGTTTTGATTTCACTCGTTCGTCGTTCAATGCCTAACCTCATTGCTTATGACATCTGCGGCGTACAGCCAATGACTGGCCCAACAGGTCTAATCTTTGCAATGCGCGCTCGCTACACAGATCAGACCAGTGCAGAAGCACTCTATAACGAAGCGAATACTTCATTCTCTTCACCAAGAGTACCAAACACAGCTGCCTTCGGTAACGGTCAAGTCGGTACAGTTCCTTCTGCTAACAGCAACGTTAGCAATGCCCTTTACAACATGGGTATTGGTCTACCACTAGCCAACGCTGAAGCTCTAGGTACTACTTCTCATCCTGCAATTCCTGAAATGGCATTCAGCATCGAGAAGGTAACAGTAACTGCTCTAAGTCGCGCTCTAAAGGCTGAATACTCAATGGAACTCGCTCAGGATCTTAAGGCTATTCATGGTCTAGATGCTGAAACAGAACTATCCAATATTCTTTCCGCCGAAATTCTAGCTGAAATCAATCGTGAAGTAATCCGCACGATTAACATTACAGCTGTACGCGGTGCCAATACTGGTACAACCACAGCCGGTGTATTCGACCTTGATACAGACTCCAACGGTCGTTGGTCAGTTGAAAAGTTCAAGGGCCTAATGTTCCAGGTTGAACGTGAATGTAACCAAATTGCCAAAGACACACGTCGTGGCAAGGGCAACATCCTCATCTGCTCAAGCGACGTAGCTTCTGCTCTTCAGATGGCCGGTGTTCTTGATTACGCTCCTGCTCTAAACAGCAACAACCTAAACGTTGACGATACAGGTAACACCTTCGCTGGTGTACTCAATGGTCGTATTCGTGTATACATCGACCCATATACAACTGGTAACTATCTAACAACTGGTTATAAGGGTTCCAGCCCATTCGATGCCGGTCTATTCTATTGCCCATACGTTCCACTCCAGATGGTTCGCGCAGTCGATCAGAATAGCTTCCAGCCAAAGATTGGCTTCAAGACACGCTACGGCATGGTAGCCAACCCATTTGCAGAAGCTGGTAACTCTACAACTCCTGCAAACAGCGGTCGTCTAGTACAGGATACAAACCTATACTATCGTCGTATTCTCGTCAATAACATCATGTAATTGAGACGAGATAGTCAAAAAGGGGGGACGCAATGTCCCCTCTTTTCTTAGAATAAGAATAAAGACTTAAAATTATAGGAGAGCCTCCGCTCTCCTATTTTTTTGCATAAATAATGACAAAGGAGATCTTATGTCAGCAGTAGATAATCAACCTTCAAACAAGAACTTTCTTTCACCATTAGGATTTAAATTCTTAATTAAGAAAACTCCTAATATGAATTGGTTCGTGCAATCAGTGAACTTACCTGGAATAAGTTTGCCTGAAGCTGTGATGCAAACTCCTTTTGTTAATATTCCATTTTCTGGCGAGCAATTAACTTTTGAAAAGTTACAAGTAACCTTTCGGGTCGATGAAGATATGTCTAATTATCTTGAACTTCATAACTGGATGATTGGCACGGGTTTCCCAGAAAAATTTGATCAATATATAGGTACTGGTCCTGACTCTACAAACTCAAATCGATTTAACAAACCTGGCGGATTGAAGTCAGATGGCACGCTTTTTGTCATGAATTCCGTGATGAATCCCATCGTGCAAGTGCATTTCTTTGACTTAGCTCCTATTAATCTATCTGGCTTTTCATTCGATACAAAGTTATCTGATGTAACCTACGTGGAAGCCACCGCAACCTTTTCTTACCTTCGTTACACTATTTCTACTGTCTAGGCATTTACAATTTAATTCTACTGTAGTATAATCTATGGTATCCTGAATAATATTGATATAGGATTTAATCATGAAATTAGAAGAGATTCAATCTCTTTGGGAAAAAGATAGTCAGATTGATAGGTCTGAACTAGGTGAAGAAAGTCTAAAGATAGCTCAGTACCATTCGACCTACTTTAAGATGTACTCTGAGGAAAGGCTTCTACTTAAGAAACTTGAATACCAATATAAGGTCTTATATAAGACAAAGTATGAATTTTATAATGGTACGCTTAGCCAAGAAGAACTGAAAGAGAACGGATGGAATCCTTTTACTCTCAAAGTGCTTAAAACTGATCTGAATATATACTTAGAAGGTGATACAGATATTCATAACACTCAACTTAAGATCGAGTACCAGAAAGAAAAGATCAATCTGCTTGAGAACATCATCAAAGCTTTGAATAACCGTAATTACCAGATAAAAAATGCGATTGATTGGGCTAAATTTATGAATGGTGTATAATGGATGTAGTACGTGTAGAGAAGCTAAATGAAGTATATAATAGGATCCATTGTGAACCTTGGTTGGCCAAGGAGATCGATTCGTTTTTCACTTTCAAAGTTCCTGGTTACCAGTTTATGCCTCAGTATAGGTCTGGTATGTGGAATGGAGATGTGCACATATTTAATGTGCGTGGCCACGTGTTATATGGAGGACTAAACGGGTATCTCGAGAAGTTCTGTGAAGAACGTGAATATCAAATAGAGTACCTAACCGACTTCAGTGCTGATGAGTTCTCTCTCAAAGAAGCACAAGACTTCATCTATTCTCTTGCTCTCCCATTTCAACCAAGAGACTATCAAATAGACGCATTTGTCTATGCAGTTCGCAATCGTCGAGCTGTCCTCTTGTCTCCCACTGCATCTGGTAAATCATTCATCATCTATCTGATCAGCAGATGGTTTAGTGCTCGTACTCTTCTTATCGTTCCTACTACATCTCTTGTCCATCAGATGTATACTGACTTTCAATCTTATGGATATGACTCTGAAAAGCATTGTCATAGGATCTATTCAGGAGAAGAAAAAGACGTAGACAAACCAATAACCATCACTACATGGCAGTCTATTTACAAGATGCCTAAATCTTGGTTTGATAGGTTTGATGTAGTCATCGGAGACGAAGCACATCTCTTTAAAGCCAAATCGTTGACTTCTATCATGGAAAAGTTGGTAGATTGCCAATATAGATTTGGGTTTACTGGTACTCTTGATGGTGCTCAGACCCATAAATTGGTACTAGAAGGTCTGTTTGGTCCAGTCAAGAAGGTCACCACGACAAAAGAACTTATAGATCAGAAGCACTTGTCTGCTTTCAAGATCAAGTGTATCGTTCTAAGACATCCAGATCCTGTATGCAAGGATATTCTAAAGAAGAAGTACCAAGATGAGATGGATTACATCGTATCATGTGAACAGCGGAATAAATTTATTCGAAATTTAATCCTATCTTTGAAAGGAAATACGCTTTTACTGTTTCAATATATTGAGAAACATGGTAGAATACTATACAACGACATGCAAAACGAAATCCAAGAAGGTCGTCCAGTGTATTTCGTTCATGGAGGGGTGGAAGGCGAAGATCGTGAGAACATCAGAAGGTTGGTTGAGATGGATCAGAACGCAGTGATTATAGCATCTTATGGCACGTTCAGCACAGGCATCAACATTCGTAATCTTCATAACATCATCTTCGCCTCCCCCTCGAAGTCAAGGATACGCAATCTTCAGTCTATTGGTCGTGGCCTAAGACTTGGAGAAAACAAAGAAGAGTGTACGTTGTTTGACATAGCAGATGATATGTCCATGAATTCAAAGAAGAACCATACATTGATGCACTTCATCGAGCGTATGAAAATCTACAACGAAGAAAAGTTTGAGAATAAAATTTACACGGTAAAATTGAAATGAATAACTTTACAGTATTAAAACTGACTACTGGTCAAGATGTTATCTGTGTAGTAGATGAAAGTAAGGTCACAGAACAATTGATTGAGATCGGTCATCCTATGACGATTATATCTATAGCAAATCCTGATGGTACTACGATGATCTTCTTGCGCAGATACAATCTTCTTGCTAAATCTCCTATCATGAAGATTCGTAGAGCACATATTGTTGGAACATATGCCCCTCGTTTAGAACTTGCCAAATATTATAAAACACTCATGAGGTATCATGATGAAGTTCTAGATAAAATCACAATACAAGAAGTAGATCTTGCATCTACGTTTATTGATGCAGCCTTATCTAATCCTGCATTTGAAACTGTGATTGAAAATCAATTGAATGAAATGAAAGAAACGAAAGACTTTAAAAATATTAAGGCAAAGAAAAACACAAAGGTACACTGATGCAACTAAGAAACGCTCACTATGTAGACAATAAAAAGTTACTCCAAGAGCTAACTATACATCATGAACTTGTAAAGAAAGCCAAAGCTGAAGGAACACAGAAGCCTAGAATTTCTGATTACGTAGGTGAGTGTATTCTTTTGATTGCTAAGAAACTCTGTAATCGTCCTAATTTTATGAACTATCCATTTAAAGAAGAGATGATCGGCGATGGTATTGAAAATTGTTTGATGTATATTGACAACTTCGATCCAGCAAAATCGAGTAATCCATTTGCTTATATTACACAAATCGTTTATTTTGCGTTTGTTCGTCGTATCACCAAAGAGAAGCGACATCTG
>Ga0114968_10001680_pt1 | contig 17034 bp, 18 predicted proteins | sample M_130807_EF_Meta_FD_87020 | JGI IMG/M metagenome (GOLD analysis project Ga0114968, IMG submission 87020) | Freshwater microbial communities from Lake Montjoie, Canada to study carbon cycling - M_130807_EF_MetaG | ecosystem: Environmental > Aquatic > Freshwater > Lake | place: Lake Montjoie...
AGCTTGCGCAGCATGGTATTTACTTGAATGGAAGTTATGAGGTACAACACCATGCAACAGCAATTAATTTAGTGGCGGCCGGCGTCGGCTGTGCAATCTTGCCATCATCGACACTCAATGATGGTGAGCGTCAGCATATTTTGAAGATTCCTCTCAAGGATCCCTTGGTTAATCGTAAAGTGATCCTATTGCGCCATAAGAATGTCAGTCTTTCCCCGGCGGCCCAAGCCTTTTTCAAGTTGATTCAACAGGGTTTTTAGCGCTGGGAGTAGGTTTTCTGCATATTATTGCGATAAATGAAATAATCTTAACTAATATTTCACTTATCAATATAAATCTAATGTTCGATACTTCACGGCATGGCAAATCATTCAAATAACAAAAAACCTGATGTATTGGTCATTGGGGGAGGCAATGCGGCCCTAACTGCGGCACTCATGGCGCGTGAAGCTGGCGCAACGGTACTGCTTTTAGAGGCCGCCCCTAAAGAGTGGCGAGGCGGTAATTCTGCTCACACCCGAAATATTCGATCTATGCACGATGCGCCGGAAGATGTTTTGATGGAGTCTTACCCGGAGGAAGAGTACTGGCAAGACGTTTTAAAAGTGACTAGTGGGCTGACTGATGAGCGCTTAGCTCGATTTGTGATTCGAGCTAGCGCCAATTGCCGAGAATGGATGCAAAGCCATGGTGTTCGCTTTCAGGCGCCCCTATCTGGTACGCTGAATTTATCTCGTACCAATGCATTTTTTATGGGTGGCGGTAAAGCCCTCATCAATGCTTATTTTAGAAGTGCAGAAAAACTCGGTATTGAGATACGCTACAACTCACCAGTGGATTCGATCGAGATTCAGGATGGCCAATTTGTTGCTGCCTATGTTGGCGGCGAGCGTATTGAAGCAAAAACATGCGTAATGGCAGCCGGTGGCTTTGAGTCAAATCGCGAGTGGCTGAAAGAGGCGTGGGGAGTGAATGAGTTCGGCGAAGCGCCGGCAGATAACTTCTTGATTCGTGGTACTAGATACAACAATGGCGTTTTATTAAAACAACTAATTGAATTGGGCGCTGATTCAGTAAGTGATGCTACTCAGGCGCACATGGTTGCTGTTGATGCAAGAGCGCCTTTGTACGATGGTGGCATCTGCACTCGAATTGACTGTGTGTCATTTGGAATCGTTGTCAATAAATATGCGCAGCGATTTTCGGATGAAGGCGAAGATTTCTGGCCTAAGCGTTATGCATTTTGGGGTAGGTTGGTTGCTCAACAGCCAGGTCAAATTGGCTATTGCATTATTGATTCAAAGGTATTGGGTCGCTTTATGCCGCCAGTGTTTCCAGGCGAGAAGACCGATACGCTAGAAGAGATGGCAGTCAAGCTTGGGCTTGATCCCCAGGCTTTACTCGAGACGGTGAAAATTTATAACGGCGCCTGTCGTGTTGGTACCTTTGATCACACCATCATGGACGATTGCCATACCGAAGGCATTACTCCAGAGAAAACCCATTGGGCGCTGCCAATTGATACAGGCCCATTTTATGGATACACCGTACGACCTGGGGTCACCTTCACCTACTTGGGTTTAAAAACCGATGAAACCACTGCGGTACGTTTCCAAGGTAAGCCGAGTGAGAATTTATTTGTTGCTGGCGAAATGATGGCGGGTAACGTATTAGGCAAAGGTTATGCCGCAGGAATTGGAATGGCCATCGGCACTGCCTTTGGTCGCGCAGCAGGCGTATCTGCTGCAAAAGCAGCGTTACATCAAAAGGATAAGACTAGTGCAACAACTTAATTCATTGATAGCCGAGGCCGCCTCTTTAGGTAGGAATTCGCCGGAAGTCGAAGCTGCACGCATGCTATCGATATGTAATGCCTGTAGGTACTGCGAAGGTTTTTGTGCCGTTTTTCCAGCGATGACGCGTCGAATAGATTTTCCACCAAGTGATGTTAATTTCTTGGCAAACCTTTGTCATAACTGTGGCGCCTGTTTACATGCTTGCCAATATGCACCTCCGCATGAGTTTGCTGTCAATATTCCCAAAGTCATGGCTGAGGTTCGAAAAGAAACTTACATCACTTATGCATGGCCCAAAGCTTTTGGACAGCTGTATAAAAATAATGGAGTCACCGTAGCTTTAGCGACATCCTTTTCTCTTATTTTATTTTTGCTTCTCACTTTGGCGGTGAACGGTAGTCTTACTTCTGGCCCAAAGCAGGGTAATTTTTATGCCATTTTTTCGCACAATACCTTGGCATGGATGTTTGGCATTGTTTTTTGCTTTTCATTATTTGCTCTGTTCATCGGCTTAAGCAATTTTTGGCGTAGCATCACTCCGGGGCATGCAACTGGTCGTGCTGTGGCTGAAGCTACCCATGATGCACTTACCTTGAAATACCTTGGCGGAGGTCATGGTGAAGGCTGCAACAATGAAGATGATGCCTTTACCTTATGGCGTAAACGCTTTCACCATTTCACCTTCTATGGCTTCATGCTGTGTTTCGCTGCAACTAGCGTGGCAACTCTCTATCACTACCTTTTAGATTTGCATGCTCCTTACGCTTTAAATAGTCTGCCAGTGATTTTGGGTACGCTCGGAGGTATCGGTTTGTTAATTGGCCCCTCAGGTTTACTCTATTTGAATTTAGTTCGCAATAAAGAGCATGGAGATGCCTCACAAAGACCCATGGATCGGGCCTTCATTTTGCTATTGCTTTTAATTAGCGTATCTGGTTTGGCTCTATTAGTTTTGAGAGATACTGCTGCTATGGCCGCATTGTTGGCAATCCATTTAGGTTTTGTAATGGGCTTATTTTTAACAATGCCATATGGAAAATTTGCCCATGGCCTGTACAGAGTAGCTGCACTGTTAAAAAATGCTATTGAGAAGCGGCAATTAAATAAATCGGGTATAGGTGGAGAGTAATATGATAACAATCAGTCCTCAAAAGAATATATTTACTCAGGCCCTTCTTGCGCTTGCGTTGAGTGTTCTTAGCTATTTTGCATCTACTCAAGAATTTCCCCCAAAGAAAACAGTTTCCATGGTGGTGGGATTCGCCGCTGGTGGAGCCGCTGATACGGCTGCACGCATTATTGCTAAAAAACTAGGCGAGAATATTGGCGCCAATGTGGTGGTGGATAACAAAGGTGGAGCAGGCGGCAACATTGCACATCAATTTGCAGCTAATGGTCCCACTGATGGCAGTACGATTTTATTTGGATCGGTTGGCCCGCTCACGATTGCACCGCATATGATGAAGCTGCCATATGACCCGTTTAAAGATCTGGCGCCTATCACTATGGGTGTGAATTTTCCGAACGTATTGGTAGTGAATTCTGGAACGGGAATTAAAACTTTTGCAGAGTACATTGCTTATGCAAAGAAAAATCCCCAGAAACTAGAATATGCATCTACTGGACCAGGATCTGCTTCACATCTCGCGGGCGAGTTGCTTGATGAGATGGCGGGCATAGATACAGTGCACGTTCCCTATAAAGGTGGCGCACCTGCAATGCAGGATTTATTGGGTGGACGTGTTGCAGCCTATTTTTCAACTTACAGTACAGCCCAGGCCTATATTGCCAATGGGCAATTGATTCCACTGGCTGTAACGGGCCCCAATCGCCTGAAGCAGTTGCCAAAGATTCCTACTATTGCAGAATCCGGGTACCCCGGCTTCAATGCAACCAATTGGTATGCATTTGTCGCTTCTTCAAAGGTCCCCACTCCAATACTTGACCGTTGGAACTTAGAGATTGTTAAAGTTCTTAAATCGCCAGACGTAGTTCAGCAGCTCAATGACCATGGTCTGACGCCAATGCCTACATCACGCGAAGACCTAGCAAAATATATGGCCAAGGAGTCTGCAACTTGGAGCAAAATTATTCGCGAGCGCAAAATCACTGGTGAGTGAAGTGGGGTATTATTTTTAAACCCCACTTTTAGATAGGCATTATATGAATTTGCCAAATCATCAGCTGACGATGACACTTTTAATGACGCCAGACAAAACCAATTTTTTTGGCAATGTTCATGGCGGTGATGTTCTAAGATTGCTTGATCAGGTCGCTTATGCCTGTGCTAGTAGATATGCTGGCCGACATGTAGTCACTTTGAGCGTTGATCAGGTAACTTTCAAGCAGCCCATCCACGTGGGGGAGTTGCTTACCTTTCTGGCTTCAGTGAATTACACGGGAACCTCTTCTATAGAAGTGGGAGTTAAAGTGATTGCCGAAAATATTCTCACCAAAGAGCTTAGGCACGTTAATAGCTGCTTCCTCACCATGGTTGCCATGGATGAAAATCGTAGGCCTATTGCCGTCCCCAAATTTTCTCCCTCAACGCCCGAAGAAGAGAGGCGCTACAAAGGCGCTGTTTTACGAAGAGAAATGCGGAAAGAGCTGGAGCAAAAATTTAATGCTGTCAGGGTGCCCCAAAATTAAATATTTTTAATAACCATTGCGTTTGGTTATGATGGGTATCTTATAAGGGAGACAATCTATGAAAAAACTACTAATTGCCTTAACGCTACTGGCTGGGTCACAGATAGCCTTAGCCCAATATCCTGATAAGTCTATTCGTCTAGTAGTCCCATTTGCTACTGGGGGCACTTCAGAGATTGTTGCAAGATCTGTTGCTAGTAGCCTTAGTACTAGTCTTGGAGTATCTGTTTACGTAGACAACAAACCAGGTGGTGCTGGAAATATTGCGATGGAAGAAGTCAAGCGAGCTAAGCCTGATGGTTACACTTTAATGCTAGGTCATGTTGGAACACTCGCAGTTAATCCGGCTTTATTTAGTAAAAAGTTACCTTACGATCCAAACACAGATTTTGCTCCAGTGACTTTGGTGGCCAAGGTGCCGAATGTGATCGCCGTCAGCGAAAAGAGTCCAAACAAAACTTTGGCTGAATTTGTAGCCGATGCCAAAAAGAATCCTGGAAAAATTAATTACGGTTCAGCAGGCAATGGCAGTGCTGGACATTTAGCAATGGAATACTTTTCCTCAGAAGCTGGCATTGATCTAGTCCATGTGCCTTATAAGGGCTCTGGTCCAATGCTCACTGATCTTATCGGGGGTCAAATTCAGGCAACCTTTAATGGCTTGCCCTCATTGATTGGGCAAATTAAAGGAGGGACATTGCGCCCACTAGCAGTAGGTTCTTCTGAGAGATCAAAAGTTCTTCCCAATGTCCCCACCATAGCTGAGTCAGGTTACAAGGGCTTTGAAACTTCCCAGTGGTATGGAATCATTGTGCCCGCCGGAACACCACAAGCTATTATCGACAGACTCCAAAAGGATATTGTCAAAGGATTAAAGTCAAAAGAAGACTCCAAGAAAATGCTTGAAGACGGCGCAGTATTAGTAGGAGATACACCAGCGCAATTTGGCGCTTTCATTAAGTCAGAGCAGGTCCGCTGGGCTAAGGTTGTAGAAAAAGCCAAGATTACTGTGGATTAATTCCATGAACGGTTGTTAATGGATATTCCAAACAATAAAACCACCTACGGGTGGTTTTATTTTGAGGTAGAGCTAATTAATTTTAGGGTTTGATTTAAAGGATCTGGATTGACGGCATCTAAGCCCCCATATGGCGATCCATTTAAGTGGATAAAAGCATTGATGCTCCGATGCATAAAGCACCCATGGTTAGGGATATTCCCATTGCACGTGGGGATTGCAAGCCTATTTTCTTTTGCGATCCCAGGGGCAGGGCTGTACTCGATGCTTAGATTTTTTCTTACTCCGCCTAAAGATTCAAAGTAAAACCCTGTATCCTTATTAAATATCTTAGTCATTTGAGGTATGAGTCAATTGCGTGCGGCAAGATTTTATTTATAACTGGATATGGGTGGCATGGATTCAAAAGAGCTGCTGGTCTGTGATCAATGTGATTTGATATTGCGCGAGACTGCATTGCAGCCCGGTGGCAAAGCATTTTGTTCACGTTGTGGCAATGTTTTATATCGCTGCCAGCCTGACGGGCTAAGACTGAGCTTGATATTTTCTCTTACAGCTGCCGCCTTATTTTTAATCTCCAACTCGTTTCCAATTGTTACCATTGACTCTCAAGGGCTGACAAATTCAACCACCTTGTTAGATGCTGCAGAAAGATTGGTACATGACGGTATTCCCAGTATTGCCGCTCTTGTATTTGCAACCACCTTTTTAATGCCGGCACTCGAAATCATAGCGATGATTTATTTGCTTCTGCCTTTGCATTTTGAAAGATTGCCGCCAGGATTTTCAGTCGCATTTAGGCTCATTCATTTTGTTAAGCCATGGGCTATGATCGAAGTATTCATGCTGGGCTTGCTAGTAACGATTTCCAAGCTGAATGCTCTTGCCTCAGTTGTGCCAAATATTGCTTTGTTTAGCTTTGTTTTATTGATGTTTTCGGTAACAGCTGCTGCAGCTAATTTTGATCGACGTGGGTATTGGGCGCGAGTAGTTGCTATCAAGCGATTGCAGGTGCAAGCATGCTAATGGCCCGTTCGGAAGGAGTAATAGGTTGCGAATCATGCGGCCTCGCACAACGGGCTGAGCCTAAAGCCAAGCATATGTTTTGTACAAGATGTGGTGCAACAATGCATTTTCGTAAAACAGACAGTATTAGCCGAACATGGGCCCTGTTGATAGCATCATATGTGTTGATTATCCCGGCAAATTTGATGCCAGTAATGGCGACAGGCTCCCTCTTTGGTACTGAGAAGGACACGATATTTGGTGGTGTTGTGTATCTGTGGACCTCGGATTCCGAAGTCTTGGCTATCATTCTGTTTTGTGCAAGCATCATCATTCCCTTTGCCAAGCTCTTTTCTTTGACCTTCTTGCTTATTTCGGTGCAACTTGGCTCCACTTGGAAGCCTAGGCTACGAGCGCGCCTTTACCGGATGGTTGAAGCAATCGGGAGGTGGTCCATGATTGACGTCTATGTTGCCACTATGCTCACAGCTCTCGTACAATTTGGTAGCTTAATGAATATTCGTGCCGGAGCGGGAGCTATTGCTTTCGCAACTGTCGTAGTTTTAACTATTTTTGCTGCTAAGAGTTTTGATCCAAGGCTGATTTGGGATGCCGTAGATCGATCCAAGAGTAATCATTCAACTTCTGAGGAATTGCATGTCTGATACATCCAAAGGGCCCGAGCTCCCAGATTTACCAGCGGCAATCGGCCAAGAAAAGCGAAGATGGGCTCCACAGATCATCTGGATCATTCCAATTATTGCGGTTTTAGTTGGTTTTGGCTTGCTGTACAAAGCAGTGGTTGATCGTGGCCCCACCATTACTGTTTCTTTTAAAACGGGCGATGGTTTGGTGGCAGGGAAAACTTTTGTCAAATACAAAGAAGTTAATATCGGCTTGGTAAAAACAGTGATCTTGTCGGAAGATCACCAGCAGGTAATAGCCACCATTCAGCTTAATAAAGATGCTGCTGATTTTGCAAAAAAAGATACTCGCTTTTGGATAGTCCGGCCTCGCATTACTGCCAATGGCGTTTCTGGTTTAAGTACTTTATTGGATGGGCCATTTATTGCTGCTGATTTGGGTAGGGATGTGGAAAAACAAGAAAGTTTTATTGCTCTTGAGGTGCCACCGATATTGACGGGGGATATTCCCGGTCGTGAATTTGTATTGCGAGCTCCAACCTTAGGATCCCACAATATTGGCACGCCGGTATATTTCCGTCGGATTGCAGTTGGCCAGGTAATCGCCCACGATTTAGACAAAGATGGAAAGGGTGTATCCATTCGGATTTTTATTAATGCGCCATATGATCAATACGTCACCAATAACGCTCGTTTTTGGAATGCTACTGGTATTGATGTCACCTTGAATGCATCCGGAATTCAAGTGCAGACCGAATCCTTGATAGCAGTGATAGCTGGAGGCATTGCGTTTGAGGCACCAGATCCCGATGCTGCTGATGCAAATCGATCAGATAAAACACTAACTGAGCGCGCAAAGCAAGACACTGCTTTTTCTTTATTCAACACACGTGAAGTGGCTATGAAGCAGCCAGATGTTCGCGCTCAACGCTTTGTAATTAATTTCAAGCAGTCTATTCGCGGGCTATCAGTTGGAGCGCCTGTTGAGTTTCGTGGTGTCAATATGGGTGAGGTTGTCAGCATTGAGGCTGCAATGGATCCTAAGACCTATGAAATTGTCCAGCCGGTTGAGATTTTTATTTATCCAGACCGCTTACAGCTTCGCTCAATCAAAACGGGTAAATTACTACCGCCGCCTAAAAATGAATTGGAACGATTGAGGGCTTTAGTAGCAAAAGGGTTTAGAGCTCAGTTAAGCACTGGAAGCTATTTAACTGGCCAAAAGTATATCGCGCTTGATTTTTTCCCCGATGCACCTAAATACACTTTAGATGTATCTCGCAGGCCCTTGGAAATCGCTGCTGTTCCAAGTGAACTACAGGATGTTGAAAAATCGGTAGCCAGTATCGTCAAGAATACTGACAAGATGATGAAGAAGCTTGATGAGCAAGTTCTGCCACAGTTTGATAAGACACTTAAGAATGTGAATGCAATTACCGAGAGTGATTCACCCTTGCTATTGGATATGCGCGATTCCTTACGGGAGCTCACCAAGGCAGCAGCCTCAGTAAAAACATTATCCGATATGCTGGATCAGCAGCCACAGTCTCTAATATTTGGTAAGCCATCTCAGGAGTCTAAGTAATGAGATTAGTAATTAGTTCTTTATTTCTAGTGTTGTTTTTGTTGGGATGTAGTTCACCAAAAACTGCCTATTACAGAATGAGCTCTAGCCCCATTTCTGCAACGCCTACAGCAAATAGCAAATTGCGCATCATGGTTGGGCCCGTAAATATCCCTGCCAGCTTGGATAGACCGCAATTGGTTACTCAAAATGGGGCTACCGACGTTCAGGTTCACGAATACCATCGCTGGGCTGGCACATTAAGAGGCGACATTGGTCAAGTACTATCATCTCGATTGGCACAAGATCTTGGAACATCTGATGTGTGGAGTTTTTCTCAAAGCACTCAAACTCAATTTGATTATCAGATCTTGGTAGATGTTCAAAACTTAGACAGTTCGGATAAAGGCAATGTAGTTTTAGATGTGCTCTGGACTATCAAGCCTTCATCTCAAAACATTGCCAATCTCAAGAACAATAGTCAGTGCAAAAATGGAGCGTTGACTGGAAGGTCTGTGGTCAGTGAAACCATTTCTGGCTCTGGTTTTGATGCTTTGGTTGCTGCTCAAAGTCGTGCATTCATCAAAGTAGGAGATGAAATTGCGAAGCGGTTTATAGCAGAGGGTTGCCGTCCATAATCCGCTTGCAATAGGGCATTAATCAATACGGGTAATAAATGCTTCCTTAGGTCTTCTGACTTTTTTCAGATTTACTAACCAGTCTTCATCAGCATTGCGGTAGCCTAGGGGGAGCATGACAACGCTTCGCAACCCTTTTGCTTGCAAGTTCAAAATTTCATCTAATGCCTTAGGGTTAAAACCTTCCATCGGGGTGCAGTCGACTTGCTCATCAGCTGCTGCAATTAATGCCGTTCCCAAGCCGATATATGCTTGCTTGGCGGTGTGGGTGAAATTGACTTCTGCATCTCTGGCCGGATAAGCCTTTAAGAGCATTTGGCGGTAGGCAGTTCCGGATTCACTTTTAAAGTTTCGAGCTGTCTCTGTCATATCAAATGCAGCATTGATGCGTTCGGCAGTGTAGTTATCCCAAGCTGCAAAAACCAATAAATGAGAGCAATCAGTGATCTGCGATTGATCATTGGAGACCGCTCTGATTTTTTGGCGAAGATCGCTATTGGTAATAACAATCACTTCATATGGCTGAAGCCCACTTGAGCTAGCTGTGAGGCGAATTGCTTCTAAGATTTGCTCTACCTTTGCTGCTGGAACTGCTTTTGCAGGATCCATCTTTTTGGTTGCGTAACGCCACTGCAGTTTTTCGATAAGACTCATTTGTGCTCCTTGTTAGAGATTTATTATTCTAGACGCTATTGAGTGAGTAATAGTGCATAGTATGACTCTATAAAACAGTTAAGATACAGTGTCTAAACCAATACGAATCTAATTATGAATCTCATTGAAGTGATCCGAGGGGTAAGCGATGTAATGGACGCTCTAGGAGTGGCCGTAGTATCGCTAGGAGTGCTTTGGGGTTTGTTTGTTTTTATTAAAGACTTGATATCTCAAGCGGCGGATGTCGCCTATAAGGCGTTTCGCATTCAAATTGTCCGATCACTCATTCTCGGTCTTGAGGTATTGGTTGCTGGCGATGTTATTCGCACTGTCGCTATAAGCCCAACCCTCAGTAGTGTTGCAGTGCTGGGTACTATTGTTCTTATTCGCTGTTTCTTAAGCTGGTCTCTGACATTGGAGATCGATGGACGTTGGCCTTGGCAGGCGCCAAGAGTAAGTTCTGAGAAAGACGCAGGATAGGAGGCAATGAATTAGTCAGTTAATCAGTGGATAGTGCAGAATTGAAAAAGGGGTCATTAGTGACCCCTTTTGGTTTTTAAGCAGGCGCTTAATTGAGTAAAAGATCAGGCAGCTAGGGCAGGCTCTCTCTCGGCCACAGATGAGCGGATGAGGTAATCAAAAGCTCCTAATGACGCCTTTGCACCTTCTCCCATGGCAATGATGATTTGCTTATATGGAACTGTAGTGCAATCACCTGCTGCGAACACGCCAGGCAGGGAAGTTTCCCCTTTTGCATCCACAATCACTTCACCATACTTTGATAACTCAATAGAGCCTTTGAGCCAATCAGTATTTGGTAATAGACCAATTTGAACAAAAATTCCTTCTAGCTCTATAGAGTGCAGGGCATCGGTAGTCCGGTCTTGGTAGCGCAAGCCGCTCACTTTGCTGCCATCGCCAATCACTTCTTTTGTTAGGGCGCTCTTGATAACGGTGATATTAGGCAAGCTATTCAACTTAGTCTGCAGCACAGCATCAGCACGTAATTTGCTATCGAACTCTATTAAGGTGACGTGACTCACCAGACCGGCAAGGTCGATAGCAGCTTCAACACCAGAGTTTCCACCGCCAATGACTGCAACACGCTTTCCTTTGAATAAGGGACCGTCGCAGTGAGGGCAGTAGGCTACGCCCTTACCGCGATACTCTTGCTCGCCTGGGACATTCATTTCCCTCCAGCGTGCACCGGTGCTTAGGATGATTGACTTGCTTTTGAGTACGCCACCATTTGCGAGTTCAATTTCAATTCCGTCATCTGCTTTGCGTAAGGCGGTAGCGCGCTGCAAATTCATGATCTCTACTTCATAGCTCTTAACGTGTTGCTCAAGGGCTTGAACGAGCTTAGGTCCTTCGGTGTGCTCAACAGAAATAAAGTTTTCAATTCCCAAGGTGTCCATCACCTGGCCGCCAAAGCGTTCCGCAATCATGCCGGTCCGAATTCCTTTGCGTGCAGCATAAATAGCTGCGGCAGATCCAGCAGGGCCACCGCCTACAACTAATACGTCATACGGATCTTTCGCAGAAAGCTTCGCGGCTTCTTCTTGGGGGCTTGAGGTATCTAACTTAGCCATAATTTCTTCAACACTCATGCGGCCCTGACCAAATGCTTCACCATTCATGATGACTGTAGGCACAGCCATGATCTGATGTTGATCTACTAGCCCTTGAAATAGGGCGCCATCAATCATCTCGTGCTCGACATTCGGGTTCAGTGCAGCCATTAAGTTTAGGGCCTGTACAACGTCTGGGCAGTTGTGGCATGACAGAGAAATAAATGTCTGAAAATGCAATTTGCCCTCTAGCTTGCTAATGCGATCCAATACCTCTTGCTCTACTTTGGGTGGATAGCCGCTAGCCTGCAAAATTGCCAAGATGAATGAAGTCATTTCATGACCCATTGGGAGGCCAGCAAAGGTAATGCGCGCTTGTCCATCAGCCTTGCCAACAGTGAAGCTAGGAACGTGCTCAGCCTTACCATCGGTTTTTACAGTGATTTTTTCTGACTGCTCAGCAACTTCATTGAGCAACTCGAGCATTTCAGCGGATTTTTCATTGCCATCTACAGTGGCAATTAAAACGATAGGGCTAACGATCTTTTCAAAGTAGACCTTGAGCTGTGATTTGATGTTGTTATCTAGCATGGTTGCTTCCTTGATTGGTAATGTGGGTGAGTCTATTGGGCAGAACTTACTTCTCCCCAATAGACTCTCCGAAGAGAGTCTATTAATTCAATATCAGTACGACTTAGATCTTGCCTACGAGATCTAAAGAAGGAGTCAATGTTGCTGCGCCTTCTTTCCATTTAGCAGGGCAAACTTCGCCTGGATGTGCTGCTGTGTATTGTGCTGCTTTAAGCTTACGCAAAGTCTCAGAGATATCGCGAGCGATTTCGTTTGAGTGAATTTCTGCAGTCTTAATCACGCCCTCTGGGTTGATGATGAACGTACCGCGTAATGCCAAACCAGCTTCAGGAATATGTACACCGAATGCATTTGTCAAACTGTGTGTTGGGTCGCCAACAAGTGGGAACTTTGCTTTACCAACTGCAGGTGAAGTTTCGTGCCAAACTTTATGTGAGAAATGAGTATCAGTAGTTACGATATACACTTCAGCACCCATCTTTTGGAATTCAGCATAGTTCTCAGCTGCATCTTCAATTTCTGTTGGGCAGTTAAATGTAAAAGCTGCTGGCATGAAAATGAGAACTGACCACTTGCCCTTGAGCGTTTCGTCAGAAATGGTTACAAACTTGCCATTGTGGAAAGCTTCAGTTTTAAATGGTTGAACTACGGTATTAATAATGGACATGCTGTGCTCCTAGTTTGGTTAATTGATTAATAACAACAGCCCCTATTCTGAGCCCCATCTCTTTATTTGTCTAATGAATTAATTTAATATTAGTTATCGAAAAAATAGATAACAAATCATGCTCTAGAACCATCTAAAAGCGGGATTGTTACACCCTGTTAGATAATCTTTTCCATGAAATTCTTTGTGGTCGTCATCTTTAGTCTATTTGTTGGGGTTTCCCACGCTGAAGATCTATTGGTGCCCATCTCAAAATTTGATAATGACTCACAGAAATTAAGTAAAGATCGGGTTTTAGAGTTCTGGGCCTATCACGATTACGATGGCAGCGATAATTATCAAAACACCTTAAAGCTACGCTACTACAACCCTTTGTCTTTAGGTGACTGGCAGGGGCGTATTCGACTTGATACATCGTATGTTGCCAATTACAACTCAATCTCATCTTCCAATAACTCGGGGCAATATAGCTCTGGAAACACCATGCTCACCGTTTGGGGGCAGGATAGAACCTTCTTAAAATCTTTGGGAGCATTAGTTGGTGCCAGAGTAATTTTTCCTTTTGGAAATAATGGGCAGTGGGCAGCTGGACCCCAATTGAGCTGGACCTTTTCTCCGCAAGTTGACTCCATCCTGCACGTTACCGATTTTTCTCCTTTGATTCGGTATATGTACGGTTTTGACACTAAAAACAATAGCACCACCGTCAACCCAAGCCAACCTGCACTGCAAAGAAGTCTACAGATGTTTCCTACTGTAGGTTTTCAGTTGGCGCCGAATACATTGCTACGTTTTTGGGATGAAAATGGCATGGTTTATAACACTGCAGGTGGCGGGTGGTTCGTGCCTATCGATGTCATGATTACTCATCGACTCTCAAAGAGTTGGGTAGTAGCAATTGGTGGCAGCAAGCAAGTAGTTCAAACCTATCAACAGTATGACTGGTCGGCATACGGAAAAATATCCTTCAATTTCTAGAATTTAAGGAAACTGATGTGGTCACCCAACATATTGATAGGAATTAGAACGGTTCATGAGATTTAAGGGTAAAATTTCCCCGTTTTTGGCATTTTCCCCAATTAAATCAGCGATGTGCCAAATATTGACTTAGTTAATGCATAAGAATTCATCATCTATCTTTAACCAGTCATTGCCTCACCAAATTCGATTAACTTAAATCCAGCGATGTTTTTATGAACAAGAAGATAGTTGTGCCCCTATTGGTAGCATTTATGTCGCTCACATGTTTGAGTGCTGCGCGAGCGGAAGAGGCGCTAACACCTATTCCAAAGATCTCTAATGAGTGGCAATTTGAATTAACCCCTTATCTTTGGCTGCCTTCAATTAACTCTACCCTCAGCTACAAAGGGCAATACATCGCTACTGCAGATTTGAGTATGAGTAATATCATTAGTAATCTGAAGTCAGGGGGAATGATTTCTGGTGAGGCGCGCTATGGTAATTGGGGAATCCTTGCTGATATGGTTACTGCAACCTTGCAAAAAACTAGCACTACACCGGTGACTCCGCAGCCTGGTTATACATACAAGATTGCTACCAAAGCTACGCTTCAGGAGACTATTCTGACGGGTGCAGCAACCTATAATTTGATAAATAACCACAATGCCACTTTAGATGGTTTGTTAGGTGTTCGATGGGTTGGCATGACTGCGACTCTTAATTTGGCGGCTGATGGGACTAGTTATGCCTTAACCGATTCGAAGGCTATGAGTACAGCCGATCCAATTGTTGGTTTTAAAGGCCGTTACAGAATTGCTAACTCATCCTGGTATGTTCCTTTCTATGCTGACATTGGTGGTGGGGGCGGCACTACTAATATGACTTGGCAAGCCATGGCAGGCGTTGGTAAAACGATTGAAAAGTGGATTGATGTTTCTTTAATTTATCGTGGCTTGTACTATGACATGAGCAGCTCAAAGACTAACGGCCAGGGTTTATTACAAAAGACTACATTCCAGGGCCCGCAATTATCGGCTACATTCCGTTTCTAATTTTCTTTGTTTACTTCATGAAAAATTTATTCAACGCAGCAGCCGTTACCACGGCTGTTTTTGTATTTATTTCCCCTATCTTTGCTCAAGAGATTCCTGCGCGCGCTGGAACTGTTGCGGTGGAGAAAGCTGGAGCGGTAACTCCTCCAGCTAAGGTAACAGAGTCGGCAGAAGACATTGGTAAGAAGTTGGCTAATCCAATCGCCAACATGATCTCCGTTCCGCTGCAATATGAATTTAGTCGTGGCCTAGGCGCAAATCAAGGCGGCTCTGAGCAGACCCTCTTATTCCAGCCAGTTATGCCATTCAACTTGAGCGGCGGCGATACCTTTATTGTGCGTCCAATTGTTGCAGGCGCTAGAGAGGTTAGTGTTCAGAGCGCCCCTGGTACCGCACCATTCTCAGGCTACGGCATTTCTAGTGTGACTGTCGAGTCATTCTATGCACCTAACACCAACTCCTCTTGGATTTGGGGTATTGGTCCATATGCAATATCACCATCTGGTAACAGTGGAAAATTTGGTTCACAGCAAACCGGCGCTGGCTTCACAGCAGTCGTTTTGAATCGTCAAGGTCCATGGACTTATGGATTGCTTGGATATCAATCTTGGAATGTGGGTGGTAACCCAACCTATGGCACGCAAAACAACTTATATGGGCAGCCGTTCATTGCATACACGACAAAAACTGCTTGGACGTATACGGCCAATATGCAAGCGCAATACAACTATGATGCGCGCCGCACTACAAATCCACTCTATGTTGGTGCTTCTAAAGTTGAGGTATTTGATGGTGTGCCGATTCAATTTGGCGCAGGCCCAATCTATTACATGAGTAATACTCCTGGCGGACCATCTGGCTGGGGTGCGCGTGCAACAGTGACAGTAGTTATTTTGAAATAAGGCATCAACTTTGTTGAGCTGCATGCTCACATCCTGTTAGCCAAAAGTAACCATTCCTGAAATCAGATTAATCGCAAGGGCAAGCAGGGAGGTGTTGAAAACAAAGGCGCTCATGCCTTGAATCATCACCAAGAATCGCATTCTGGAGCTGGCAATGTTGACGTCAGCTGTTTGACAAGTCATGCCAATAACCATTGAGAAATATAAAAAGTCTACATAAGTCGGTTTTGGTTTGGAGGCAAACAGCAAAGGTGCTTCAGAATATTTTGCGTACTCTTGATAGTAAACATGGGCGTAATGCAAAGCAAAGGCAGTGTTAACAAATAACCAAGAAACGATATAAGTTGCCAACACCAAGCAAATATATTTAATGGCGTCTGAAGTCGGAAGCGCCTTGACTTCACCCAAAATAATTACAATCGAGATCAGACTAGCCAATGCGCCCAATATGATGATGCACAGAATAACAGCCGCACCATCATCTTCTTTTTTAGATAGATTTAGAATATCTTCATCAGCAGAGAAATACATCATGCAATAACTTAGTAGGAGATAAAACCCGCCCGTAACGGACCAAGTGACAGCTAAGCGAGCTTCTAAGGGCATTGCAGTTGAAAATAGAAAAAAAGTTACCAAGCCTGCGGCGGCAGCGATAGTGAGTCGAAGTGTGGCACTAATGTAGTGCCAATGTTGGGTCCAGTGAATTGATGTCATAGTGCCTGTAGTATGCACTCAAAACCCTTATCTTCTCTCACCATAACAAGCTTGTTGCTTTAAGGAATGTAGAGGAAAATCGGGGATTTACATTCGCAGGGGAATTAAATTGCAAAAAGGTTTTCGAAGTTGGATTTTGATGCTTGGTTTGATATTCATTTTGCTTGCATGTATTTTTGGCTACTTTAGTACTAAATCGGCTGAAGCGAATGTATCAAATATTCAAGATTTGATGCATCCGTCTGTCACTAGGAGCGTATAAAGTTTTATGAGCGTGTATAAAGCAGAAAAGAAAGTGATAATTTAAGGATGATGAAAAGAATAATCGCGCCATTATTGCTTACGGTGCTATGTATAACGGGGTGCCAATCTACTGGTCCTGACGGCAAGCCACTCACTCCAGATCAAATTATTCAAAAGAGAGATGCGACTCTGCAGATGTCGAAGACTGGCCTTGATCTTTTGATTAAGCAGAAACCAGCTGTTCAAAAAGAAATTGATCAGGCTGCCGGTTATGCCGTGTTTAGCGCAACCAACGTCAATATTGTCTTGCTTGTAGTGGCGCGTGGTGAAGGAGTGCTCTTTGATAAGAGACGCAAAGACCCAGTC
>Ga0114968_10001683_pt1 | contig 17029 bp, 14 predicted proteins | sample M_130807_EF_Meta_FD_87020 | JGI IMG/M metagenome (GOLD analysis project Ga0114968, IMG submission 87020) | Freshwater microbial communities from Lake Montjoie, Canada to study carbon cycling - M_130807_EF_MetaG | ecosystem: Environmental > Aquatic > Freshwater > Lake | place: Lake Montjoie...
ACGATCTCACTCATCGGCATCACATTCAAATCGCTCATCGCGTTCGGCTGAAAAGCCAGATGAGGTACACGATTGAGTGGATCGGCAGTATGTAAACGTGTGATGTCGACCAAGTCCGCAATCACAGCACTGGCGGTAGGCTCCGATCCGGCACCTTTGCCGTAATACAAAGTGGTCCCAACCGCGTCGCCTTGAACCATGACCGCGTTCATAGCGCCTTCAACGTTGGCAATCAAACGCTGGGTTGGCACCAAACTCGGATGCACGCGCAACTCAATGCCTTTGTCAGTGCGTTTGGTCACGCCCAATAACTTGATACGGTAACCCAATTGCTCGGCGTACTTGATGTCCACTGCGCCCAATTGGGTAATGCCTTCGACATAGGCTTTATCAAACTGTACTGGAATGCCAAAAGCAATGGCACTCATCAAGGTGATTTTGTGGGCCGCATCCACACCCTCAATGTCGAAAGTCGGATCCGTTTCCGCATAGCCCAGGCGCTGAGCTTCTTTGAGCACCACGCTGAAATCCAAACCTTTGTCACGCATTTCAGACAAGATGAAGTTGGTCGTGCCATTGATGATGCCAGCCACCCACTGGATGCTGTTAGCGGTCAAGCCCTCGCGCAAAGCTTTGATGATCGGGATACCACCCGCAACGGCTGCTTCAAAGGCTACCATCACGCCCTTGGACTGCGCCGCGGCGAAAATTTCAGTGCCGTGCACAGCCAGTAAGGCCTTGTTCGCTGTGACCACGTGTTTACCCGCTGCAATCGCTTCCAACACCAATGCCTTCGCAATACCGTAACCACCAATCAACTCGATGATGATGTCGATGTCCGGGTTGGCGATGATCAATCGGGCGTCGTTGACTACCTTCACATCAGGGCCCACAAGGGACTGCGCCCTCGCAACATCCAGGTCTGCCACCATGGTGATTTCAATCCCGCGCCCGGCACGGCGCATGATTTCAGCTTGGTTACGACGCAGCACATTGAAAGTGCCGCTGCCTACAGTGCCAATGCCCAATAGGCCTACTTGAATCGGTTTCATAGTTGGATTTATTTCTGACTTCAAATTAAGTGCCCAAGCGTTTTCGCACGCCGGCTAAAAATTGGGCCACACGGCCAATGGCTTCACGCAGATCGTCTTCATGCGGCAGGAACACGATACGAAAATGGTCCGTGTTCGGCCAGTTGAACCCCGTTCCTTGCACCAACATCACCCGGGTTTCTTGCAGCAACTCCAGGAAAAATTGCTGGTCATCGGCAACTGGATAGACCTTGGAGTCGAGTTTGGGGAACATGTACAAAGCTGCTTGCGGCTTGACGCAGGAAACGCCAGGAATAGCTGTAATCAGCTCGTAAGCCAAGTCTCTTTGTTTGCGCAAGCGACCGCCCTCACCCACCAATTCATTGATGCTTTGGTGACCGCCCAGTGCCGTTTGAATTGCCCATTGCCCTGGCACATTTGCACACAAACGCATGTTCGATAACATGTTCAAGCCCTCGATGTAATCCTTGGCTGGCTTTTTGTCACCTGACACCACCATCCAACCGGCCCGATATCCACAAGAGCGGTAACTTTTCGACAAGGAATTGAAAGTCAGTGTCAGTACATCCGTGCTCAGACTGGCAATCGGTGTGTGCTTTACGCCGTCATACAAGACTTTGTCGTAAACCTCATCCGCAAAAATAACCAAGCCATGCTCGCGAGCCAAATTGACGATGCTTTGCAGCAAGCCATCAGAATATAAAGCACCAGTAGGGTTGTTCGGGTTGATAACCACAATGCCTTTGGTTCGCCGCGAGATTTTGCGGCGAATATCTTCAATATCGGGCATCCATCCGCTGGCCTCTTCACACATGTAATGCACGGGCGTGCCGCCAGACAAACTGGTGGCTGCGGTCCACAAGGGATAGTCAGGGGCCGGCAGCAGCAATTCGTCGCCGTCGTCCAGCAGACCATTGGTGGCCATGACAATCAATTCACTGGCGCCATTGCCCAAATAAATGTCGTCCAGCGTCACGCCTTTGATCCCTTGTTTTTGGGTCTCGTGCATGACCGCTTTGCGGGCACCGAAAATGCCCTTACTGTCCGAATAACCTGCTGAATTGGGCAGGTTGCGGATCATGTCTTGCTGAATTTCTTCAGGCGCATCAAAACCAAATACCGCCAGATTGCCGATATTCAATTTAATTATTTTTTGCCCTTCTTCCTCCATCTGACGCGCGCGATCCATGATTGGGCCGCGGATGTCGTAGCAGACATTGGCAAGTTTTGCTGATTTAAGGATCGTCTTCAAAGTCCCTCCCGGGGCATCGTCATTGGGGAAAACCTATAATTTGACCACAGTTCCAGTCAGATTTCGGACCATGGCCTGAATGTCTGTCCTAAACACAGCCAGCCCACCACAACGCCAAATGAAACTCCAACCGGATCAATTCAACGTCCCATTCATCAGCGCCTATGAACCAGGCTGGATTGAAGTGAATGGCCACAAATACACAGGCTCTCTGGTGATCAGCTCAGAAAGCGGTTGCTCGCCTTGGTCCGTTGGTCCATTTGAGGCCTTAAACCCAGAATGTTTCAATGAATTGATGCAGTTCAAGCCTGAATTGATCGTCTTTGGCGGCGGTCCGACACTCCGCTTTCCCAAGCCCATATGGTTATCGGGCCTTATGCAACAAGGGATCGGCGTTGAATCCATGGACACGCCCGCCGCCTGCAGAACTTACAATATATTGGCCAGTGAAGGTCGCCGTGTTGTTGCAGCCCTGTTACCCCTTGAGGATGCAACGCCTTCAATTCTTCAAATTTCATCCCAGTAAATATGACGATTGTGGCGGATTCAGCGCTTACCCGGCGCTTTAGGCTAAAATAACAGATCACCAAATGATCAAGCAGCCCTAACCTTGGCTGATGCTCTGCTTTTTGGCCTCATTCAGTCACCCGAGAATAAATTTCTATGGCAATCGTTGTCAACAAACCCCTCCCTGAATTTGAAGCGAACGCAACCGGTGGCTTGAAGGTATCCAATACCTCGCACACCGGAAAAACGCTGATTTTGTATTTCTACCCTAAAGATAACACCCCCGGCTGTACGACCGAGGCGATGCAATTCAGGGACAAATTCAAAGACTTCACCAAAGCCGGAGCCACTGTATTTGGTGTTTCTCGTGACAATATGAAATCGCATGACGAATTCAAGGCCAACCTTGAGTTGCCTTTTGAATTGATTGCCGATACTGAAGAAAAAATGTGCCACATGTTTGGTGTGGTTAAAAACAAAATCATGTATGGCAAAAAAGTCAAAGGTATCGAACGCAGCACCTTTCTAATTGGCGCTGACGGCTTACTGAAGAACGAGTGGCGTGGCCTCAAAGTACCTGGCCATGTGGAAGAGGTCCTTCAAGCCGTCAAAGATTTGAAAAAGGCCCTTCCCGCGACCACAACAACTGCTTGAATTTGTCATGAAACTTGTGCGCGGCTCGTGCATAATGTTTTCATGCAGTTGACCCACAGTTCGACAAAATTCCCTACCAAAAGCCGCCTTGGCCTCCAGGCGGCTTTTGGTTTTTTAAATCTACTTTTTTCTTTTTCAAGAGGCCCCGTTTCATGCCATTGCCACCCGCACCAACCCAACGCGCATCCTTGCTTTCAAACGCGGCTTTTGACCCCACCCAGAACACACCGAGCAGAACCCTGCCCCGTCACAAAAATAGCAATGCCTTGAGTGAAACTACTCCAATTCAAAAAGCCATTCAGCAAGAAGCCAACAAGAGTCTTCTAGCGCAGGTTGAAACAACGCAACCCCTCAAAAAAATGCGCGCAGCACCTGCACAAACTCGTGCTAAACCATCCCAACCCCAATCAGCACCTGTTTTGGGTAAACCAACACTGGTTGCCTCGAATAAAAACCGCGTCACGAAGATCAAGAAAACAGGTCCAACCAAATTATTTGTACTGGACACCAATGTCCTGATGCATGACCCGATGTGCCTATTCCGGTTTGAAGAGCACGATGTTTTCCTGCCCATGATCGTTCTGGAAGAACTTGATGGGCATAAAAAAGGAATGACCGAAGTTGCCCGCAATGCACGCCAAACCAGTCGTTCTTTAGATGCCTTGGCCGCACAAGGCTCTGACATGAGTCAAGGCCTCAATTTGACTGGCACAGGACATGTCGATGCAACAGGAAAGCTGTTCTTCCAAACACAAACTCTGGATGTCACTCTTCCGATCAGCCTGCCGCAAGGCAAAGCTGACAACCAAATTCTTGGCGTTGTGCAAGCGTTGGGGCATCAAATGTCACCCCGCGAAGTCGTTCTGGTTTCTAAAGACATCAACATGCGCGTCAAAGCGCGCGCCTTGGGGCTGACCGCTGAAGACTACCAAAACGACAAGGTTCTGGAAGACGGCGATATTCTGTATGCAGGCGTGATGGTTTTGCCAGCAGACTTTTGGTCACGCCATGGAAAAGCTGTCGAAAGTTGGCAACAAGGTAGTCATACTTTCTACCGCATCAGTGGGCCGGTTGTGCCCAGCTTGTTGATCAATCAGTTTGTATACCTTGAGGCGCCGGGTGAGCCCAGTCTCTATGCAAGAGTGACTGAAATTAGGGGCAAAACAGCGGTGCTTCGCACATTGAAAGACTTCACGCATCTCAAAAATGCAGTGTGGGGCGTGACAACGCGCAACCGTGAGCAAAACTTTGCCATGAATTTACTGACCGATCCTGACGTGGATTTTGTGACTCTGGCGGGCACAGCAGGAACGGGCAAAACACTGATGGCCTTGGCGGCAGGTTTGACCCAGGTGCTGGACGATCGCCGCTACACCGAAATCATCATGACTCGCGCCACCGTGAGTGTGGGTGAAGACATTGGTTTCTTGCCAGGCACTGAAGAAGAAAAAATGGGCCCTTGGATGGGCGCTCTGGACGACAACCTGGAGTTTTTAGCCAAAGGTGACGGCGGCAATGCAGGCGAATGGGGCCGTGCCGCGACCAATGAGCTGATCCGCAGTCGAATCAAGATCAAGAGCATGAACTTCATGCGGGGTCGCACCTTCATGAACAAGTACGTGATCATTGACGAGGCGCAGAATTTGACACCCAAGCAAATGAAAACCTTGATCACCCGGGCCGGGCCGGGTACGAAGATTGTCTGCATGGGCAATTTGGCACAGATCGACACCCCCTACCTGACAGAAGGCTCTTCAGGGCTGACCTATGCGGTGGACCGCTTTAAGGGCTGGGGCCATGGTGGTCACATTACCCTTGCCCGCGGGGAACGCTCTCGCCTAGCTGACTTTGCCAGTGAGGTACTTTGATTACCGCCTGATCAGTAGTCGCCTCCGCCCATACCCCCGCTGGCCAGGCTTTCAAAGCGGGTCAAAGGTTTCAAGAACGTCAAGCGAACGGTTCCTGTGGGGCCGTTTCGTTGTTTGCCAATGATGATTTCGGCAATACCCGGCTCCTTGGATTCTTTGTTGTAGTAGTCATCGCGGTAAATGAACATGATGATGTCTGCATCTTGCTCGATGGCGCCGGATTCACGCAAATCGCTCATCATGGGGCGTTTGTCTGTGCGCTGCTCCACGCTCCGGTTCAGCTGAGACAACGCGATGATTGGACACTGCAGTTCTTTGGCAAGCATTTTCAAGCCACGTGAAATTTCACCCAACTCGGTCGCCCGGTTATCCCCCCCCGTGGCGGAGCCACTCATCAGTTGCAGATAGTCCACCACGATCAAACCTAATTTACCGCATTGCCGTGCCAGTCGGCGGGCATTGGCGCGCAATTCACTTGGCGTCAAACCAGGAGTCTCGTCGATATGCAACGATACAGTGCGTAGCCGATCGATCGTATCGACTAAACGGGGCCATTCCTCTTCGCTCAGCTTACCCGTACGCAAATGGCCTTGATCAATACGACCAATCGAACCCACCACACGAACAGCCAACTGGGAAGCCCCCATTTCCATCGAAAACACCGCCACAGGCAAGCCCTCATTCAGAGCCACATGTTCTGCAATGTTGACAGCAAGCGCAGTTTTACCCATGGACGGTCGTGCGGCCAAGACCACCAGATCACCGGCTTGCAGGCCAGAGGTCATGCGGTCCAAATCGTAAAAACCAGTAGGTACCCCGGTAATGTCGTTCGGATTGTCAGCCATCTCCTGGACACGGTCCATCAATTCGATGACCAAAGTATCCATAGACTGAAAGCCCTGCTTGTTGCGGGAGCCTTCCTCTCCAATGTTGAAGATTTTTTGCTCAGCCTCATCCAGAATTTTGTCCACCGGCCTACCCTGCGGATTGAAAGCATTGGTGGCGATTTCGTCACTGGCGGTCACCAATTTGCGCAAGATGGCCCGCTCGCGCACGATTTCGGCATAGCGCCGGATGTTGCTTGCGCTGGGTACGTATTGAGCCAATGAGTTTAAATAGGCAAGCCCACCCATGCCCTCTGATTTTCCCTGGTTTTGCAGGTGCTCGAAGACAGTAATGACATCGGCTGGTTTGGAGCCATTGACCAAGGTCCCGATCGCACTGAAGATCAACTTGTGTTCGTGACGATAAAAGTCATTCTCGACAAGCAAATCATTGACACGATCCCAGGCCTGGTTGTCGAGTAAAAGTCCGCCAAGCACGCTCGACTCGGCCTCAATGGAATGCGGTGGTACGCGCAGTTGCGCGACCTGTGCGTCTTGCGAACTGTTCAAAATGGAACCTGACAAATGAGAAGAATAAACAGCCGACATGGTATGAAATAGGTTTTGTTCGATCTTACGCAGTCGTGCCGCACAAGTCACGGGACAACCCTGTGAATAAGGCGTGGGTAATCGGTGGATTCAAGTGCATAACACTTTGACCAAGCACTCATGAAAAAGCCGCCAAGTCTCTCGACCAGGCGGCTTTGGGTGGGAAGCGCAGATTAAGCGGTTTCGCCGTAGACAGAGACAGTAATGTCAACCAGCACGTCGGTATGCAATGAAACAGACACCTTAGACTCGCTGACAGTCTTAATCGGGCCATGAGGCATGCGAATCTGTGCTTTAGACAAGGCGTAACCTTGTTTGTTCAACTCATCGGCAATGTCATGGTTGGTCACAGAACCGAACAAACGGCCATCCACGCCGGCTTTTTGGGTCAATTTGACCACCATGCCGGACATTTTTTCGCCTTGCGCTTGTGCTTCGGCCAATTTGGCAGATGCTGCTTTTTCGAGCTCAACACGGCGCGCTTCAAATTGCGCTTTGTTGGCTTCAGTGGCGCGGCGTGCTTGACCGCTTGGGATCAAAAAGTTGCGAGCATAACCATCTTTAACTTTGACGATATCGCCAAGATTACCCAGGTTCACGACCTTTTCGAGCAGAATAATTTGCATGGTCGGTCTCCTTAGACTTTGTGCTGATCGCTGTAAGGCAACATGGCCAAAAAGCGAGCGCGTTTGATAGCTGTATTGAGCTGGCGCTGATAAATGGCGCGTGTGCCAGTCAAGCGAGCGGGGATGATCTTGCCGTTTTCTGCGATGAAATCACGCAATGTGTCGACATCTTTGTAATCAATCTCCTCAACACCCGTCACTGTAAAGCGGCAAAAACGCTTGCGCTTGAACAATAGGGATTGGGTATTGCGCTTGGGGCGCTTATCTTTGTTGAATTTTTTGAACGTGGCCATAGGGCCTCCTGAAATTAATTTTGCTGAAACTCTTGAACATGCAGAACAACACTTTTACCGTTGCGGGGTGTGGCTAAAAAACCGCTGAATCGCCAAACGCTGCCGATAGGTTGGCGCTGGACTCGCTCTGCAACTGCACCAATGGCCACGGCTTTCACCGAGGCTTTGACTTGTCTGGTCAGTCCTGCTTCTTGCACTGATGACTCGTGTTCGAGACGAAAGTCCAAAGCGGGTAGACCGGCTGGGGTGTAGCGTAAAGCGTGAAGCTCCACGATACTGGCGGACAAGTCGGTACGGTTCACTCCTTAACGATGCGTGTGATCACCCTGCAAATTCTGCTTGTTGGACTTTGCGGGCTTCTTCTCGCTCGACCGTTTTCATCATGGAAGATGGGCCTGCATCGGCCTTCTTCTTTGAAACAGTCAGGTGGCGCAGCACAGCATCGTTGAACTTGAACGCGTGTTCGAGCTCAGCCATCACGGCCTGATCGGCTTCAATATTGACACACAGGTAGTGGGCTTTTCCCAATTTGTTGATTTGGTAAGCCAACTGACGGCGGCCCCAATCTTCTACGCGGTGGATCTTGCCGCCGCCGGCAGTGATCATCCCTTTGTAACGTTCCAGCATGGCTGGCACTTGTTCGCTTTGATCCGGGTGGATCAGCAATATGATTTCGTAATGACGCATTCAAACTCCTTGTGGATAACCCAAAAGATTGGTAAAGCCGCCCCCGGCGTCTGACGGGGTGCGGCAAGGCGAAGCCTCACATTATAGCGCAGACATTACAGGCCTGGGTACCGGTCTTCTGAAGAAATCAAGAGGGGGTCCTCCGTTTGCATCTTGAATAGCCAGCTAAAAAGCCAAGTCACAACAAAACCGACGGGCACGCCAAAGACACCGGCCGAAATAGGCTGAATGCCAAACCACAGTCCAGAGGCAGGATCCCAACCCCAAAAAGCACGAACAAATGCCGCATTCAAAAGCATATAAGCGACAGTAACCCCCAAGCCGGACAACATGCCACACACCACGCCAGTTCGATTTGCACCTTTCCAGATGATTCCAAGCACCATTCCAGGGAAAAATGCAGCGGCAGCAAGAGAAAACGAAGCCGAGACCAAGGCCAAAATAGCCGCAGGTTTCCAAGCTGCAACCAATGCAGCGAGAAGCGCCACTGCCAACAAGGCAAATTTAGACAAAATGACCCGCCCTTCTGGTGAACTCAACTCATTTGAAGTTCGCGCCTTCATGTCATGGACCAACGCATTACTGATAGTGAGCAACAAGCCGTCCGCAGTGGAGAGCGCAGCTGCCAGCCCCCCTGCAGCAACCAAGCCCGAAATCACAAAGGGCATCCCCCCCAACTCAGGGGTGGCCAACATGATCATGTCGGCGCCCAAACGCAATTCGCCAAACTGCAAGGTGCGATCGCCATTAACGTCTGCCACCTGCAGCAGAGAGGGGTCGACGCGGGCCCATTGGGCTACCCAATTGGGCAGCGAATCAAAACTGCTGCCTACCAAATTATTCATGATCTCAAACTTGACCAATACCGCAAGTGCTGGCGCACTCAAGTACAACAACGCAATGAAAAAAAGCGACCACGCCACAGACTTTCTGGCCTCGGCAACGCTGGGGGTGGTGTAGTAACGTGTCAACAAATGCGGCAGACCTGCGGTCCCCACCATCAAGCAAAAGATCAGGGCTAAAAAATTCAGCCGCGAGGATTCATAAATGGCTTGCTGCTCTGGCAAGCCCTGTGGATCGCCCTGAAAGGCCTGCGAGTGGAACGGCAATCCTGAAAGCGGCTGCGCTCGCTCTAAGTTCTCATTCATGGCACGTGTCCATTGCTCCTTGGCGGTTGCCGTGTCCCTGGGCAGGGCCAACAACTCACGTCGCGCTTGCGTAATCGAACCAAAATCGGCCCCTTGTGCTTTGAGACTGCGCACACGGGACTCTAATTCATCGCGCTCTTTGTGCAATGCCAATTCAACGTTGAGAAGTTTGAATTCATAGTTTTTGGCACGGTAATAAAAAGCATCGCGCACTTCGATTTCAGCTGAATCAAAAGTCAATTTTTTTTCGAGAGCCGCAATTTTCGGTAATTGCTCCCCATAGGCCACGATTGCTAAGGGCGTACCTAATTGTTTGTAAGCTAACCAAGAGACAGGGAGCAGGAAAGCCATCAGCAACATGATGTATTGCGCCACCTGCGTCCAAGTAATAGCCCGCATGCCACCCAAGAATGAGCAGAGCAAAATACCCCCTAATCCCAACAAAATACCGATCTCAAACTGGACGCCTGTCAGTCGTGAGGCGATCAAGCCAACACCATAGATTTGCGCCACCACGTAGGTAAAGCAACACAATACGGCGGCCCCTGCGGCAATCAACCGGGGCCAACGTCCTCCGTATCGAACGTTGAAAAAATCAGGCAAGGTATAAAGCTTCATCTCGCGAAGCCGGGGTGCAATCAGGAGAGCCACCAGACAAAAACCGCCCGTCCAGCCCATCACATAGGCCAGTCCACCGGGTTGCGAGCCCGCCCCTGAAAAGCCCTGCAAGTACAAAGCACCGGCCAAACTGATGAATGACGCCGCGCTCATCCAGTCAGCCGCGGTGGCCATGCCGTTGTACATGGCAGGAATACGCCGTCCAGCCACGTAGTATTCCTGCGCATCAGTCGTTCGGCCGACGATACCGATCAATGCGTACATCATGACCGTCGTGAACAAGAAAATCGGACCGATCAAATTTCGCGACAAGCCTTGCCGCTCGGCCCATGCCATGAGTGCCAATAAAGCTATCAACAACACAATATAAAGAAGCACGTTACGGTGCAAGCGCCACCGGTAGGTGGCGTACTGTTGCAACGCATCAGGTTGTGTCATGGTCGAAGTGGGCCTCAAATACTCTCAAGTCAATGTGTGCCCAGTTGAGTCCAAGTTTCAACAACCGTATCAGGGTTCAGTGAAATAGAGCTGATGCCTTGGTTCATGAGCCATACAGCGAAATCAGGATGATCACTTGGGCCTTGGCCGCAAATACCGATGTATTTACCCTGTGCCAAACAAGCTTTGATGGCTTGGCTGATCAGGGCTTGAACGGCTGGGTCGCGCTCATCAAAGTCCACCGCCAATAAGGCCATGCCCGAGTCTCGGTCCAGGCCTAAGGTCAATTGGGTCAAATCATTCGATCCAATTGAAAACCCATCGAAAAATTCCAAAAATTGCTCTGCCAAAATGGCGTTACTGGGCACCTCGCACATCATGATCAGCTTTAAATCGTCTTGGCCCCGCTGGAGTCCGTGTACCGCTAATAGCCGAGTTACACGTTCGGCCTGCCCTAAGGTCCTCACAAATGGGACCATGACCTGCACATTGCTCAAACCCATTTCGCCGCGCACGCGCTTGATAGCCTCGCACTCCATGGCAAAGGCCTCTCCAAAGTCAGCACTGAGGTAACGCGCCGCGCCGCGAAATCCAAGCATTGGATTTTCTTCTTCGGGTTCGTAACGACTGCCGCCAATGAGTTTGCGGTACTCGTTGCTTTTGAAATCCGACAGCCGCACGATCACGGGCTTAGGCCAGAAGGCCGCAGCAATGCTGGCCACACCTTCCGTGACTTTATCCACATAAAAAGCGCGCGGTGAGGCGTGACCTCTTGCCACAGACTCGACTGCCTTCTTCAAGTCAGCATCGATATTGGGGTAATCCAAAATAGCTTTGGGATGCACGCCGATGTTGTTGTTGATAATGAATTCCAATCGGGCCAAACCGACGCCTGAATTGGGCAACTGCGCAAAGTCAAACGCCAACTGAGGGTTGCCTACGTTCATCATGATCTTGGTTGCGATCTCCGGCATCGTGCCGCGTTGTACCTCGGTTATTTCAGTTTCCAAGAGCCCGTCATAAATGCGGCCCGTATCGCCCTCGGCGCAACTGACTGTGACAAGGGTACCGTCTTTGAGATGGTCGGTCGCATCACCACAACCGACCACCGCAGGAATGCCCAATTCACGGGCAATAATGGCTGCATGGCAGGTGCGGCCACCCCGATTGGTCACAATCGCGCTGGCTCGTTTCATCACAGGCTCCCAGTTCGGGTCGGTCATGTCTGTGACCAGCACATCGCCAGGTTGAACTTGGTCCATTTCACTGATGTTGTGCACCAGACGCACAGGCCCCGTTCCAATTTTCTGTCCAATGGCCCGGCCTTCGGCCAAAACAGGGCCCTTGCCTTTGAGTTTATAGCGCAGCTCTGCAGTCCCTTTGGATTGGCTTTTGACTGTCTCAGGTCGGGCTTGAAGGATGTAGAGCAAACCGTCACGCCCATCTTTGCCCCATTCAATGTCCATGGGCCGACCGTAATGTTTTTCAATCACCATTGCGTAGTGCGCCAATTGCTCCACCTCGGCATCACTCAATGAATACCGGTTGCGCTGTTCGGCGGGTACATCTATCGTCTCCACCAAACGGCCGTTGGCAGCTTTGGCTTCAGGTGTTGCAAACACCATTTGAATCAGCTTGGAACCCAAGTTACGGCGAATCACTGACCGTTTGCCGGCAGTCAGCATCGGCTTGTGGACATAAAACTCATCCGGATTGACGGCGCCTTGCACCACTGTCTCACCCAAACCATAGCTCGACGTAATGAACACTACATCTTCAAAACCAGACTCGGTATCGATAGTGAACATCACACCCGCAGCCCCCAAATCCGAACGAACCATACGTTGAACGCCGGCAGACAAAGCCACTTCAGCGTGGGCAAACCCTTTGTGCACCCGGTAACTGATGGCGCGATCGTTGTACAAGGAGGCAAATACCTCTTTCATTTTGTGCAACACATCCTCAATGCCGACCACATTCAAGAAGGTTTCCTGTTGACCGGCAAAGGAAGCATCCGGCAGATCCTCGGCTGTAGCCGAAGAGCGAACAGCAAACGAAGCGGTCGGATTGTCAGCAGATAAGAGAATGAACTGTCGACGAATGTCTTGTTCCAGAGCAACTGGAAATGGTTGTGCCTCCACCATCGTTCGGATTTGCGCACCAACGCGAGCCAAACTACGAACGTCATCGGTGTCCAGCGCATCCAGCAAAGTATTGATACGATCATTGAGGCCCTCGAAACTCAAGAATTGGCGAAAAGCGTGGGCCGTGGTGGCAAAACCCGTGGGGACACGAACGCCTGAAGGCAGTTGAGAAATCATCTCGCCCAAGCTGGCATTCTTACCGCCAACAGATTCAACATCCGTCATCCGCAATTCCTCGAAGGGCACAACAAGTGCCTCTTTCGCAAAAAGAGTGGTCATAAAAAGCTCCAAAGTTAAAAACCGGCGTCGCTCCAGAGTCGTCAAGGGCTGTTTTGTTGTATTTAGAGCGCCCCATCCGACCATGCCCAGAGATAATGAAAGCTATTTTAGGTGGGCCAACCCGCAATGCGCCCTTATTCATCCTTTAAATCAACCAGCCATGCCAAACCGCACAGTTTTTTTCATCTCCGACGGCACAGGGATTACAGCCGAGACCTTTGGCAACGCCATCTTGGCGCAGTTTGAAATGAAAACCAGGCATATTCGCCTGCCCTTTTTGGATACCGTCGACAAGGCGCACCAAGCGGTTCGTCAAATCAACCACACAGCCGATGTCGAAGGCACTAAACCCATTGTGTTCACAACACTGGTGAACATGGAAGTACTCAAAGTCATTCAAGAGGGCTGTAAAGGCATGTTGCTGGACATGTTTGGTACCTTTGTACAGCCCCTCGAAAAAGAGTTGGGCATCAAATCCCACCACCGTGTAGGCCGGTTTTCCGATGTGAGCAAAAGCAAGGAGTACCACGACCGAATCGAAGCGATCAACTATTCACTCGCCCACGACGACGGTCAGTCAAACCGCAACCTGGATACGGCCGATGTGATCTTGGTAGGCGTCAGTCGCAGCGGAAAAACACCCACCAGCCTGTATCTGGCGATGCAGCATGGCCTGAAGGCAGCCAACTACCCCTTGATTCCAGAAGACTTTGAACGCAAGCAGTTGCCCCCAGCACTGCTGCCGCATTGCAAGAAAATTTTTGGTCTCTCGATTCACCCCGAGCGACTTTCGGAAATTCGGACCGAACGACGACCGAACTCCAAGTACGCGAGCTTGATAAATTGCAGAATGGAGGTGTCCGAAGCCGAAACCATGATGCGACGCTCGGGAATCAGATGGCTGTCAACAACGACAAAATCAATTGAAGAAATTGCCACGACCATCTTGCAGGAGATCAGGCCAGAGAGCCTGATTTATTGAATCTTGATCAAACCGACAAGGTATCCGCGATCCGTTGAGCAAAGATTTGTGCCTGCAAAGCAGTGCGCGCCTCGACCATAACCCGAACCAAAGGCTCAGTTCCGCTGGCGCGAATCAGAAGCCGTCCATCATGACCCAGCTCAGTCTCTACGGCTTGGGTTTCGGATTTCAACAAAGCGTTTGAAGACCAATCTTGCCCTGGCTTCAAGCGTACATTGATGAGAGTTTGCGGAAAAAGCGTCACACCATCCAACAATTGGGCCATTGTTTTATCGTTGGCTACGCAGGCTTGTAGTACCTGGAGCGCGCTGATTAAACCATCACCCGTGGTGTGTTTGTCTAAGGCCAACAAATGGCCCGATCCTTCACCGCCCAAAAGCCAACCCTTTTCCGTCAAGACCTCCAATACATAACGGTCCCCGACTTTGGCACGTACAAACTCAACCCCTTTGCGCTGAAACGCCAACTCAACCGCCAGGTTGGTCATCAAGGTGCCCACAACGCCAGGGACGACCTCGTCTCTAGACAATCGATCGGCCACGATCAAATACAGCAGTTCGTCACCGTTGTACAAACGCCCGCTACCGTCGACAAGCAACAGGCGATCCGCATCGCCATCCAATGCAACACCAAAATCGGCACGGTGCTTTGAAACCGCTTGGATCAAAGCCTCGGGGTGCGTTGCCCCCACATCTTTGTTGATGTTCAGACCATCCGGCGCACAACCCATAGCAATTACATCTGCACCCAGTTCATGAAAGACCTTGGGAGCGATTTGGTAAGCGGCTCCATGCGCTGCATCCACCACAATCTTCAAGCCTTTGAGGGTCAGGTCATTCGAAAAAGTGCTTTTGCAAAACTCAATGTACCGACCTGCAGCATCGTCGAGCCGACGGGTTTTCCCAAGCGAAGCAGATGGCGCCCAAACAGGCAATTGACCCAAAGCCGCTTCCACTTGCAGCTCCCATTCGTCACTGAGTTTGGTGCCTTGGGCGCTAAAAAACTTGATGCCGTTGTCATCAAAGGGGTTGTGGCTGGCGCTGATCACCACACCCAAAGATGCGCGCTGAGCGCGGGTCAAATAAGCCACAGCAGGCGTCGGCACAGGCCCTAACAAGACCACGTCAACGCCTGCGGAATTGAAACCCGACTCCAGCGCACTTTCGAGCATGTAACCCGAAATTCGCGTGTCTTTGCCAATCAGGACCGTAGGGTGCGCCTCTCTGGATTTGAGTACACGGCCAACAGCATGGGCCAAGCGCAAAACGAAATCTGGGGTAATGGGACTTTGACCAACAGTGCCGCGGATACCATCGGTGCCAAAATATTGACGGGTCATGCTGCTTTCCTGCTCTTATTATTAGAGGTGTATTTTAAGCGCTGCCAGACATTCAAACAGATGCCGCCTTGACCGCCTGCCAAACAGAGATGGCCTGTGCAGTCTCTTTGACATCATGCACTCTCACCACTTGTGCCCCTCGGTCTACCGCCAACACGGCCGCAGACACGCTGGCGACCATGCGTTCATGGAGTTCTGCAGAATGCCCTGCAGCATCGATTACATGCCCCAAAGCCGATTTACGGGACCAACCCGCTAACAAGGGATAACCCAAAGTCAAAACCTCTGATTGTCTTGCCAGTAAACTGAAATTCTGAGGCACTGTTTTCCCAAACCCGATACCGGGGTCCAGGATCACCCGACTGGGCGAAACCCCCAAGTCAGTCAATGCCGAACAACGCGCCCGCAAAAATGCAATCACGTCGGGCAGGATGTCCCCTGCCATTGGCTGAACTTGCATGGTCTGCGGATCGCGATGCATGTGCATCAGGCAGATACCGCAATGGGGATGAGATGCGACAAGTTCCAGAGTTCCTGGCTGGCGCAGAGCCCAGATGTCATTGATGATATCTGCCCCCAAATCAAGGGCGGTTTGCATGACGCCGCGTTTGTATGTATCGATGGAAACTGGCACACCGAGCTTGAGTAACTCCCGCAAGACAGGAACCACGCGTGTCAACTCTTGTTCCAGGGGTATGACGGGCGCTCCAGGCCGGGTTGATTCGCCCCCGACATCCAGAATATGGGCGCCGTCCTTGAGCATCTGCTCTGCAAGTGCCATCGCTGATCGCACACTGTTATGAAGCCCTCCATCAAAAAAGGAATCGGGCGTCATATTCAAAATGCCCATGACTTTAGGCGATGAAAGATCTATAGAAAAACGTGTGGTTTGCCACAACATGGAATGTTCAAGCCTGGCCAAAAAATAGAAAAAGGGGCCGAAGCCCCCTAGAAATCAAGCCGCAGTAGGGGCTGGATCGGGTTGGACCGAAGGTGGGGTCCCTCCTCCACCTGAGGGTGGAGTTCGGGGAGACCAGTCTTTAGAGGCTTGAGGCTCACGACCGGCCATGATGGCATCCAACTGTTCAACGTCGATGGTTTCCCATTCAAGCAGGGCTTTGGCCATGGCATGCATTTTGTCGGTGTTTTCTTCAATCAAGCGACGTGCAAAACTGTACTGTTCGTCAATGATACGGCGAACTTCTGCATCGACACGCTGCATTGTTGACTCAGACATGTTGGTCGTTTTGGTGACCGAGCGGCCCAAGAAAACTTCACCTTCATTTTCGGCATACACCATCGGGCCCAAAGCCGCAGTCATCCCATAGCGCATCACCATGTCGCGCGCGATCGAGGTGGCACGTTCAAAATCATTGCTGGCACCCGTGGTCATTTGGTGCATAAACACCTCTTCGGCAATGCGGCCACCGAACAGCATGCTGATTTGATTGAGCATGTATTCGCTGTCGTAACTGTAGCGGTCTTTTTCTGGCAGACTCATGGTCACGCCCAAGGCACGGCCACGCGGAATGATGGTGACTTTGTGCACTGGATCGCATTTGGGCAGCAGTTTGCCAAGCAAGGCATGGCCGGCTTCGTGGTAGGCCGTGTTGCGTCGCTCTTCCTCTGGCATGACCATGCTCTTGCGCTCGGGACCCATCAGGATCTTGTCCTTCGCCTTTTCAAAGTCCTGCATTTCAACCACGCGG
>Ga0114968_10001684_pt1 | contig 17026 bp, 15 predicted proteins | sample M_130807_EF_Meta_FD_87020 | JGI IMG/M metagenome (GOLD analysis project Ga0114968, IMG submission 87020) | Freshwater microbial communities from Lake Montjoie, Canada to study carbon cycling - M_130807_EF_MetaG | ecosystem: Environmental > Aquatic > Freshwater > Lake | place: Lake Montjoie...
CGCAATGTGAAGACTTTTTTCAGCGTCAAGCGCAGCAAGATGGTGCCGGCCTTGAGCTTGGGACTGAACGATTCCATGCGCAATGGCTGACCTGGTTCAAAATCAATCCATCGTGCGCGATCCCTCGCCACTGCTCACCTTCTTTTGGAAGTCCACATGACAAAGCGCGTTTTTGATCTGATCGTTCTGGGCTCTGGCGGCGCTGGACTGAGCGCCGCTTTGGCCGCCGCAGGTGAGGGCATGTCCGTGTGCCTGCTGGAAAAGGGGCCCCACATTGGCGGCGGCACAGCAACGTCTTACGGCACCATTTGGGCGCCCGCCAACCGATTGGCCGCGCAAGCTGGCTTGGATGACGATGTGGCACAGGGCATGGCCTATGCGCAGTTTTGTGCGGGTGGCACGGCACTGGACACCAACCTGGCCACGTATGTCAACCACGCCTCTCGGGTGATGGACCGCTTGATGTCTTGGGGCGTGGGGCTGGAGTTGGCCATTGGACTGCCCGATGCTTTTTATCCCCATGGCCCCGGCAGTTGTGGCGACGGGCGTCGCATGATCCAAGCCACCCCCATTCAACGCAGCGCCATGGGCGAGTGGGCCGAGGCTTTGCGACCTGCCCACTATTGCCCGCCGGGGGTGAGTTGGGGCGATGTGGCCCGATGGGGCGGCTTTGCCAACCGGCGCAACTGGGATGCCCAAGAGTTGGCACGCAGAGAAAAAGAAGGCTGGCTGGCCGCCGGTCAAGGCTTGGTGGCGCAATTGCTGGTGGCTTTCCTCAAGATGGGGGGGCACCTGCAGTTGAATGCGGGGGCCACAGAGTTGGTTTTTTCCGAGCAACGCGTGGGCGGTGTCCGCATCCCATCCACCGACTCCACTTTTGAAGCCCGACACGGTGTTGTTTTGGCCTGTGGTGGCTATGAAGGCAACGCCGAGTTGGTGCAACGCTTTGAAGGCCTGCCCAATTGGCTCAACCCTTTTGCCCCCACCAACCAAGGCGACGGCATGGTCATGGCCACAGAGCATGGCGCTGCCATTTACCGTTCTGCGGTCAACCATGGCTTGTTGGTCGGTTGCGCCATTCCCACCCGAGAGAATGAATTTTTCTCCATTGGTTTGCATGGCATGCCCTATCCCGGAGCGATCGCCGTCAACCAGCAAGGTGAGCGTTTTTGCGATGAGTCCAGGTTCCAAGAGGTGGTGCATGCCTTTCACCATTTCGACCGGGTGAAACACCGCTTCATCAACCTGCCGGCCCACATGGTGTTTGATGACCGGTATCGGCAGCTATACGCCATTGCTGGCGCCCCGCCTGGGCAAGCGGCCCCCGATTGGGTGGCTCAAGCACCCACGCTAGAGGCCTTGTCCATAAAAATAGGCGTTGACGCCACAGGGCTGTTGAAAACGGTCGAGCGCTTCAACCAATTTGCGACGGATGGCGAAGACCTCGACTTTGGTCGAGGCCAATCCGCGTTTTCCAAAAGCACCGCTGGAGACGCGAACAAAGGCAAGTATGCACAGCTCGGCCCCTTGGACACGCCGCCGTACTACGCGATCCCACTGCGGGTCGGCGGCATTGTGGGAACGGGCCTGCTGACCAATGAACACGCCCAAGTCATGCACGTGCGCGGTCACCCGATTGCAGGCCTGTATGCCTGTGGCAACACCGCAGCCCCGACCGACACCGGGGTGGGGTACCAAGGGGGTGCATCAATTGGCAGTGGGGTGATTTTTGGTTGCCTGGCGGCTGAGCATGCGGCCCATGCACGCCACTGATACGGGCGTCACTCGATCTTCAAACCCACCGCCTTGGCCAATGCAGCAAAGTCGCGCAACTCGTCGCGCACCAGTTTGTCAAACTCATCGGGCCCCACCACCAAAGGCTCCAAGGCCTGGGCCAGCAGCTTTTGCCGAATATCTGGCATGGCCAGAACCTTTTGCAACTCGGCATTGATTTTGTTGAGGATGGGCTTGGGCGTGCCCGCAGGCGCAAACAAACCAATCCAGCTGTCCCCCCGAATGCCTGGGTAGCCTGATTCGGTGTAGGTGGGGACATCGGGAAACATGCTGGAGCGCTTGTCACCCACGATGGCCAAGGCACGCAATTTGCCAGCCTTGACCATGGGCAAGGCTGTGGTCGAAACGGCAGCATTCAGATCCGTTTGGCCACTCAAAATGGCCTGCAAAGAGGGCGCGCCACCTTGGTAAGGGACATGCAGCAAAGACAAGCCCGCACTGTGGGCCAACATCGCCGTCATGACATGGGTGGTGCTGCCGTTGCCAGCCGTGGAATAGCTGTATTTGCCCGGGTTTTCTTTGGCCAACTGCACAAACTCTTTCAAGGTTCGGGCGGGAAAGTCAGGCCGCACCACCAACACATTGGGGGCGCTGGCGATCAAGGTGACAGCCGCCAGATCGCGGCCTGCGTCATACGGCATTTGCGCCATCAAGGCAGGAACAATGGTGTGCGCGCCGATGGTCATCACCAAGGTGTGGCCATCCGGTGCTGATTTGGCCACTTGGGCCGTGCCCATGGTGCCCACCGCCCCTGGGCGGTTTTCAATCACGATGGTTTGCCCAAATTTTTCTTGCAAATGCAGCGACACCATGCGCGCCACCACGTCGACCGAGCCGCCAGGCGGAAAGGGCACGACCATGCGAATGGTCTTGGTGGGGTAAGCCACCTCTTGCCCCAGGGCGCTGCCCACTGCACCGACACACAAACTCAATATCAACGCGAGGCACTTGAACATCTCAACTCCTGGGTATAAAACATGAAGCGCTGGGTCGGCACAGCCGCTTGAACATTATTTCTTTGGCGGCCGCTGCCAGTTGGCAATGCTGGCTTGCTTGCCACGGGCCACGGTCAAAGCCCCGGGCGCAGTGTCTTTGGTGATGGTCGAGCCCCCGCCAATGGTGCCCCCCGCGCCGATGGTGACCGGGGCCACCAGCACGCTGTTGCTGCCCACATGCACGTCGGCTTCGATCACCGTGCGGTGCTTGTTGACGCCGTCGTAATTGGCGGTGATGCTGCCCGCGCCGTAGTTGACCCGCTCACCCACGGTGGCGTCGCCCAAATAAGCCAAATGATTGGCCTTGGCACCCTGGGCCATGGTGGTGTTTTTCACCTCGACAAAGTTGCCAATGTGCACCTCGGCACCCAGCACTGCGCCGGGGCGCAAACGCGCAAAGGGGCCGACGCGGGCATCACGGCCAATGCTGACGCCCGCTTTTTCGCCGTCAATGTGGGTGAAGGGGTGGATCACCGTGCCGGCTTCGATGTGTGCATTGGCAATCACACAGTGGGCCCCCACCCGCACGCCCTCTCCCAGTGAAACAACGCCGTCAAAAATACAGTTGACATCAATCTCAACATCCAGGCCGCAGGTCAGCGTACCGCGCACGTCAAAGCGCGCCGGGTCGGCCAAGCGCACACCATTGAGCATCAAGGCATGGGCTTGGCGCGCTTGGTGGGCCCGCTCAAGTTCGGCCAATTGCACCGGGTTATTCACGCCGGCCACTTCGGCCGCATCGGTGATCAGGTGCGCCGCCACCGGCTGGCCATCAGCGTGGGCAAACTTGACCACGTCGGTGAGGTAATACTCCTGCTGCGCATTGCGGTTGTCCAAGCGTGCCAGCCAAGTGCGCAACATGCGCGTGGGCACGGCCATGATGCCGCTGTAAATTTCGGTGATGGCGCGTTGCTCAGGGGTGGCGTCTTTTTCTTCCACGATGGCCTGCACCTCGCCATTGGCATGGCGCACGATGCGACCGTAGCCCGTGGGATGCGGCGTTTGCAAGGTCAACAACGCGAGTTGCGTGCCTTGGCTGGCGTGCAGCAGGGCCTGCAAGGTGGTCACTTGGGTCAGGGGCACATCGCCAGACAAGACCAAGGTGAGCCCGTCGTCTTCTAACAAGGGCATGGCCTGTTGCACCGCATGGCCCGTGCCCAATTGGGGCATTTGGCGCGCAAACCGCAGGCCCGTTTGACCTGCCAAAGCGGCCTCGACTTGTTCGGCCCCGTGACCGGTGATGGCAATGATGTGGCGCGCCGATAAATGACGTGCGCTGTCGATCACATGCTGCACCAAAGCCCTGCCGCCGAGTCGGTGCAAAACTTTGGGCATACTGCTCTTCATGCGCGTGCCTTTGCCCGCTGCCATGATCACCACATCAATTGCTGCCATGTTCCATGCCTTTGTTCATTTGAGAATTATCGCCCAGCGCCTGTTTGTGGCCCTGTGCGCCTGTGGCATGCTGGCCGGTTGCAGCACCTTGCAATTTGCCTACAACTCGGCCCCCGAGTTGACTTACTGGTGGCTGGACGGTTTTTTGGATTTCAATGCCGAACAAAAACCGCAGATTCGTGCCGATATCCAATCGATGTTTGCCTGGCACCGCAGCCAGCAGCTTGGGCTGTACATCACCTGGCTTGAGCGTGCCCAAAGCTTGGCCGCACGCAACATTCAGGCGGATGAGGTGTGTGCGATCTACGACGAAGCCCTGGACAGCTTGGACAGTGTGGCCAAAGAAATCGTACCCCGAGCCGTTCGCCTGCTGCTGACCATCGACGCAGCCCAAGTCGAGCAACTGCAAAAGCAGTACAACAAAAAAAACCGCGAATGGCGCAAAGAGTGGTTGGCGGGCACCCCCGAGGAGTTGCTCGACAACCGCACCGACAAAGGGGTTGAGCAAGCCGAAAAGTTTTACGGTCGTTTGGACAGCCCACAAAGACAACTCGTGCGCCAATTGGCCAAAAGCTCTGGTTACGACCCGCGCATGAGCTACTTGCTGCGCCTGCGCCGCCAAGCCGACAGCGTGGACACCTTGCGCAAGCTCAGCGCCCACCCCAAAGATGCCGACGCCTTTGCCCTGGAGTGGCGGCAACTGATCGAGCGCACGCGGGTCACCCCCGACCCCATGCTGCGCCAATACAGCATGGACATGCGCAAAGCCAATTGCGCTGCGGTGGCCAGCTTGCACAACGCCACCTCCCCCGCGCAACGCGAGCGCGCGGTCAAGCAAATGCAAAGTTATGGGCGGGATTTGCGCGCCTTGATGGAGCGCAAACCCGGATAACGATCAGGTCTGCAGCGAGGCCCACATCTCCTGATCGCGCTCGGCGGTCCACACCCGTGGGTTTTTGATGCCGCTGGCCTCGTCAAACGCGCGGCTGACATCAAAGGGCAGGCAATGCTCGTAAATGAAGACATGGCCAAACACCGGGTCCATCTGGGTTCGGGTGTGGGCCATGGCGCCTTTCAAGTCGAGCTTTTGGGCCACCGCTTCTTTGCCACATCGGTAAAGGATTTCGACCCAACGCTTGGTGTAGTCCAAGGCCTTGTCCACATTGGCCGCACCTTGCATGGCTTCGCCGCGCCCCGGCACGATGGACGTGGCCTGCAAACTGCGCAAAGCCTCTAAGGTGGCGGGCCACTCGGCCAACTGGGCGTCGCCGGTGTACACGCCTGCCTCGTACTCCACCAAGTCACCGCTGAAAAGCACCTTTTCTGACTCGACCCAGGCAATGGTGTCGCCGCGGGTGTGGCCCGGACCCGGGTGCCAAATTTCCACCACCACGCCACCCAAATCGATTTTCAAGCTGCCTTGGCGCCCAGGTTTGCCGTCGCCCACGATCAAAGTGGGCCAGGTCAGACCGGGGACACTGTCCGCGCCGCGAAACAGGCGCGGAAAGCGCTCCATCTCGCTTTTCATGTCAGCGGCGCCGCGCTCGACAATCAACTCATAAGTGCCCTGGCTGGCAATGATGTCGCTGGCCCCTTCGGCCTTGAAGGCGCTGGCCCCCAACACCCGCACCGCGTGGTAATGGGTGAGCAACACATATTGAATCGGCTTGTCGCTGACGGTGCGGATCTTGGCAATCAAGTCCCGGGCCATGGCCGGGGTGGCGGTGGCATCGCTGACCAAAATACTGCGCTCGCCAATCACCACGCCTGAGTTGGGGTCGCCCTCAGCGGTGTAGGCCCAGCAATGGGCGCTGAGTTGCTCAAAGGTGATTTTTTTATCGGCCAAATCGGCTTGGCTGGCAAAGGCTTTGGACATGGGGTCTCCTGGTTTTGGTGTGTCGTTGCGAATCGGGTCTGAAAAAATTGTAGCCAGCGCCGTGCCTTTAAGTGGCTTGGGCAGCGCCCTCAAAGCCGTGCTCCAAGGTGGCGATCACTTCACTGGCAAAGTCGGCGTAGCTCATGGGACCACCGGGGCGCAACCAGGTAAACGTCCAATTGATCATGCCAAACAGCATCATGGTCAAAGCGGTTTGGTTGCCGGGGTTGATGCGTAGCGGGTAAGCGCGCTTGATGAAGCGGGTGAATGCGGCCACCACATCGCGCTGGCGGCCCACGATGAGCGCGCGTTGTTCGTCGCTCAAAAATTGGGTTTGGTTGACCAAGGCCACATGGCGGGTGGCCGAGGTTTCGTACTCTTGCAAGAAGCGCCGCACCAACTCATGCAAAGCGGCGCGCTCATCCAGGTTGCGCCGCTGGGCCGCGGCCTCTGCCTCGCCAATCAGGCCCAACAAACGCAGGGTGTAGCGGTCGAGCAGGTCAAACAAAATGGCTTGCTTGCTGTCGTAGTAGTGATACAGGCGCGCCTTGGATGTACCCCCAGCGGCAGCAATGTCGTTCATGCTGGCGGCCGGGTAAGACGACTGGGCAAAGCACTGTGCAGCAATGTCCAAAATCTCCTCGCGCTTGAGGTCGTGGGAGGCGGATTTGGGGCGGGCCATGCGCAGATTGTGACAGCCAGCCATCGGCACATCGTCTCGCGACGCCTGTGCCCTGTGTTCACGCCGGGTCCCAGCGAAAGTACAGCTCGTCACCCACCCATCGCGGCCAAGACTCCAGCACCACATGCCGCTGACCTGGCAACCACAGTGTGTCCTCTGGGTAAAGCACCCAATCAGGTGTGACCATCTGTGTGGCGGCATCCAGGGTGACCCATGCACGGCCCGCACTGACTTGCAAGCGCGCCGCAGAGGTGGGCTTGAGCGACAAAGCGCCGCCTGGGGCCAAGCGCCAACTGCCGCACCTGGCCTGGGTGCGCCACAGGGATGAGGGGTCGCATTTCATGGCATGGTTCCTGTCCGTGGTGAATCCAGTGCCCCATGTTGCGAGCCCCCGACCATCCCGTCCATTGATAAAAACAGTGTGCAGCCTTGCGCAAAACACAACAGTCATGCCGAATGGATGGGTTAATCTTGGTGGCCCTTTCACCTGATCGAACCACCACCATGTGTGCGCTGCGTACCAGGCCCATAGGCATGGGTCATTTGCGGGCTTTTGAAGCTGTCGCAAGGCATTTGAACTTTCGGCTGGCTGCCGATCAACTGGCGCTGACCACGTCGGCGATCAGCCGCCACATCCAGGGTCTGGAGTCTGAAATCGGCACCGTTTTGTTTGTGCGCCACGCCAGGTCGATTGAATTGACCGCTGCGGGTGCGCATTTTTTACCCACCGTGCGCAAGTCGCTCACCGACATCGATGGCTGCGTCAAGCACCTGCGCACTGGGCGCAGCAGGTCGTCCATCGCGGTGACAACCTTTGCCTCGTTCGCCTCCATGTGGTTGATCCCCAAGCTGGAGAGCTTTCAACAACAGCATCCCGACATTGACATCCGCATCGATGCCAGCGATGCGCCCGTCGATTTGGCCAGTTCGGACATCGATGTCGCGTTGCGCTACGGGCCCATGCACAAAATCCCCCCCAACGCCATCCGCTTGTTTGGTGAGCAGTTGATTCCTGTGGCCAGCCCCTGGCTGCTGAAAAGCTTGCCGCGACTGAATACGCCTGCTGATTTGAAGATGTGCCCTTTGATCGAAGCCAGCGATCCGGACCGCTCTCACTTGGATTGGTTGACCTGGCGGCATTGGCTGTCCAGCCATGGTCTGCCCCACTTGCAACCCCTGCGCTGGCTGCACTTCAACTATGCCTACCAAATGGTGCAAGCCGCGCTGAGTGGACAAGGTGTGGTGCTGGCCCGCCCACCCCTGATTGCCGAAAGCTTGGTCAATGGCGATTTGGTCGAAGTGCTGCCTGGCCACCGCACCGAATCGCCCATGGCCTACTGGCTGTTGACCCATCCCAAAACAGCTGAACAGTCGCACATCAAGGACTTTGCAGCGTGGTTGATTTGCCAGGCACAGCAAACCCAGGTCAAGTTGGATCAGGCTTGATCGGTTTTCAGGAAGAGATCAACCCACCGGCCAAACCACACCGTTGTCGTTGAGGATGGCGTCGAGTGGCATGTCATGGCTTTCGGGTTCCAGGTCGGCCACAAAGCCTTGGGTGAAGCCCAGCCCCACGGTGTGGGGCTTGGGTTGGAGCTGGGCCAAGGTGCGGTCATAAAAACCGCCGCCATAACCCAAACGGTAGCCGCCGGGGCCATAGCCCACGCAAGGCACAAACAACAAGGTGGGCACCACCACCTCGGTGTCTTTGGGTTTGGGGATGTTGTAGGCGTCCTCTTCCATCGGGCAACCCGGGTACCAGGCATGAAAGGTCAGGGTTTTGCTGACTTTGTCGATCACCGGCAAGCCAATGCGCCGCGGTTGGGGTTGGTCGAGCAGTTCACCGTCCTCTTTCCACCGGTGCAGGGCAGGCAGTGGGTCGAACTCCCCTTTGATGGGCCAGTAAGCGCCAATCACCACATCGGGTCGGCCCACCAACCAAATGCGCATGACCTGCTGCAACATGTCGCAGCGCAACTGCCGATCGGACAGGTTCAAGCGTTGCTCAAGCAGGTTTTGGCGAAGCGTTTTTTTGTCCATTGCATTGTGAGCGGCCCTTGGGCGGCAAGGGTTGTTCACAACGCCCATGCCGATCGGTCAAGCCACCGATAATCCAGGTATGTTCAAGACTTTCATTGTGTCATTGTTTGTGGGGCTGACCCTGTCGACCGCATTCACGCCTGCAGCCCAAGCCCAAGTTGGGGCGATGTACGAGGGCCCAGGGAAGGCCGTTTTGTTGGAGATGGCCGATGCTTTCAAACGCAATGACCGCCGACGCCTGAGCAGCTTGCTGCCCCAAGTGCGTGGCCATGTGCTCGAGCCCTGGGCCGCCTATTGGGAGTTGCGCGCCCGCTTGGACGAGGCCTCGACCAGCGAGGTGCGTCAGTTCCTCAGCAGCTACGCAGGCACCTACCAAGAAGACCGTTTGCGCAATGACTGGCTGATGTTGTTGGGCAGCCGCCGCGATTGGGCCACCTTCGAAGCCGAACAACCTCACTACCGCATGCGCGATGACCGTGAGTTGCGGTGTTATGAGCTGGTGCTGAACCACCAAAAAAACCCAGCGGGCTTTGGCCCCGACAGCGTCAAAGAGGTGCTGGGCTTGTGGCGCTCGATGCTGCAAGCCGATGACGGTTGCACGCTGGCAGCAGAGCGGCTGCTGGAAGACCGCAAAATCAAACCCCTGGAGGTGTGGCGCAAAGCGCGCTTGGCGGTGGAGAACAACCGCCCTGTGACCGCGCGCAATGCCGTGCAGTTGGTGGCCCCCAAACTGTTGAACGCGTTGAAGGACTTGCAGGCCCAACCCAGCAAGTTTTTGAATCAAAACACCGCCCACCCGCGCAATGCGGTGCAAGAGTTGGTGGTGCTGGCTTTGGTCAAACTGGCCAGCAGCGACCCCGACGAGGCCTACAAACAGATGCAGCGCACCTGGTCCATCCACTTGACCACCGAAGAGCGCCACTGGGTGTGGGGTGCCATTGGTCGCCAATGGGCCATGCGCTTGGATGGCGATGCCCTCAAAGCTTACGAGCAAGCGCGCAGCGACCATGACTTGACCGATGACATGCTGGCCTGGAAGGTGCGCGCCGCGCTGCGCGTTGGCAACACCCCGGCTTGGAAAGCGGTGGAGTCGGCCATCTTGGCCATGGACTTGCCACAACGCCAAGAACCGGTGTGGGTGTATTGGTTGGGACGCGCCTTACAAGCGCGTGGCCACAAAGACCAAGCCCAAACCCTGTGGGAAGGCATTGCCAGCGTGAAAGGTTTTTACGAGCAACTGGCGATGGAAGAGTTGGGTCGACCCATCCACATGCCCGCCCGGCCCGCTCCACCCACCCCCGAGGAAATGACCCAAGCGCGCACCAATCCATCGCTGCAGCGCGCCGTCAAAGCCATTGCCATGGGCCTGCGCACTGAGGGCGTTCGCGAGTGGAATTACGGCACCAACTTGGTCAATGCCCAAGGGCTTGCGGGTCGCATGAACGACCGCGAATTGCTGGCCGCCGCCCACTGGGCCTGTGAGCTCGACATTTGGGACCGCTGCATCAACACCAGCGAGCGCACCAGCCTGGCGCAATTTGACCCGGTGCTGCGCTTTCCCATGCCGTTCCAAACCGCTGTGGTGCAACGGGCCAACGACATCAACCTGGACCCCGCCTTTGTGTACGGCTTGATCCGCCAAGAAAGCCGCTTCATCATGGACGCGCGCTCCCACGTGGGTGCCTCTGGCTTGATGCAGGTGATGCCCGCCACCGCCAAGTGGACGGCGAAAAAAATCGGTTTGAAAAACTTCACCGTGGACCAACTCAACCAGCGTGAGACCAATATCGCCATTGGCACCGCCTATTTGAAATTGGTGCTGGAGAGCATGGACAGCTCGATGGCCATGGCGGCCGCGGCCTATAACGCAGGGCCCAGCCGCCCCCGCCGCTGGCGCGCCCCCGACCAAGGCAAAGGCCCGGTGTTGGAAGCGGCCATATGGGCCGAGAACATCCCCTTCAACGAAACCCGCGACTATGTGAAAAAGGTCTTGGCCAACACCACCAGTTATGCGGCATTGATCAGCGGCCAGCCCCAGTCGCTCAAAGCGCGCTTGGGCAAAGTCGGACCCCGCGACGCAGCGGCCCCGCCAGAAGACACAGACTTGCCTTGATACCGCTGTGCCCCGCTGGGTGACACACCCAGATCACGGGCAAGGGTTCGGCTCAACTCGAGCTTTGCTGCAAAGACCACATGCGGGCATAGCGGCCTTGCAGCGCCAGCAATTGGGCATGGGTGCCGCGCTCCACCACTTGGCCCGCATCCAGCACCAGAATTTCATGCGCATCCACCACGGTGGACAAGCGGTGCGCAATCACCAAAGTGGTTTTGTTGTGGGCCACGCTTTGCAACTCGGCTTGAATGGCGCGTTCATTGGCGCTGTCCAAGGCCGAGGTGGCCTCGTCAAAAATCAAGATGGGCGGATTTTTGAGCAAGGTGCGGGCAATGGCCACGCGCTGCTTTTCGCCGCCTGAGAGCTTGAGCCCACGCTCGCCGACCATGGTTTGATAACCCTTGGGGGTCGAGGCAATGAAGCCATGGATGCGGGCTTGGCGCGCAGCCTCTTCCACCTCAGCCTGGGTGGAACCTGGTCGACCGTAAGCGATGTTGTAGGCCACCGTGTCGTTGAACAACACCGTGTCTTGGGGCACGATGCCAATGGCACGGCGCAAACTCGATTGGGTGACGCCGCGGATGTCTTGGCCATCGATGGTGATGCGCCCACTCGATGCCTGGCCTGTGGGCACATCGTAAAACCGGTACATCAAGCGCGCCAAGGTGGACTTGCCCGCACCCGAGGAGCCCACCACAGCAACGGTTTTGCCTGCCGGTATTTCAAAGCTCAGGCCTTGCAAGATGGGTCGGTCCGCCTCGTAGGCAAAGTGCACATTTTCAAAACGCACCGTGGGCGAACCGGTCAGGCTCAAATCGGGCGCACCAGCTTGGTCATCCACCTCGCGCTCTTTCTCCAACAACCGAAACATCCGGTCCAAATCGGTCAGGCTTTGTTTGATTTCGCGGTAAATCACGCCCAAAAAGTTCAAGGGAATGTAGAGCTGGATCATGAAGGCATTGACCATCACCAAGTCGCCCAAGGTCATGCGGCCCTCAACCACGCCTTGGGTGGCGCGCCACAACATGGCGATCAAAGCCACCGCAATGATCAGTTGCTGCCCGGTGTTGAGCAAACTCAGGCTGGTTTGCGCCTTCAACCTGGCACGGCGCAATTGGTCCAAACTGCGGTCATAGCGCTGGGCCTCAAAACCCTCGTTGTTGAAGTACTTGACCGTCTCGTAATTGAGCAAGGAGTCCACGGCCTTGGTGTGGGCTGCCGAATCAAACTCATTGGCTTGGCGGCGAAACTGGGTGCGCCACTCGGTCACATAGACGGTGAAGAAGATATAAATCGCCAACGCGGCCAAGGTGATCAGGGCGAACCACACATCAAATGTCCAGCCCAAAATGGACAGCACCAACACCACCTCGATCAAGGTGGGAACGATGCTGTACAAAGAATAAGAAATCAGGGACTCTATGCCGCGCACACCACGCTCGATGTCGCGCGTCATGCCCCCCGTTTGACGCTCCAGGTGAAAGCGCAGGCTCAGGCTGTGCAAATGCTGGAATGTTTCCAAGGCAATTTGGCGCGCCGCGCCTTGGGTGGCTTTGGCAAACACCAGTTCGCGCAATTCAGTGAACGCCGATACCGACAAGCGCAACACGCCATAGACCATCAACAAGGCCACAGGGACCACCAGCAATGTCTGGGGCTGGGCCAGGTTGGGCGTCATCGCATCGATCAGGTGCTTGAGCAATACCGGCACGCCCACGTTGGCCAACTTCGCAGCCACCATGAAGGCCAATGCAGCCACCACGCGCCATTTGTAGTGCCACAAATAGGGCAGCAAACGGCGCAGTGTGGTCCAGTCGCCGCGCGGGGCATGGGGGTCGTGGGGGAGTTCAGGGGTGGCGTGGTGGCGCATGCAGGACAATGTTGTTTTTGCCGATTGTGCCCATGTCTCAAACCCTCCCGAGCGCACCCGTGCTTTTGCCCACCGATCAGGAGTTGGTGCTCAAGGTCATTCCCATGCCTGCCGATTGCAATGCCAACGGCGATATTTTTGGCGGCTGGGTCATGGCGCAGGTCGACTTGGCCGGTGCGGTGTTGCCGGCCCGCTTGGTGCAGGGGCGCATCGCCACGGTGGCGGTGAATGAGTTTGTCTTCAAGCAGCCTGTGCGGGTGGGTGACATCCTGAGCTTTTTTGCCAGTGTGGCGCGCATCGGGCGCACCTCGATCACGGTCAAGGTGGAGGTCTATGCCGAGCGCATGCGCCAGCAAGGCCGGTATGTCAAAGTCACGCAGGCCAACCTGACATACGTGGCCATGGATGAGCAGGGCAAGCCTTGCCCCATCGCTGCCCCACCTCCCTTGGCATGAAGTCATGGGCCGCAATCACCCTGCTCGCATCACTGTGACCAGGGGTAGGGGCCTTTGTTTCGGGTTTCCCCCCTGACCGCCGCACCCCGAAATTGGGCATAGTTGCGACCTTGGCAACACCCCATTACTTGGGCAGACACACAAATTGCAATTTATTCAACTGGTCATCAGCGGCATCGCGCAAGGCTGCATTTATGGATTGATCGCGCTGGGTTTTGTGCTGATCTACAAAGCCACAGAGACCGTCAGCTTCGCCCAAGGCGAGTTGATGATGCTCGGTGCCTTCTTTGGCCTGTTGGTGATGGGGTTTTGGGGATACCCGTTTTGGGTTGCTGTGCTGGCCAGCATGGGCGCCATGGCCGCCATGGGTTATGTGATGGAGCGCGCCGTGATCAGCCCCATCTTGGGTCAGCCGGCTTTTTCCGTGGTGATGTTGACCATCGGCATTGGTTATGTCTTGCGTGGCTTGGTCACCATGATCCCCGGCATTGGCACCGATACCCATGTTTTGGCGGTGCCGTACAAGGACCAAACCTTCCAGTGGGGGGGATTGATGATCAATGCCGAGCAAGCGGTCGTGGTTTTCGTCACCGCCCTGCTGTGCCTGGCCTTGTTCGGGTTGTTCAAGTACAGCAAGTTGGGCATTGCGATGCAGGCCATGTCGCAAAACCAACTGGCCGCCTATTACATGGGCATCCCTGTCAAACGCCTCAACAGCTGGGTGTGGGCCTTGGCCGCCACGGTGGCAGCGGTGGCGGGTTTGTTGTTGGCACCCATCACCTTTGTGCACGCCAACATGGGCTTCATTGGCCTCAAGGCTTTTCCCGCAGCGGTGGTGGGGGGATTTGGCAGCTTGCCTGGCGCCATTGTGGGCGGCTTGGTGATTGGGGTGGTGGAGTCCTTGTCGGGCTTTTACCTGCCCGACGGTTTCAAGGACACTGCCGCCTACATCGTGGTGCTGCTGATGCTCATGATCATGCCCAACGGCTTGTTCGGTCAAGTCACCCGCAAAAAGGTGTGATGCCGTGCAATTTATCTTCAAGACCCATTACAACCAAGACATCCAGCTGGCCAAGCACCGTGGCCATGTGTTTTGGTATGGGCTTTTGCTCCTGTTGCTGGTGCTGTCGCCCGTGCTGCTGGAAGAATATTGGCTCGCCCAACTGACCTTTGTGCTGATCTACGGCATTGTGGGTTTGGGCCTGATGCTGCTGGCAGGCTTCACGGGTTTGTTCTCCATGGGGCATGCGGCCTTTTTGGGGGTCGGCGCCTATACCCAGGCCGTTTGCACGCAAGCGGGCATGTCTTTTGTTCCTGCGTTGATCTGCGCGACCGGTTTGTCCGCCGCAGTGGGTGTGCTGGTGGGCTTGCCTGCCTTGCGCATCAAGGGCATTTACTTGGGGATCGCCACCTTGTCCTTTGGCTTCATTGTTGAAGAGGTCCTGGCGCGTTGGGAAAGCGTGACCGGTGGCAACGCAGGCATCCACCTCAAAGCGCCCAACTTATGGGGCCACGCTGTCAACAGTGCGGAAGGCTTTTATTTTTTGTGCCTGGTGCTGGCCGTGGTCAGCACCTTGGGGGTTCTGAATTTGCTGCGCTCCCCCACGGGTCGCGCTTTTGTGGCCATTCGCGACTCTGAAATATCGGCCCAAAGCATGGGCATCCACCTGGCCTATTACAAAACCTTGTCATTTGCCGTTTCTGCGGCCTTGGCCGGTCTGGGTGGCGCGTTGTACGGGCACAAAATGCAGTTCATCTCCCCCGATCAGTTCAGTGTGCTGCAGTCCATCGACTTGCTGCTGATGATTGTGGTGGGCGGCTTGGGTTCGGTCCATGGCGCCTTTTTGGGGGCTTTGTTTTTGATTGTCTTGCCCCAGTTGATTGCCTTGACCAAGGACAGTTTGCCCGATGCCATTGCCTTGGCCCCAGGCTTGCAATCCTTGGTCTATGGGGTGGTGTTGATTGCGTTTGTGCTGTTTGAGCCGATGGGGCTGTATGGGCGATGGCTCAAGGTGCGCACCTACCTCCAGGTGTTTCCGTTTTACCGTCGCGGTTTGTTCAAGCGGCAAAAAACATTCCAAAAATCCGAACGCGTGCGTTGACCATGAGCGACACCTTGCTCCAAGCCCATGATCTGAGCGTGCACTTTGGCGGCGTGCGGGCGGTCCATGAAGTCAACTTCGATGTGCGCCAAGGCGAGGTGTTCACCTTGATTGGTCCCAACGGTGCGGGCAAAACCACCGTCTTCAACTTGATCAGCCGCATTTACAACCCCACCCACGGCCACATCACCTGGCATGGCCCGCAGGGTGTGGTGAACTTGACCGAGCGAGCGCCCCACAGCATGGCCCAACTGGGCATTGCAAGAACGTTTCAAAACATTGAACTGTTCGAGCACGCCAGCGTGTTGCAAAACCTGCTCATTGGTCGGCACGTCCATCAACAAACCGGTTTCTGGCAAAACCTGTTGTTCACCCCAGCGGTTCGGCGCAGTGAACGCGCATTCAGGGCGTATGCCGAGCAGGTCATTGAGTTGCTGGATTTGCAACACCACCGCGACGCCTTGGTGGCTGGCCTGCCCTATGGCGTGCGCAAAGTGGTTGAATTGGCCCGCGCACTGTGCACCGATCCAAAACTCCTTTTGCTTGACGAGCCTTCGTCCGGGCTGAACACCGAAGAGACCGACGACATGGCGTTTTGGATTCGCGATATTCAGCAAGAGTTGGGTGTGACCATCTTGATGGTGGAGCACGACATGCGCTTGGTCAGCATGGTGTCGGACCGGGTCTTGGCCATGAACCAAGGTCAGGTGCTGGCTTTGGGCAGTCCCTCTGACGTACAAAGCCACCCCAAAGTGGTGGAAGCCTATTTGGGCAGCGCCGACGATGTCAGCCATTTGCGCCGGATCACCCCATGAGTGCCAGCACCACGCCATTGTTGCAACTGCTCAATGTGGAGAGCAGTTACGGCCCCATCAAAGCCATCCGTGGCGTGAGCTTGGATGTGCACGCCGGCGAAATTGTCACGGTCTTGGGATCGAACGGCGCAGGCAAAACCACCATTTTGAAAACCATCTCCGGCATCATCGACCCGCGCAAAGGCAATGTGATGTTCGATGGCGTGGACATCACCGCACAAGACCCTGCCGCCATTGTTCGGCGCGGCCTGTCACACGTGCCGGAGGGGCGCGAAGTGTTTCCTCTGCTCAGTGTGCGCGATAACTTGCGGATGGGTGCTTACACCCGGCAAGACCGCGAAGGCGTTGAGCGTGACATGGCCCAGGTGTTTGACTATTTCCCCATCCTGCAAGAACGTGCAGACCAAGACGCCGGTTTGCTGTCGGGTGGTCAGCAACAAATGCTGGCCTTGTCGCGGGCCTTGATGGCGCAGCCGAAATTGATCTTGCTCGATGAGCCCAGCCTGGGGCTGAGCCCCAAATTGACCAAGGAAATTTTCGAAATCGTGGTGCGCATCAATCGCGAGCGCGGCACCACCATTTTGTTGGTTGAGCAAAATGCCAATATGGCTTTGAACGCAGCCGACCGCGGCTACGTGTTGGAAAACGGACGCATCGTGATGCAAGACACTTGCGCGCGCCTGCGCGAAAAAGAGGACATTCGTGAGTTTTATTTGGGCATGAAAGAAGATGGCGTGCGCAGCGAGCGGCGTTGGAAGAAAAAGAAAACCTGGCGCTGAGCATGAGCAACTTGTGGAACCTTCATCATTTGCAAGGCAGACCAGAAACGGTTTTGCCAGGAGACACGGTGCCAGCCATGTTTTGGAGCGCAGTGGAACAACGCGCCGAC
>Ga0114968_10001686_pt1 | contig 17012 bp, 13 predicted proteins | sample M_130807_EF_Meta_FD_87020 | JGI IMG/M metagenome (GOLD analysis project Ga0114968, IMG submission 87020) | Freshwater microbial communities from Lake Montjoie, Canada to study carbon cycling - M_130807_EF_MetaG | ecosystem: Environmental > Aquatic > Freshwater > Lake | place: Lake Montjoie...
CAGAATCCGCTAACCGCACGCGTGACGGTGAACCGCTTCTGGCAGCAGGTCTTCGGCACCGGGCTGGTGAAGACGAGCGAGGACTTCGGGGCGCAGGGTGCAGCGCCCTCGCATCCTGAACTGCTCGACTGGCTCGCGGGCGAGTTCATCCGCAGCGGCTGGGATGTGAAGCACCTGATGAAGCTCATGGTCACGAGCGCCACATACCGGCAGCAGTCGCAGCTCACACCTTTGCTTCATGACCGCGATCCGGAGAACCGGCTGCTCGCGCGCGGACCGCGCTTTCGCCTGCCTGCCGAGATGCTGCGCGATCAATCGCTCGCGGCCAGCGGTTTGCTGGTGGGCAAGATCGGCGGCCCGTCGGTGAAGCCGTATCACCCGCCCGGCCTTTATGAGCAGGTGGTCGCGCAACGGGACAATCCCTCAGCGACTTATCGCCAAGGCAGCGGACAGGACCTTCACCGCCGCAGCCTCTACACCTACTGGAAGCGCAGCGTACCAAATCCCGGGATGATGCTCTTTGACGCGCCCTTTCGTGAGACCTGCACCCTTCGCCGCACACGCTCAAACACGCCGCTGCAGGCCCTGAACCTGATGAACGACCCGACCTACGTGGAAGCCTCGCGCTTTCTCGCGCAGCGCATGATGCACGAAGGTGGCAGCGGTGTAGACGCGCGGCTCACCCATGGCTTCCGCCTGCTGCTCGCGCGCGTGCCGAAGCCCGCCGAGCTGGCCATTCTCCGTGCCGCGTATGAGCGCGCCAGGGCAGATTTTGAAAACGACGCCGCTGCGGCGAAAGCACTGCTCGCAGTCGGCGAGGCGAAATCTGAGGTGCCCCCAAACCCCGCAGAACTCGCCGCCTTCACGTCCGTCGCCAGCACCCTGCTCAATCTCGATGAAGCCTTCACCAAGGAATGAACCGCATGAATCCTGAAACGCTTCACACCGGGCTTTCCCGCCGTCACTTCCTAAGCCGCACCAGCACCGGCATCGGTGCCGCCGCTCTCGCTTCGCTGCTGAACCCCCGGCTGTTCGCTGCCACGCAAACCCCGCATGTTGCGCCAAAGGCCAAACGCATCATCTGGCTCACGCAGGCGGGCGCGCCCTCGCAGCTGGATTTGTTCGACTACAAACCGGGCCTCGCGTCGCAGTTTGACAAGGACCTGCCCGGTTCCGTGCGCGGGGAGCAGCGCCTCACCGGCATGACCGCCGGGCAGAAGCGCTTTCCCATCGCGCCGTCGGTTTTCAAATTTCATCAGCACGGTCAGTCAGGCTTGTGGCTGAGCGAGCTGCTGCCGCAGACGGCAAAGTTCGCGGACGATCTTTGCGTCATTCGCTCGCTGCATACCGAGGCCATCAATCACGACCCCGCGATGACGCTCCTGCAAACCGGGCACCAAATCGGTGGCCGGCCATCCTTCGGCGCCTGGGCGTCCTACGGACTCGGTTCGGAGAACTCCGACCTGCCCGCTTTTGTCGCCATGATTTCACGCCCCAGCGGTCCGACGAATGCGCAGCCGCTGCACGAGCGCATGTGGGGCTCTGGATTTTTGCCATCACGCTATCAGGGCGTGCGTTTCTGCTCGGGCAAAGACCCCGTGCTTTTCCTGTCGAATCCCCCCGGCATCACCAGCGCGCGCCGCCGCGCGATGCTCGATGACGTCGCTGCGCTGAACCGCCTGAAGTTCGCCGAGTATCAGGATCCCGAAACGCAGGCGCGCATCGACCAATACGAGATGGCCTTCCGCATGCAGTCCGCCGTGCCGGAGCTGGCCGACCTGTCGAAGGAACCCGCGTCCATATTCGAGCGCTACGGCCCCGAATCGAAAAAGCCCGGAACGTATGCGGCGAACTGCATCCTTGCGCGCCGGCTTGCCGAACGTGGCGTGCGCTTCATCCAGCTCTATCATCGCGGCTGGGACCAGCATAACAACCTGCCCACCGGCATCAGGAGCCAGTGCTACGACACCGACCAGCCCACCGCCGCGCTGCTGGGTGAACTCAAAGAGCGCGGCATGCTCGAAGACACCCTCGTCATCTGGGGCGGCGAATTTGGCCGCTCCGTGTATTCGCAGGGCACGCTGACGAAGGACAACTACGGTCGAGACCATCACCCGCGCTGCTACAGCGTCTGGATGGCGGGTGCCGGCGTGATAGGCGGCCACATCTTTGGAGAGACGGACGACTTCAGCTACAACATCGTCAAAGACCCCGTCCACATCCACGACCTCAACGCCACGGCGCTGCATCTCCTCGGCATTGACCACTTGCGCCTCACCTACCGCTTCCAGGGCCGCGACTACCGTCTGACAGATGTGCATGGCGAAGTCGTGAAAGGAATCCTCACCTGAGTGCCGCCCAGTGAAGCTCACCGCAATAAATCGTCCAAAACGCGTATTCAATCAGCGAGAAACACACCCATGAAAAACGTCACCTTCACCACGCAGCGCTCCATTTCCCGTCGTGCCATGCTCAAGGGCGCTGGCATCACGCTCGCGCTACCTTGGCTCGATGCCATGTCGGCTGCGTTTGCGGCAGACCCGAAGCCGCCGATGCGCTTCATCGGCATCCTGAATTACTTCAGCTTCCACGCCCCAAACTTGTTTCCGAAAGAGGCGGGAGCCAACTACATCGCGACGCCATATCTCGAAGGATTGCAGCCGCACCGGAAGGAATTTACGATCATCTCAGGCCTCAATCATCCCGAGGTGCGCGATGGTCATGCGTCGGACAAATCCTTCTTCACAGGTGCGCCGCATCCGGGTTCGCCTTCATTCAAGAACACCATCTCGCTCGATCAACTCGCCGCCGACCAAATCGGTCGCGATACGCGCCATGCCTCGCTGAATTTTTCCACCAGCGGTGCCTACAGTTGCAGCTACACGCGCAGCGGCGTGGCCATTCCCCCGGAGACGAGCGCCGCCCGTGCGTTCGCCAAACTCTTCATCGACGGCACGCCTGCGGAAATCGCGGAGGAAGTGGCACGCGTGCAGGAAGGGCAGTCCATCCTCGATCGTGTGGCCGGTGAAGCGAAGCGATTGCAGCGCGACGTCAGCGCCGGCGACCGCGACAAGCTCGACCAGTACTTCACCAGCGTGCGCGAACTCGAACAGCGCATGGTGCGCTCAGAAAACTTCGCCAAACAACCGAAGCCCAAGCCTGGCGTGCCCGTCATCAAAGACCCCGGACCCGGCGAAGACACCACGCGCTTCGGCCTCATGCTGGAAGTCGCCCGCCTCGCCGTGCAGACCGACCTCACGCGCATCGTCACACTGTATTACGTCGGCACCAGCAAGACGCCGTCCAAGCCGGGCACCAGCTTTGCCTACCACGACCTCAGCCATCACGGTCAGGATGCCGGAAAGCTCAACCAACTCGCCATCCTCGAACGCGATCTCCTGCTCGAATGGGGCCGCTTCATCCAGCGCATGAAAGACTCACCCGACGGCGCTTCACGACTGCTCGACAACACCATGAGCGTCTTCGGAGCCGGCATGGGCAACGCCTCCAGCCACGACTCCACGAACCTGCCCGTCCTCCTTGCCGGTGGCCGCTTCAAACACGGCCAGCACCTCGCCCACGACCCGAAGAATCCTCCCCCCCTAAGCAACCTCTGGGTGCAAACCCTCCAGCAAATGGGCATAGATGTCGCCAAATTTGGCACCAGCAGCAAGGAGACTCTCGCGGGACTGGAGACAGTGTGAACCTGAATCCGCGCCCCTCACAAAAGCAATTTCCTAGCAGCCATGATCCGCGTTCTACTTCTCGCCCTTCTCACCGCCATCGCCACCGCCGAGCCCATGCTCGAAAAGGTGGACGTTTTCCCAGCAGGCATGAATGGCATTGCCCGCTACCGCATTCCGGGGATCGTGGTGACGCAAAAGGGCACCGTTTTGGCCTACGCGGAGGCGCGGAGGAACAGCAGCTCCGATTGGGGCGAGATCGAGGTCCATCTGCGCCGCTCCACCGATGGCGGAAAGACTTGGGAGGCTGGAAAGCACATCGCGCATCTCGGTGCTCGATTGGAAGGCAATCCACACAAGAAAGACGGCGGCGGGGAGAAGGAGCAGACGGTGAACAATCCCGTCGCCATCGTGGACCGCAACACGGGAGCCCTCGAGTTCCTCTACTGCATCAACTACGCCCGCTGCTACGCCATGCGCAGCACGGATGACGGCCGCACCTGGAGCACGCCGGTGGATGTCACGGCGGCGTTTGAGCCGTTTCGGAAGCACTACGATTGGAAAGTCATCGCGACCGGCCCCGGGCATGGCATACAGCTCAAGTCCGGACGCCTCGCAGTGCCCATCTGGCTCGCCTATGGCAAGGAAGGTGACCACGGACCCTCCGCTGCCGCCACGATCTACAGCGACGATCACGGCAAGACCTGGCTCGCGGGCGATCTCGCCGTGCCAAACGAAGGCGAGTTCGGCAACCCGAATGAAACGATGCTCGCCGAGCTTTCCGACGGCCGCGTGATGCTCGTCACCCGCAGCGTGTCGAAGCCTAACCGCAAAATCATCACCATCAGTCCGAACGGTGCCACCGGCTGGAGCAAGCCCGCGTTTCACGATCAACTCTGGGAGCCGGTCTGCATGGCGAGCATTGCCGCGCATCCTGCGAAGCCCGGCACGCTCATCTTTTCCAACCCTCACACGCTTAAGCTCGACAAAGAAGGCACGGAAACGCCCGCAGGCCGCGGCAAACGCGAAAACCTCAGCATCAAACTTAGCCGCGACGACGGCAAAACCTGGCCGGTGAGCAAAACGCTCGACTCAGGCCCCAGCGCCTACTCCGACCTCGCCGTGCTGCCAGACGGCTCCGTGCTCTGCCTTTACGAAGGCAAGGCGGACATCTTCTGCGCCCGCTTCAATCTCAACTGGATCGCCGCGCCATGATCATGGCGATTTACTCAGCCAGGAGTGGCCGCAGCCCTCCCATGCCGATGCGATGCAGGATGCACTGGGGTACTGCTTCGAACAGGTCACGCCCAACAACCGTGAGTTGCTGCGCCTGCGCTACTTTGAGCAGCGCAACTGCACCGACGTGGCCGCCATCAAGGGCCGCAAGATCGAGACCGTCTATCAAGCCCTCGCGCGCTTGCATAAAACCCTTGGCGAGTGCGTCCGCGTGCGCCTGCAAAACACTGGCATCTCATGAACGATACTGATTTTCTCGAACTGGCGATGCGCCATCAGGACGGCGCTCTCTCCGCCGCTGAGACTTCCGCGTTTGAAGCTGTGATGCAGGCTGATCCTGCCAAGCGCAAGCTCTTCACCGAGGCGCAGTTGCGCTCGATGACGCTGCATGACCGTTTCCGACAAGAGGCTTTCCGTCTTGCTCTGCATGATAAGCAGCGCAGGGCCTGGCTCACACGCCCGGTTCCCGCCATGGCGGCAGGGCTGGTCTGCGGCCTGTTCTGCGCTTCCTTGGTCTGGGCTGTCGCAGCACCGATAGTGACCTCGGAGCGTCTGCATGCGCTGATCGATGGTGGTTTTGAACACAGCCAAGTGGAGGCAGGCTTCCCGGCAAGAACGGGCGTATGGAGCGGTGACGCGGTGGAAATCTCCGCCGGAGATGCTGGCCAAGGAGGGCGGCAACTGCGCTTCATAAGCCCGCAACCGGATGCCGCCAATCCCAAAGGCAGAGCGATCTCGTGTGATGTGTTCCAGCTTGTGGACCTGCGTCCGCTGCGGCCCGCCCTGAGCAAGGACGGCGATACTGTGCTGGAGCTTTCTGGATGCGCGCCCCCAAAACACTCGCCCTTCGGTGACGTGCTTCTGCAAAATCTATGTCTTCAAAGGAGATCCCTCCAGGCTTCGCGAGACTTGGTCGCTCAATATTACCGACGCAGCGGCCAGCGGGATTGCGGAAGTGACCACACTCGGGGGCAGCACGCCGGTATGGAAAACGGTAACGACAAAGTGTCTGGTCAATGCGGAAGCGGATTTCGCTGTGATCCAGCTCGCGGCACTGCCCAACCTGCGTCCGGCAAAACTGGCATCCATCTATGCGGATGACGTCAAACTCACTCTTCGCAGCCCGCCGAGCTTGCCCGTACGCATCGTCCACCGTTGATTCCCCTATGAAGCTCCTGCACATCCTACCACTGACTGCCATACTAGCGGCGCTTTCCGCGCAAGCCCTCGACTATCCACACGTCACCGCAGAGCCGCAAAAATCCGGCTGGCCACTGACTGCGGAAGAGCGGGCGTATGTATTAAAGCCAGAGTTTGAGCGTCGCCCGGGGTCAGAGGAGCATAAGCATCTACCGCCGATGTGGCCGGTGGTGCCTAGCGCGGGGAACTGGGGCGGCACGTCGTGGCTCGATACGCATGAGCGGCTCGTCGAATATGTGAAAGCAAACGGCGGCCCTATTGATGTGCTGCTCGCAGGGGACAGCATCACGCAACAGTGGGGCAGTACACTGGACAAGGGCGTACTGAACGAGGCGTGGAAGAAGCACTTCAACGGCTACAAGACGATCAACATCGGCATCGGCGGTGACAAGGCACAGAATGTCCTGTGGCGGCTCGATCACGGCGGCGTCGAAGGTTTGCAGCCCAAGGTCGTGGTCGTGATGATCGGCAATAACAACATGTTCTTCGCGTCCGAGACCGGCGTGGAGGCTGCGGCGAAAGGTGCGCAGATGGTCGTGGCGAATGTGCGCGAGAAGTTTCCGCAGGCCGAGGTCATCGCGGCGAGAATCCTGCCATGTCATGCACCTGGCAACGATTTCTATGAGAACATCAAGAAGACCAACGCCGCGCTCGATGCCCTGAATCTTGGCAGCGACCCGAAGGTGCATGTGCTCGATCTCTGGAGCGATTTTGCGAATGCCGACGGCACCATCAAGAAGCTCCTCTTCGGGCCGGACAACATCCATCTCTCGCTCGAAGGCTACGGTGTGTATGCGGAGCGCCTGAAGCCACTGCTCGACAAGTTTCTTGGTGGCAAAGGCCTCGGCGGAGATGTGATTCTTCCCGCGAAGAAGACCGGTGCTGCCACTCCCGCGGCGACGCCATCATCGGCAGCGCCAACGAATGCAAACGCTTCTCCTCTCGAAAGTCTGCTCAAGCCCACGCCGAAGACCGCCGATGGCAAATCGCTCGTCTATCCTTACGCGCCGTATAACGAAGGCAAACTCGACCCGCAGCTCACCAGCTGGCCTTTGACGGATGCGGAAAAGGCCTGGGCCACGAAGGTCGAATACGAGCGTAAGCCCGGCCATGAAGTGCAGAAGCATCTTCCTGAAATGTGGTTCGTCACACCGACCGCTGGTCATTGGAAGCCGAAGGAAGGCAGCGATGGAAATGCGTGGCTCGATCACCATGCGACAAACATCGAGAACGTGAAGGCCGCAGGCAGCAGCATGGACATCGCTTTGCTCGGCGACAGCATCACGCAGCATTGGGGTGGCGGCTGGGATGGTGAGCCCTTCAATGCGGCCTGGCAAAAGCACTTCGGCGACATGAAGACCGTGAATCTCGGCATCGGCGGAGATCGCATGGAGCACATCCTCTGGCGACTCGACCATGGCGCACTCGATGGTGCCTCGCCAAAAGTGATCGTGCTCATGATCGGCGTAAACAACGCCCCGCTCGTTTTCGGTAACGGCGTCACCGTCACTGCCGCTGCGCACGGCATCAAGCTCTGCATCGAAAACCTCCGCCTCCGCTGCCCGCAGTCGCAGATCATCCTCGTGAAGATTCTTCCCGCCTTTAATCCCAGCAAGGAAGTCGGCGCGAAGGTGCGCGAGATCAATGCCATGCTCGACACGCTGAAGCTCGATGCCGATGCGAATGTCCACGTCCTCGATCTGTGGAGTGATTTCACCAACGGCGACGGCACGCTGAAGTCGGAGCTCTATTCCGACCAGTATCTGCATCTCGGCCCTGCGGGCTACGCGGCATTTGCCGGCAAGCTGAAGCCTATAGTGGAGAAACTCATGGGCTCGGCCACCCGCTAATCTCCGACGCGCCATGGCCAGTGCTCGCCTTCTCCTCGAGTCCGTCGCGGTCACGATGGCGATAGTTTCCCCAGTCAGCACATGAAGAACTCATTCGCACTCCTCGCTCTACTGCTTGCGCCGCTGGCTGCGTTGCACGCTGCGGATAAGGCGGCTTTTTTCGAGCAGCATTGCTACGACTGCCACGATGCGGATGAGAAAAAAGGCGGGCTCAATTTAACCTCGCTCGCGCTGAAGCTCGACGATCGCGCGAACTTTGAGACGTGGGTGAAGATCCACGATGCCATCGCAAACGGCGAGATGCCGCCGAAGAAGAAGGCGCGGCCACCGGTGGCGGAGACGAAGGCGTTGCTCACGGACTTGGATACAAAGCTCATCGCGGCGGATGAGACGCGCATCGCGAAGGATGGAGGGCGCGCGGTGTTTCGCAGACTCACGCGCGTGGAGTATGAGAATGCCGTGCGGGATTTGTTGGCGTTGCCGGAATTGCATGTACAGGAGCTGTTGCCGGCGGATGGTTCGCGACATGGCTTCGACAAAGTGGGCTATGCGCTCGATCTCTCGCATGTACAGCTCGCGAAGTATCTGGAGGCTGCGGACCGTGCGCTCAATGCGGCGATTGCCACACGCACCACGCCGCCGCCGGTGGTGAAGCGGCGGCTGTATCCCACCGAGTCGTTCAAGTGGCACATGAACCTCAAGCTCGGCAGTGCGGTACTGCTGAAGGACGGGCAACCCGATCCGTTGTGGCCGGTGGCGACGGTGAAGCACGACGCAGGCGAGGCTATCAAGACGCCGGACTTTTTCAAACTGAAGCAATCCGTCGCCCTGCTCACGCCGAACCTCGAAGGCTGGCTCAAGAGCATGACCTTCGCGCCGATGTTCGCGGGAAAGTATCGGCTGCGGCTCTCAACGTGGAGCGCGCATTGGAACGCGGGCAAGCTGGAGCCTGTGCCCGTGTCGCAGACGGTGCGACTCTATGCGCATCCGCGGACACTCGGCTACTTGGAGGCACCGTCGCTCACGCCGCGAATCCACGAACTCACGCCTTGGCTGGAGATGGGTGATGAGGTCATCTTCGATCCCGCGTCGTTCTTTTGGACGGGTTTGCAGATTCATCAACACAAGGGCGGCGGCGGCTTGCATGTCGGGCCGGCGATTGTGTGCGATTGGCTCGAAGTGGAAGGCCCGCTCTACGCGCAATGGCCGCCAGAGAGTCATCGCCGCGTGTTCGGTGATTTGTCGCTGAAGCCCTTCGATGCAGCGAGCGGCCTCACGCCGCCGACGCATCCGCAGCCCGTGCAGAAAGTCGGCTACGGCTGGCCGAAGCCATGGGAGATTCCGTCAGGCGACTCCAAGCCGCAGCCGCTCGTCACCGTCACGAGCGTTGCGCCGCTCGATGATGCGAGGCGTTTGATCGCGACTTTTCTCCCGCGCGCGTTTCGTCGCGATGTAAGCGACGCCGAAGTGATGAATTATGTCGGCCTCGTGCAGCAACGTTTGGAAAAGAAGGACTGTTTAGAGCTGGCGATGCGCCACGCCTACAAGGCCGCACTGACTTCCACGCATTTCCTCTTCCGCAAAGAAACGCCCGGCAAACTCGACGACCTCGCGCTCGCCACGCGCCTCGCCTTCTGGCTCTGGAACTCGCCGCCCGACGACGCGCTGCTCGCGCTCGCGAAGCAAAACAAACTCCACGAGTCCGCGACGCTACACGCACAAGTCGAGCGACTTCTCACCGACGCGCGCAGCGATCGTTTCATTACCGACTTTCTTGACCAGTGGCTCAAGCTCCGCGACATCGACGCGACAGATCCCGACAGTCAGATTTACCCCGAGTTCCAGCTTTATCTGAAGGAATCTATGCTGGCCGAGTCGCGCGCCTTTTTCCGGGAACTCATCACCAAAGACCTGCCCGCGTCGAACATCGTTGCGTCGGATTTTGCAATGCTCAATCAGCGCCTCGCCGAGCACTACGGCATCTCGGGTGTCACCGGTCCCGACATCCGTCGCGTGCCACTGCCGCCCGGCAGTCATCGCGGCGGTTTCCTCACGCAGGCTGCAGTTTTGAAAGTCACCGCCAACGGCACCGTGTCATCTCCCGTCGTTCGCGGCGTCTTCGTCACCGAACGCATCCTCGGCCAGCCCGTGCCACCGCCGCCTCCCGGCGTGCCCGCGATTGATCCCGACACGCGCGGCGCGACAACCATCCGTGAGCAACTTGCGAAGCATCGTGCCGACACCAGTTGCGCCGCGTGTCATCGCAAGATGGATCCGCCCGGCCTCGCACTAGAGAGCTACGACGTTATCGGCGGCTGGCGCGTGCAGTATCGTTCGTTGGAAAAGGGCACGACCGTCGCGCTGAAGTTTCCTGACGGCACTGGCGTCCGCTACAAGGCCGGACCCACCGTCGATGCCAGCGGTGAGACCGCGCAAGGCGAACCCTTCACGGATTTCGCTGCGTTTCAAAAACTCGCACTCGCCAAGCCCGAACTCATCGCCCGCTCCTTTGTCATGCAAATGCTCACTTATGCCACCGGTGCGGAGCCAACCTACGCCGACCGCCACGAAATCGGCCACATCCTCGCGGAGACGAATGCAGGAAGCTTCGGCATGCGGTCACTGATTCATGCGTTAGCTGAGAGTCGGTTGTTCCAAAACAAATAGAATCATGAAAAACTTCCCCACTCGTCGTCACTTTCTTCTTGCATCCGGGGCCACGCTGGCGCTGCCTTTTCTCGAATCGCTCGCTCGCTCCGCCGCGCCGGTGCCACCGAAGCGGATGCTCGCCATTATGACGAACATGGGCGTGATGCCACGCTACTTTTTTCCCGAGAAGGCGGGGCGCGATTACGGGGACACGCCATATCTCGACTTTATCAAAGCGCATCGCGAGCGCTTCACGGTGTTTAGCGGCGTGTCGCACCCGGGCGTGGATGGGAATCATTCGTCGGAGCGCAGTTTCCTGAGCTGTGCACCGCATCCGGGTGCGAGCAATTTCAAGAACAGCATCTCGCTCGACCAGTTCGCCGCCGAACAGATCGGCGTGCAGACGCGCTTCGCTTCGCTCGTACTCAGCGTGGGACGAGATCACATGGGCACGCCGTCCACCACGCGCGATGGAGTGCAGCTTCCGGCGGAGCGCTATCCCTCGGCGCTGTATCGTCGGCTTTTCGTGCAGGGCACGCCGCAGGAGATCGAGCGCAGCATTGATGACTTGCGCAAGGGCGGCAGCATTCTCGATTTCGTGCGCGATGAGGCGCTGAGTTTGGAAAAAGGATTGACCACGCGCGACAAGGAGCGGCTCGATCAATATTTCACCTCGGTGCGTGAGTTGGAACAGCGCCTTCAACACGCCGAATCGTGGGAGCGCAAACCGAAGCCCGTGGTGCAAGCACTGATGCCGAAGGACATCGCTAGTGACACCGAAGTCGAGGCGCAAACGAACCTCATGTATGACACGATGCGCCTAGCGTTGGAGACCGACAGTACGCGAATCGTCACCGTTTACCTCGGCCCGTTGCTCATCACGCCGAACATTCCTGGCGTGAAGAATCAGACGCACGCGCTCACGCATCACGGCAATGACGAGGCTAAGATCGCCGAGCTGAAGAAAATCGAGGAAGCACAGTTCCGCAGCCTCGCGCGTCTGCTCGATGGACTCACGAGCGTGCAGGAATCCAACGGCACGTTGCTCGACAACACGGTGCTGCTCTATGGTTCGAACCTCTCGAATGCAAACTCCCACGATACCACAAACCTCCCTCTGATTTTCGCCGGCGGCGGCTTCAAGCACGGCCAGCATCTCGCCTTCGACCCGAAGAATAACAAGCCGCTGGCGAATCTCTTCGTCACAATGCTGCAACGCATGGGCATCGAAGTGGACAAGTTCGCGAGCAGCACGGGGACGATGACGGGCGTGGAGATGTGAAATGCTACGTGCAATTCTCAACCGCGAAGCTGGACTCCAAGTTCAACGCAGACAACAATCCTTCGCCCTCATTCTACGGCAAGCCCACGAATTCGTTGCGCGACAACCCAAGCTTCATGCGCTGCCTCACCAAGGCCCGTGCAGAACTCTGCACCAAAGGCGACGGCATCGGCGCGTTCAGCCTCGGCGGCAAAGACTACGATACCTGGCACCCGTGGTTCACCGAACGCCTTCTCCGAGATCCCGACTGCATTTACAGGCGCTCTGCAACTACGACACCAAGAAAGGCAAGCCTACGGTTGAAAAGGCCATGCTCGATGCGATGGCGTCGGCTCCATCCACAAAATGAAACTCACACTCCTCACCGCTTTGCTGCTAGCGCCGCTGGCCGGGCTGCACGCCGCAGAGGTCGCCAAGCCCGTCAATCCCAACACCTGGATCAAAGCTGAGACCGACCGGCCTGATGCGATCTACCAGCGCGGGGAGAAAGCGGTGTTCCGTGTGAGCTTGGCCGACAAGGCACCAAGCGTGCCCGCTGAATTCGCGTGGTCGCTCACGCTCGATGGCGCGAAGGTTTTGCGACAAGGCACTGTCACGTTAAAAGACGGAGCGGTGACGGTGGAGGGAACTTTGGATCAACCCGGTGTGCTGCAATGCAAGGTCACGCCGACGGCGAGCGTGGAAGCGCTCGGCATCGGCATGGCGGGTGCGGCTTTCGAGCCTTACCACATCACGCCCACAGCGAAACTTCCGGCGGACTTCGAGGCATTCTGGAACGCGCAGAAGGCGGAACTGGCAAAGGTTCCACTTGATGCAAAGATCGAAATCGTCGCGCAGGATAATGCGGCCATCGAACTCTTCGAGGTTAGCTTTGCGAACATCAACGGCCTGCGCTCGCACGGTTACCTAGCCAAGCCGAAAGGCGCGACTTCGCTGCCCATCATGATTTCGCAGCCGGGCATGGGTGTTCACCCGAATGGATTGAAGGAGTCGCGCTGGGTCATCGGCAATGCGGCCCTGGGTTTTCTCGCGCTGGACATGAGCGCCCACGACATGCCGATGGAGCGGACTCCCGAGGACGAGGTGCGGTGGAAGAAGTTCATGGGCTATCCCTACATTGGCAGCGATGACCGCATGACGTATTACTACCGGCAGGTCTTCACCGGCATGGTGCGCGGCATTGATTACCTGATCTCGCGTCCCGATTGGAATCACAAGGCCATCATCAGCTCCGGCGGCAGCCAGGGCGGCGGACTCGCCATCATCGCCGCCGCGCTCGATCCGCGTATCACCGCCGTTGTGAGCATCGCGCCCGCGCTAGGTGAGCACACCGGTCCGCTCCATGGACGGCCCGATGCCGCTCCTAGCAATCTAATCATGGGCCGCGACAAGAAGACGCCCGATCCCAAAATCATCGCCGCCACTGCCTACTACGACACCGTGAACTTCGCCCGCTTCGTGAAGGTGCCGGTGCTCATGAGCAGCGGCCTCATTGACACCGCCTGCCCGCCCACGACCGTCCTCTCCATCTACAACACGCTCACCTGTCCCAAGCAGCTTGATCTTGCCCCGCTCGTCGGCCACAATCAAGGCCCGCGCTTCAACGAGCTGCGCAACCGCTTCCTGATGGAACACGCAGGCATCGCCGATCCCACAGGCAAAACCACCGCTCCGACCAACCTTGGTGCACCAATTGAGAAGAAATGAAACATATCCTGCCCCTGGCCACCGCACTGCTGCTTGCGCCTCTGGCAGCTCTCCACGCTGCCGAGCCCGCTTGGGGCGATCAAGGAGATGGCACCTATCGCAATCCCATTTTGTGGGCGGATTTCAATAACCCCTGTGTGTTCAAAGCGGGCGACACTTTCTATCTGACCTGCGCCTCGCATCACTTCATGGGCATGCCTTTGCTGGCGTCGAAGGATCTGGTGAACTGGACGCACGCGGGCCGCATCTACGCGCGACTCGGTGGAGTTCATGCGGACTTCACGTTCCCTGGCAAAGCGTGTTCCGCCGGATCGCAGGATGGCGAAGTGGGGTTCTTCCGTGGCACGTATTACATGTTCAACTGGAGCACGAAATACCGGGGCTTTGTCTGCAAGGCTGCTGCGCCGGAAGGCCCGTGGAGCGAGCCGGTGAGCCTATCGGAGAAGATCGTGGGCGACTTCGAAGACCCGTGTCCGTTTTGGGATGATGATGGCAAAGGCTACTTGTTCCTGTTGGGCAATCCGGGGGCGCTGCGGATCTATCGCTTGAACGACACCTTCGATGCCATCGTGGACCAAGGCACGGTCTTGATCGATGACATCCCGCCGAAGGGACCACAGGTTTTCAAGCGCAACGGTTTCTATTACATCTCCGTCGCCTCTACCGGTAAGAACAAAGACAAGGCGCAGTATATCTATCGCTCCAAGTCGCTCTACGGGCCATATGAGAGCCGGAAGCTCTTCCACGCAGGCAAGGCCAACATCAATGCCGCGCAGGGATCGCTCGTCGAAGTCAGTGGCGACCACTGGGCCTTCCTGCATCACGACTACAATCTTTTCGCTACCTATGGACGGCGTCTCTACCTTGAGCCTGCGGGCTGGACGGCTGATGGATGGCCGTGGATTGGCGTTGATGCTGACGGCGATGGCATCGGCGAACCCGTGGGCCTCACCGAGCCCTACGCCAAGCCCGCGCTGCCGATCCAACCCATCAACGCAGCGGACCCTTCCGATGAGTTTGAAGCGAGCACGCTCGGCGGTCAGTGGGCTTGGAATCACGACCCCGATGACTCGCGCTGGTCGCTCACCGCGAGGCCGGGACACCTGCGATTGACGGCGCGGCATCTGAACACCCTGGGCGGTGTTTCCCAATTTGGCCGAACGAAGGTCAACTATCGCGAGGACCATCTTCTCTTTGCCTACAACACGCTCGTCCAGCGCTTCTACGGAGCCGAGTCCGACATCGTCACGAAGCTCGACACCACGCACATGATCGACGGCCAACGCGCCGGACTCTGCACGATGATCGACGACTACACGTGGATCGGAGTCGCCAAAGAGGGCGGCGTCAAACGCATCCGCTTTGCCAAAGGCACCGCCACTTCCGGCCCCGGCGCATTCACAGATGGACCCGAACTCAAACAAGACGCCATTTGGTTGAAGCTCGAACACCGTCACTACAAAGGCACCATGTTTTACAGCTACGACGGCGAACACTTCGAGCCGCTCGGTGATCGCGACTATTCCTATCGCTCCGCATGGTATGAGGGCACCAAGGTTGGCCTGTTCTCCTACAACGTGTCATCGGCAGCACAAGGCGGTCACGCGGACTTTGATTTCTTCAATCAGCAACACGACGGGCCAAAAACAACCCGCAAAGAATGACGCTGAGCATTCTCTGATCATCTCAACCGTTCACTCTACCCCGAGTGCTCCGCCTGAGCCTTCTTCACCTTAGCAATCTCCTGCTCCAGCACCTCCTGAGTCACCCGCCACCTCGCCGGATCCGCATCCGCGCTCCCTGCATGAGTCGTGTTGATGCACCTATTCAAGATATTGCCTTGCTGGCATAGCTAAAAAAATGCACCGACGACCTACGCTTCCACCAACTTCATCCCGGCATTGCGATCAACGCCGGGATGAAGGGATGCGGAGGCAGCAAAAGCAGTCCCGCCCGAAAGTGACAGACGGGACCGCGTGGCTTCAGATCACAGGTGGTGATCCAGGTGGCCGGGTGCGTTGCCTTCGGGGTCGGCAAGCACGGCGGCGGTGGCAGCATGACCGTTGAGATCGCGGCCGCTGAGCACCAATACTGGAAGAGCCTGCCCTTCCAGTTCGTCCCAGTAAATCGCGAGGATCTGACGCCCGACGAGCTTTTGGTAGTGCTCGCCTTCGATGCGGGTGGGAGCACTCATGATAGGAATCCCACGTGTGTGTCTAACAATCCATGCAACGCCTCGGTGCGTTTAGGCAACTCCGCCAGATTGCCTTCCTTCAACGATTCGGTGAAAGCGTTGAACAAGCTCCACACGTTGCGGGTTTCAAACGCGTCATGCCGTGGCTCGCGCCACTCATGCAGCACGGGCGGGATGAGCCGATTGCTGCACACTCCAACATCCGTGGCTCGAATGACCAAATCATGAGCTTCGATGTCAGTGATTTGTGCTTCTTTGTAGGCTGCGATGCGTTTGTCCTGATCATGCCATTTGGCGAGCAGGAGTCCGATCGAGCGGCTTACCAGTTGCGGCAGATCCCGCACGATGAACCGGGTGTGTTTGCGCGCGAATTTGATCTCACCGGAGAACGATAAGTTGTCACAAACGAAGACGCTAGCCCCGGCGACGATACCGGCGGGGAACGTCTTGTCATGACTGTTACGCAGTCCGAGAACCCAGCAATAGTCGTCGTTGGATTTCTGGGTGTGGACTTCCATCAGACCGAAGTAGCGCTGTCCCTCGTGGGACAACGAATGTGCCTGCGCGCCGATGCGCAGGTTGGTGGTGGCCAGCGTTCGCTGGACGGTGCTGATTAGTTCCGCATGCGGGATGGGACACCAGCTCTGCGTGTGGCGCGGCGTGGCGACAGCGTGGACTTCGTCGAGTTCGACATGCGAGGCGCCACAATGCAGCACGAGGTTCGGGCTGCGGCGCTGGATGAGTTGCGGTTGGGGATCGAGATTGGCAATCATAGTGATGTGTTCCTTTCTGGAATGAAAAGGGGCCGGACACGCAGCATGCGCATCCGGCCCCGGGTTGATATGGGTGGGATCAGATCTTCAGGCCTTGGATCGACCTGAGTGTGGATCGGACAAACTGCATTTCGCGGGCACTGGCCTTCTGATCGCGGTTGATGGTTTTGAGCTTCACGGACAGATCACGCAGCAGGTTGAATCCATCGTTGAGCTTGTCACGAATGAGCAAGGTCATGTCGATGGCTTCTTCCGCTGGTGTTTTCTGGTCGTTGGAAGCTGCTGATGTTCCTTCAGAGATGGGGTTCGTGATCATGAGTTTTCTTTCTGCGGGTGGTGCTGGTGGTGAAACAGGCCGTGGTGGCGGCATGTTCACCGGAGCGGGTTGATGGTTTGCTGGAGGCTGGGTGCTGGCTCCATCAGGTCGCAGTGGCATCA
>Ga0114968_10001688_pt1 | contig 17009 bp, 18 predicted proteins | sample M_130807_EF_Meta_FD_87020 | JGI IMG/M metagenome (GOLD analysis project Ga0114968, IMG submission 87020) | Freshwater microbial communities from Lake Montjoie, Canada to study carbon cycling - M_130807_EF_MetaG | ecosystem: Environmental > Aquatic > Freshwater > Lake | place: Lake Montjoie...
ATATATATATTAAAATTATAAAAATGAAACTATATAAAGAAATATATAATATATTATGTAATAAATGAATATTAAATTTAATTTTTTTTCTTTGTTAAATATTTTAGATAATATTAATTATAATAATTTATATGAATATTTTTCAAAAAATCATAAACATAATTTATTTGTAAAAAAATATAATGACAGTGAGCATTTGTTGATGATACATAATAACCAAAATACTACAAATGAAAATGAAATTTATAAGGAATGCAGAAGTATAATTATTGATACATATGATAAACCAAGTATAATTAGCTATAGCCACGATAATGTTTTATATTCTACTATAGAAGAAATCAAAATAGAGGATAATGATATTATTGAAGAAAGTTATGAGGGGACAATGGTCAATATATTTAATTACAACGATAAATGGTTCTTTTCTTCTACTAAATGTCCATCAATTAATAATTCTTATTTTTTCAGTGATAAAAAATCACATGGAGAAATGTTAGATGACATATTAAAACAATATTATCCAGATACTGAAAATGTAAGAGATGAATTTGTAAAAAATCTGGACAAAAATAAATGTTATTTTTTTATAATCTTGCATCATGAAAATAAATATATAGTTGACTATAGTAATATTTATGGAACTAATTATAAAAGATTAGTTCATATTATTACTCGTGATAAAGATACGCAAATAGAAGAATATAATACTCTTAATTTAGATTTTTTAATAAAACCAAAACAATTTAGTAATTTACTGGAAGCAAAAGTATGGCTGAACAATAATGAAAACAATGATTATTGTAATAAAGAAGGTTTAATTATTAAAAGAAGAAATCCAGAAAATAACAAAAATATTTTAATTAAAATACCTTCTGATCGATATACAACTATTAGAATAGAAAAACCAAACTATTCTAATATTTGGGTTGGATGTATTGAAATCTTTCAAAGAAATAATGCATCATATAGTCCGGATAATTATTTACAATTATATTATCCTGATAAAATTAAATCAAATCTTGATGTAACTGGTATTTTACATTTAATATTTAAAAATATATCTTATGAACTTTATAATATTTATATGTATTTTACTGATTATAATCAAACAGATTGTAAATATAAAAAAAAAAATACAGAAGTATTTAATAAATTATTTAACAATCATCAATTAAAAACATTTAATAATCAGATTCAAAAACTTCAATATTATCAATATAAATATTTAAAAAGATCATTCAGACAAAATGATATTTTGAATCATTTGCGTAATCATACATGTCCTAAAGACATATATAATATGATTAAAGAACATAAAGTATTAGTTAACAGTGAACATTTCCATGAAATTTTTAAAAAATTTGACAATTTGGATAAAATTAATAAATATATTGATATTTATCTTAATTAAAAATTGAATTTATTATTTAATTTATATATAAATAAATTAAATAATGACAACAAAAATTGGCAAAAGAGTTGAATAAACTAGAAATTAAGCATTTTATTAGACAACAAGCAAATATGTATAAAATGAATCAATAGATAATATAAAAAAATATTTAGATGAGTAATTAATTACTCCTATAATTTTTCGATTTGTGAAACTAAATGATTATACAATTTTATTAAATAATTAATAGATATTTCTAAAATATCTATTATACTTTTTCCGTTTGTTTTATATCTTAATGTTAATTCATTAACATATAAATGATCAACATTGTATCCACAAAATTCAATATCAGGATGATCTTGAATTACTCTTGTAATTAAATTACCCATTGTATGATTTTCATTACTAATAATTATGTTAGCTTCAATTAAAGCTTGATCATTATTTTGTTTTTTAATATTATTAATTATTTTTTCTTTAATTTTTTCTAATTTCATAATAATTATTTTACAAGCATGTATAACAATTGTTTCTTCTGAAATTTGTCTAAAAGAACAAATTTTAAATTCAAATTTGTTAGAATCAATTTCTTCGTATGAACATAAACATGATAAATAGCTAGCATTTTTTAATGGTATATTTAGACTTGAAATACAAGTTGCTTTAAATTCTTCTCCTTTAATATGTAATCTTGATTGTTCTGGTTTTAGTTTTAAAATTAAAATTGGGTTAGGATATATAGATTTAATTTGTTTATTATCTATTGTAAATTTAACAGAATCTGTTGTAAGTGATATAATATTACTTGTATCATTTTTCGAATCTATAATAATTTGAAGATTGTCTAACATATTTATAAAATTTTCTTTCTTTTTTATCTCTTCTTCTTTTGTTAAAGTATTTTTATTTTCATAGTTTGCAATATTTGCTTCTTCTTCTAATTCTAAAACTTTGTCTAAAATACTAGAATTATTTTTAATAATCATTTTATTTGGTTCGTAAGATGGATTAATTAATGGCATACTGCTTAATCTTAATCTCATATAATCATTATTATAAACACTAGTGTTTTTCTCAATAAATATATTTTCGGGATCAAATCCAAAAGTCGGGACTAATGTTAATATGACTCTTCTTAATGTATTAATTATTATATAATTAATATCATTTCCATTAATTGTAAATAATACATAATTATTATTAAATCCATTTATACTATTCTGTTTTTTTTTTATTACAATTTTTGCATCTAATTTAGACATCCCCTTTTTATATTAATATATAATTATAATTTATTTTTTAAATATTTTAATTATTCAATTTTTTTATTTATATAATTATTATTAAAAAAATTTACTGTTATAGTTGTAATTGCTAGATTTTTCACTACTTTCTGATTTTTCACTACTTTCTGATTTTTCACTACTTTCTGATTTTTCACTACTTTCTGAATTTTTACTACTTTCTGATTTTTCACTATCTAAATTTTCACTACTTTCTAAATTTTCACTACTTTCTGAATTTTCACTATCTAAATTTTCACTACTTTCTGAATTTTCACTATCTAAATTTTCACTACTTTCTGAATTTTTACTACTTTCTGAATTTTTACTACTTTCTGAATTTTCACTGTCATAGCTGTAGCTATCTGAGCTATTAGTATCAGAGGTTTTATTACTAACTCTTTTATTGTTAGTCCGTTTAACTGTTTTATTATTATATGAATTATTACTATCATTATTATTATTATTATTGTCGTAATTATCTGATTTTTTGTTATTAGAATTATTATCATTATTAATATATTTATATTGTTCTATTTTATCATAATTGTCGCCATAATAATATTTTTCAATGTTTATAATAATAGTATCAAAAATTGTTTGTTTTATTAGATTTAAATCAGAATCTAATTTTATGTTTATATATTTATTAATTTTATTATTTTTTAAAATATTATTATAATCAATTAATATATCATTTGGATATTTATATTTATTTTTAATATTATCAAAATAAGTTTGGTTTATTGATAAATTAATATGTAATTTAACATCAATCATAGTATATTTTTCAGGATATGATAATAATGATATTATTATACCTTGTGGTTTAATATTTAATAGATATTCAACTCTATAAAATATATTATTATAATCTCTGATATTATCACTAATAGGATTATCTAAATAAGACAAATATGTATAATTAAATATTTGTGCCATTTCTAAACAAATACTATTAACAATATCTTTATCTAAACCAGATATTATAATTATATATTTTCCTTTGCTAAGAATGATTGCATCTGTAATAAGTAAATTATTTTTATTAGTATGAACAATAACATCTGAGGTAAGTGACATATGGATATAATATAATATAAATTATATAAAGATTATAATAAATTATATTATATATATAAATATTATGAATAATTTAGATGAAATTAAAAAATTAAACAAATATGAAATAGTACAGATATTTAATGATCAAGTATTACAATTTATCAATGAACTAGAGATAATTGTGAATGAATTCTATCAAAAAAAAATTATAAATAATGTTATTAGAGAAGATGTTATATTTTATAAAAATATAGCAAATACATCAATACAATATGTACATAGTTATATTATTGAATCTTTTGGAAAATATATTGTTAGAAATTCAGAGGTTGTTCCTGCAATAATGGCTAAAGATTTAACATTTATATTAAATTATAAATTTGAAAATGATTCTTCACTAATTAAATATAAAGAAAAATACAAAAATAATTTAGAAATTCAGGATTTAATAGGAATCATTAAACAATCTATAGAATATTTTAATGATGAAAATAAAGATATTGTGTTTGAATATTTTCAAATATTCTCTCAATTAACAATAATTTTTATGTCAAAAATGTAAAATACATTTAAAGGTAAAATAAATATTATTTCTATAATGGAATATAATTTTACACCAGAAATTTTAGATATAATTAAACAAAAGACATCTGATTTATTTAATAAATTAGATGAGAAAGAGCAACTACCTTTAAATGAGGATGTAGAGATTCCTTCTGAAACTGTACATATACAAAATACAGAAGAAGCCAAGTATGAGACAGAGTCTCAACATTTTTTAGAAAAATTTAAATTATTTCATAATGATTCAAGAACTAATATAACTTTATTAAAGTATATTATTCATAAAAAAATAGAAAAAATAGAAGAATCGGATAATATAATTTTATTTGATAAAATTAAAGAATTTGAAAATAATCAAGAAATAACTGAATTAATTTGGGATTATATTCATAGTGTTTATCTTTTACATGAGTATGCATTACCTGAACCAAACAAAGAAATATTATCAGCATTAATAAAGAAAATAAATGTAGAAAATGAAAACAATAATTCATTAGTTGTAACGAATGATAATAAATTTAACGATGATATAAATGAAGAAGATATATTTAAAAATATTAAAGAAAAAAAAGAGTTTTCAATGTTTAATAATGTTTTAGAATCAATTACAAAAAATATGAATATTGACACATCAAGTGCAAATACAAGTTTTATAAATGATATAATGGATGATATTAAAACAAATATTAATAATAGTGATGGTGTAGATGATTTATTTAATTCAACAAAAAATATTAGTGAAAAATATAAAAATTTATTCGATGATGGCAAAATTACTATGAATGATTTAATGTCAGGGATGATAAATATTATATCAAAACCAGAAAATATTACTAATACTATTAAAGATATAAATGTGAAAAAATTACCAGATATTAATAGTATTATGAATAAATTGGCAACAGAAGTTAATACTAATGATGAAATAAAAAATATGATGAATACAGATATGTTAAAAAATATGAAATTTGATTCAAATAATAAGGATTTTAATCCTATGGATATTATTTCAAATATGATGGGTGGTATGAATAATAATGCATCTGTTAGTACGGATGTAGTACCATTAACAAATGATCAACTTGTTGAAATGGAAAAATTTTATTCAAATTTAAATATTGGTAAAGAATAAAAATTAAAAGAATTATTATAAAATATTATTATAAATAATAATATTTCATAATATTATTATGAAACAAGAAAGTTTTTGGATTGATAATCCTAAAATTTTAATAGAAAAATATAAACAAATTATTCCAAATAATAAAATGAGTATAAACACATTTTATAATACAATAACACGATGTTTAATATATTTAATAATAATTAGTTATTTATTATTTCAAAATATAAATTTAATCATTATATTAATAATCATAATTATTTATATTATTATGATTAATATTAATAATAAAAATAATAATAATAATAATAATATTAATAATGAAACAAATAATAAAATAGAATGTAGAGATTCTACAATAAATAATCCAATGGCTAATCCTTATGTGGTTGGGAGTAAATTAAATATTAAAGCTTGTAAAGATTTAGATTCTTTAAAAGTTTTAGATAATTTAAGATTTAATGTTTATGAAGATAGTAATAGGCCACTAAATATTAAAATTTTAGAACGTTCATATTATACATTACCAGTAACAGATTATCCAAACGATATTAATATGTATTTAAATGAATTATATAAAACATATAAAAAATCTTGTAAAAAAGATGCTGAAAATTGCGAATCTAATAGAGATTTAAGATTTATTCGATAAATTTTGTGAAATTTCTTTTAATATCATAATATTTTCTTTTTTCATTAAATAAGGACTTAACATAATATTTAAAATAACAGTTTTATTAGGTTCAGGATCAATATTTAAATGATCAAGTTCGACTTTACCATCTTGTAAAATTTTAATAGAAGGTAATTGTGATTTATCAACATTTATCAAACGAGTACGATTGATATTATTAATTGTAGTTTTTAAATTTTCAAATCTTGATAATCCAGCTGTTTTCAAAATATCCTCATAATTATCATCAATTGTAATATCAATTAAATTATAATCATTTACATTTTTTTCATATAAATTAACACAATTTAACGATGGATCAAAACCAATAAAATATTTATTTAAACCTAAACCAATACTATTTCCAATATCCCAAAATCTTTTTTCTTTATAGTTATCAAGTAAAATACATCCAGAGTCCATAAGATAAAAGTTTTTAATTGTTTTTGTAAAATCTTTATCAACTTTATCATTATTGCTTAATGTTTCCAAGTATTCAATAATTAAAGGGATAGAAAACATAACATCTGCTTTAACAATATTAGGAATAATATTGTTTACAACATTTAATCTTTCCAACAGTAGCTTATCTAATTCCATTGATAAATAATAATATATTTATTTTTTTAAATCAATTTTTTATATTTATTTATTAATATATGACTGAAAAAAAAATAAAATATATAAGTGACGAAATAAAACCATTTACAAATTCAATAGAATATAAATATGATGTTGAAACTAAACTTACAAGACCAAAATGTGAAAATTTTAATTTTAATAATATAGATTATTCTTGTGATAGAAAAAAACAACAATTTGATACAGCAAAATATATCCCAATTCCTTATAGTAATAGTACTGAATATAATGATTTAGAAAACTATAGTTTATTAAAATTTGGTGAATCGTCTAGATTAAATACAAATACATTAAGAGATATAGATAATGATAGAATATATTTAACATTAAATAATTATCATCAAGAAAAAAAATATACTTTACCTGAAGATACACGACATTTAAATAAAAAATATTTTATTTAAAAATATTATATATTATAATATATAATATATAATATATGTCTGGTATATTTTCACGTACCCAATATGATGAATGTTATTCCGAAGAATATAAAAAAATGAATCAACCTAAAAGTAATTATTCGTTTTTTTTAGGTAATAATATTAACCCTAATATGAAAGTAAATATGAAAGCTTGTATGCATAATGTTAATAATGAGAATGAAAAATGTTATATGTGTAATTTAAATAATGAAGCAACTCTTGATAATACACCAGATAATTTTCTAAAAATTACTGAAATAGATAATAATTTAAAAGGTATTAATAGACATTTATCTTATTGTAATGATAAAAAATTCCAAGGGTGTTTTAATGATTCTGAAGAATGTAAAAATAATATTATTATTAATCCTCAATTATGCAACAGAGAAATAACTCCTACCAATATGAAAAAGTTTGATAATGTATTATTTTAATTATTTTAAAAAATAATATCTATAATATTACATATTATATTATAGATGTCAGGAATTTATAGTAGACAAAATTACGATGATTGCTATTATCCAATGCTAAAAAAAATGACCGAAGGAGCCATTAATCATAAAATTAGCGATGAAAGAATTCATAATAATTATTGTATTAATAATAATTTATCAATGAATTCTAAAGCAGCTTTTATGAGTAGCTTAGATTATAAAAATATACAAAATTTAGTTGACGTTGAGTCCCATTTAAAAAACATAGATTTACCTTTATCTCATCAAATTAATGGTAGAACCATTAATGAAAGAAATGAAGTATTAAATAAAATATCTGACAAAATTATTAAACAAGATTGTAAAGACGAAGAATTTACGGATATTAATACCCGTTTAGATTCTCCTCCTATTTTTATCAGAGAAGCAACTATTACACGCTTTGATTTTCCTATTGTTCCTCATACAAATTATATATATGATGGATATGATAATACTTTACAAAAAGGTAACAGCCGAAGCGGTGTAAACACTAGACTTATGGCTAAAGATAATTTTGCTAAGGAAATATAATTTAATAAATAAATAATATATTTATTATTTAAAAATAAATATATTATTTATAATTAATAGTATGGAAATAACTGGTTTTGATTCAAAATATCATTCAAATAATATTCAACAAAATCAAGAAATTATTAATAATTTTTTTGGAAAAAGAAGATTAGATGCAAATAATCCAGTAATTACTAATATTATACCTCCTTCCTCTTGGGGGTATTCAGGTGAAAATGGCATGAGTACCGAAAACATTCAACAAACTGATAAATATGAAGATCAATTTAAATTACAAATTATTAAAAAAAATGATTTAATTAGTTTTAATGAATCAAATACTAATTTTACACCATTTGATAACACTATTGAAAATAATATTAAAGAATGTTTTTCTATGAATACTAAAAAAAGAGATTTTGAACAATTTAATGATTATAATGAACAAAAATCGCCATTAAAATTAGATATTTTTAGTGGCTCGTCACGTAATTATTTTAGTAAATCAGAAATAGAACCATTTTTTCAACCTACCAAAGACGTGTCTTTTGTTAATGGTATGGGTGTTGTTACCGATAAATTTGAAAACAGGTATATGGATGCATTAAGACTAGAAAGAAGAAATGAAAGACCTTTTGAACCTGAAACTATCGGTCCAAATCCTAAAGGCAAATATACTGGATATCGTGATACAACACGCGTATTACCTAAAATAACAGATGAATTAAGACGTGCTGATAAACCAAAATTATCATATACTACCGAACCAGTCAAAGGGAAAACTATTAATAAACGCGCAGTAGTTCCCCCAATTGTTAAAAGACTTCCAGATAAATTTAAGGAATTAGGTGAAAAAGATTTAATACCCAAATCACAAGTTTCATCCGCTGCTATTAGAGATAACTATAACTTGATTTTAAGTAATAGATCTGTTTTAAGTACAGAAATGTGTGGCGCTCCTAAAGATCAGATAAATCATAAATTTGATATAAAATCCAAGGGTATAACACAAGAATCAACCCGGAATACATATGTAGAACCAGATAATAAAAACATATCCGGATTAGTACAAATATTTAATAATAATAAAGATAGTATTAAATTATTACAATTAGAAAGAAATGATTACCAAATTGATTATAGTAATGTTAATAATCAAAATAAAGGTCAAAGTTATGATCCTAATGATACAACAAAAACAACAACAAGGCAAACTTTAAATAACATTCAACATAATAATATTAACACTAGTATTAATAAGGTTCAAAGTTACAATCCTAACCATACAACAAACCCAACAACAAGACAAACTTTAAATAACATCCAACATAATAACATTAACACTGGTATTAATAAAGTTCAAAGTTATGACCCTAATCATACAACAAATCCAACAACAAGACAAACTTTAAATAACATTCAACATAATAACATTAACACTGGTATTAGTAAGGTTCAAAGTTACGACCCTAACCATACAACAAACACAACAACAAGACAAACTTTAAATAATATTGACTATAGTAATATCATTGTAGCTGCAAATAAGGTTCAAAGTTATGACCCGAATAATACAACAAAAACAACAACAAGACAAACTTTAAACAATATTGACTATAGTAATATTGTTGCAGCTGCAAATAAAATACAAACCACGTTATATGATAAACCAAAAACTACAATTAAAGAGACAATGACAAAGTCAGAATATAATAATAATATACAAACTAATAAAAATAGCGCGACATCGTTCCTTGATAAAGCAAGAACTACTAATAAAGAAAATATAAATATAGATGTATTAAACAAATATAGCAATATTACACTTAATAAAAAAAATATTGCTAATCTATCAAGTGAAGCAAAAACAACATTAAAACAATTATTGGATAATATTAATTATACAAATATTCAAAACATGAACAATAAATCAAAAGCAGAAATGCAAGATACAGCTAAAGCTACTATACAATTACCAAATTTTAATAATGAAAATGTCTCAACTTTTAAAAATATTAAAATTACAGATATTGAAAAATTAAAACACACAATGAGAGAATTAACCAATACAGAACTTGTTACCGCTCCTTGTGGAGCTGATATTGCAATAACATCATATTTAAATGATATTGCAAAAATTACAAATAAAGAAACAATATTATATGAAAATAATGGTAATTTACAATCAATTGATGGATCATTTGTAAACACATATGAAACACCAGAAATTACATTAAAACAATTATTAGATTATAATGATTATTTATCTACTGCACATAATAATAATGGTACTTATGCATATGACCCAAATGATATTGCTAGAATAACTAATAAACAAGGAACTATTAGTTATAATTATGACAATCATGCACATAATCCAATGTATGGAGGATATCAAGCTGAAACATACGATATCCAAAGTACACTTAAAGATATTACTAAAGTAGTAGATTATTTAAATAATCCAAATGCATCCACAAATGGTAATGTATTAAAAGATAATTATTTAAATACTCAATTAAATAGAGTTAAAGAAGAAATAATGAAAAACAGAGATCCAACACCCGTTGGTAATTTCCAGTCACCAGAATCAAAAAATATTAATTTATTATTAAAAGATATGCCAAATATTAATTATATTCCCGCACCACATATTAATAATATTAATTTAGATGATAGAGTAAATATGATTTTAACATCATTAAAAAATAATCCATATTATAATGATAGAATTGATATTTCTTTACAAGATTCATTAAAAACAAATCAAATTATTAATAATATGGTTCATAAATCAATATAATTTTTATATTATTTTATATTAATTGAAGATATTAAATCTTCATCTACATAATTTTTTATTATTTTAGTTTTATTATCTTCTATCAATTTAGTGATATATTGATACGCAGTGTTTATATGAACGCTGTTTTTACCACCTGTTATTATAATATTACCTGTTTTGAACATTAATATAGTTATTATTGATTGTTGTACTAATATTTCAATATTTACTGCTGCATGTATATCTGGTTTTAGTTTGGCTTTGATATTAGGTAATTCATCTTTCTTTATTGTTTTTAATACCTCTTCTCTATTTATTTCTTTTCCAATGCCAAAATTAGTATTTATCATTGATATTTTAAAATCTGATATTTTAAGTAACTCAGGATTTTCAACTAATTTTTTTTCTTCCCCATCTATAAAATATGTTTTTTTCAAACATTCTATTAATTTATTTAATATCTTTAAATTATCTGCGATATTTTTACTACCTGTCATTTGAACCGAACCATTTGTGAATACTTTAGTATTTATTTTTTTATTTTCATCAACAGCTAATAACAAAGTAATTTGATTAAAAAAATTATTAACTTTTTTTTCTATTTTTTTTGTCTTTTTTTTACGTTTTTTTACAAATTTTTCATCAATTGTTTTATATTGATTTTTATAATTTATTAATAAAACATCTTCTTCTGATACTGGTAAAAAATTAAAAATATTTTCTATATTTATAATTGTATGTCCTATTTTACATGTGGTACTCATAGTAGAAATATGAAGTTCAGGGTTAATATGTTTTTGGTCATCTATTAGATAATCCATTAGATAATCCATTTAATATATTTAAAGATAAACATCTCTTTAAATACATTTATTTATCAATTTTTTTTTGGAATTAATTACCAAATATATAGTATTTAAAAAATTGATTATTATATATTTAGTATATAATATATAATATAATTATAATATGATTAATAATAATAATGATGGATATTTACATTTAATTTTAGGTCCTATGTTTGCTGGTAAAAGTACAAAATTATTTAATATTATTGAGAATTTGAAAGAAAAAAATGAATCTTTTTTATTAATCAAACATATTAGTGATAAAAGATATAATTCAAATATAACAAATATTATTACACACGATCAAAAAACAATGGATTGTATAGGTTTAGATAAATTATTAAATATTATTAGTAATGAAAAATATATTAATAGTAAATATATATTTATTGATGAAGGACAATTTTTTCCAGACATTATTAAATTCATAGAGATCGCAGTAGAAAAAGATTATAAAAATATATATATTACAGGATTAAATGGCGATTCTAATAGAAAACCATTTTATAATATTTCAAAATTAATATCTGTTGCCGATAAAGTAGATATATTACAATCTAAATGTAATTACTGTGATAATAAAGGTATTTTTACTTTAAGGACTGTGTCTAATCATAAAAAAATATTAGTCGGTGATGGTAAAATTTACAAATCAGTGTGTAGGAATCATTATATCCAAAATAATTAAAAAAATGTTATTGAGCTATTTTAACAAAAAATTTCTTTATGTAAATATAAAAGCGACAAAAATTACAAAATTATCTTCACAATCATCTTAATTCCTAATTGGCAATACATACCATAACTCTAGTATTTGTTATTTTATTTTATGTAGATGTCACAACTATATATTATTAAATAATTAATATAAACAGAATATGTTTATTATTATATAATATAAATATTAAATTATATTATATAATAAATGAAAATAGCATCATGGGATATTGGAATCAAAAATTTAGCATATTGTATTATAGAGAATACAGACATCTCAAACAATCCATATATAATTCATAAGTTGGATGTTATAAATATAATAGAAGATAATAAATGTTCATGGAGTGATTGTAGTTGTAATATTATTAAAACAACATGTTCTTTTTTAGGAGAAAAAATGTTTTTTTGTAAATCTCACAAATCATATCATAATGTCTTGTCTTCTAAATGGGAAAATACAAAACAGTCTATTGCTGAATGCAATAAAGACAATATATGTTGTATCTGTCAAAAAAATGCAAAATTTATTTTAAATAATCAATTTTATTGTACACCTCATAAAACAAAAATAATAAAAAAATGGGACAATGATATAGAATTAAAAAAATTTAATTCTGCAAAAGTTAAAAATACATCTGTCATAGATTTGAAACTTAATTTAGTTAATAAATTAGATGATATAAAAGAGTTATTAGATGTGGACGAAGTATGTATTGAAAATCAACCTGCATTTAAAAATCCCCGTATGAAAGCCATTTCAGATACACTTTATACATGGTTTGTTATACGTGGTATGGTTGATAATAATACTATAAAAAAAATTAATTTTATTTCTCCTTCTAATAAATTAAAAATAGACGATAAAGAAGATGAAATTAATGAAGAAATTGAAAATTCATCTAATAAATATAAAACTACAAAAAAACTATCAATTCAGCATTGTAAAGAAATATTAAAATATAATCAAGATTATATTAAAATGATTGAAAAGTTCCCAAAGCAAGATGATTGTTGCGATACTATTATGATGGCAATATATTATTTTAAAAATAATAAAAAATAATATTTATATTTATTTATGTTTTTTTCATTAATTGGAGTAAATTACTATTAAAAGATGGCAATGGTTTCGATCTTTTAAGTTTTAAATTATTGTTTATATTCTTGATTTTAACATTTGTTGGAGTTATTTCTTGTGGTATTATTTCTAATAATCCTATCAAGGGAATCATTGGTGGTAAAATATAATTATAATTTTGTGCAAGAGTATATAATGAATTTCTAAAATCATCTATTGTCATTGGACCACCAAAAATATTTAATGATTGTCTAGGTGGCGCTGAACATATATAATCATAATTTTTATATTTAATATTATTTAAATCGCATATCTTTTTTTTTAAAAAGTTTAATAATGAATATCTTTCCCATATTTTATTATCATTTGTATTTAAATTGTATGCCTGAGCGCAATTAAAAGAACAAAAACAACCATATAAGTGATATGTATCATTTACATATTTTTCAGGTAATCCTATTGGTACAGTATCAAAATTATGACAACACCACCAGCAATATGTATCTGTTTTTTTTTTCCATTCTATTTTATTATCATTTATATTATGTATTTTTACATCACATATATGATGTTCTTTTATATTTATAATTGGATTTATATACCTTTCTTTATTTACTTGTTCTTCTAATTCTTTGTTTTTTTCTGTTAATTCGTTGCATTTTTTTTCTAATATTTCGCATTTAGTACAAAATAATTTATTTAAATCTCCACTATTAAAATTATTTAATGTAATAATTTTATTATTATTATTTTTATAATCATCATTTATATTTATATTTATCTCTTCAATATTTTTATTTTCTGTTATTAATTTATTATTTTGTTTTGTTATTTTTAATATATCTTTATTACTAATCGGTAAATGTGCAATAATACAATTTGGATAATCATTATTATTTAATGTTTTATTTAATTCAATAATTTTACCTGTTGGTTTTCTACCTCTCTTTTTTTTAATAATATTGTTTTCATCATTATTATTATTATTGTTATTATTGTTATTAATTAGTTTTGGTTTTCTACCTCTTTTTTTTATATTTTCTTCATTCATAATTATATTTTATTATATTAACATTTCTTTATTTTATTTTTATTCTATTTTTCTTTACTTTTTTTATATTAGTATTAATATCAATATCAGTAATAGTTGAATTACTATCTATTGTATCAGAAACATGAATTCTATCAGATGTTAAATCATCATATTTTGTTTTTATATCTTGTGGTATTTTTGATTTTAATTTATTTAATATATTGTTTAAATTTGGTTTTTTTAATACTGGTATATTTGGTATATTTTGCATATTTGGCATATTTTGCATATTTTGCATATTTGGCATTCTTTGTATATTTTGCATATTTTGCATATTTTGCATGTTTTGCATGTTTTGCATGTTTTGCATATTTTGCATATTTTGCATTCTTTGTTTTTCTTCCATCATTTTTTTATACATATTCATTTGTATTTGTTCAGGTGTTAAAGGTTTTTCTTCTTCTGCTTTAGCGCTTATATTTTTTTCTATAGTTCCTGATATTGTACTTTGTAATTTAGACATAATATCTGGATTATTTTTAACAATAGATTCTAATCCTATATTTTTTGTTAAAGCCTTAGTTGCATGGAATGATGCAGCACTAGCACCAACCATTAATATTAATTTAATTTCAGGCTCCATTTTTGTTCCTGGACCTTTATATTTTTCATATAATTCTCCAAAAACATCATCATAATTCTCAGAATTAGTTTTCATTTGTTCAGACCACCCTTTTAATTGAACACCAAAAGGATCAAATCTAGTATTTAAAAATTCAATTGCTGTAACTGCATTTAATAAAAAACTTTTGGACAAATTAACACTATATTTTCTATTTTCTAAATCAGTTTGATATAATATTTCCATTTCCATTTCTTCTAAATCAGAACAAATATTATATTTTTTTGTTAATGTTCTTCCAGCTTTTTCTATATCATATAATTTTGCTAATAATTCCATTTTTCTAAATTTTTTCTTTTTTTCTTCATCTAAAGGATTTCCATCTATATAAGTTGGAGGAAATGGTTTTTGGGGGTGTATCTGAGGTTGTGTCTGAGGTTGCGTCTGAGGTTCTATTGGAGGAGGTTGTCTTTGAGGTAGTGACTTAGATTTATCTGATTTATCTGATTTACCTGATTTAATTGATTTAACTGATTTAACTGATTTATCTGATTTATCTGATTTTACTGATTTTACTGATTTAGATGATCTAGATGATATAGAAGAAATAGAAGATTTATTAGAATCACTATAAATCGATCTTACTTTTTTATCACTATTAAAATCACTTAATTCGCTATCACTATTAACATCAATAGGTTGTCTAACATTTATGATTTTTTCTTTTGGTTTTAATTTAGAATTATCAGCCAATAAACTAAAATGTAAATCAGTATCTGTATTTAAAATTGGTTTTTTATTATCATTCATTTTAAAATATTATAGATTGTTATTTAATAAATATTTACGCAAACATTTTTTAAATATTTTTTAAGTATAAATCATATTCATAATAATTATTTATATATTCTTGAGTTTTATATATATTTGTATAAACAATATATGATAATATAATTATAAAAATAACACCAGTTATTAATCCATAATAACAATTATATGCACTTATAACACATATAATACTTAACATACATATTCTAAAAAATATATCATGAAAAATATTATTTAAAATATTTTCATTCATTATTTATAATATTTATATATATTTTATTTTAGTTATAAACCGTTTAATTTATTTAATTATAGTAACATTTGGAAAATTTTGTTTTTTAAGTATAAAAAATATAACCATGATGATAATTGTACATATAAATGAAAATTCTAATTTATAATTAGAATTTATATAACAAAAACAAAATATTAAGAATATACAGAAAGACTCACTATTACCCGCTAAAGCATTTATTTGTGGATAAAAATTAGAAATATTACTCAAATGTACAGCTACAAAAACTAAAAATATTAATTTTAAATATTCATGTAAAGGTGATGAAAAAAAAGTTAGTTTTTCTTTTTTTTCTAATTCTTTTTTTTCTTTTTGATTATTTGAACAAGACATTATATATTATATTATATTATATTATATATAATTTTTTTTAATATAATATAATATATATTAAAATTATTAATTAATATGTATTCAACTATTGAAGAAGCATGGGGAGAACAAATAAAAATTGAAACTTTTATTAATGATAGTAATAAAACAAATGCAAATACAAATGCAAATGCAAATGCAAATACAAATACAAATACAAATACAAATACAAATACAAATACAAATACAAATACAAATACAAATACAAATACAAATACAAATACAAATACAAATACAAATACAAATACAAATACAAATACAA
>Ga0114968_10001689_pt1 | contig 16994 bp, 3 predicted proteins | sample M_130807_EF_Meta_FD_87020 | JGI IMG/M metagenome (GOLD analysis project Ga0114968, IMG submission 87020) | Freshwater microbial communities from Lake Montjoie, Canada to study carbon cycling - M_130807_EF_MetaG | ecosystem: Environmental > Aquatic > Freshwater > Lake | place: Lake Montjoie...
AATTATTCAATATTTTTAAATTCATCTAGTCCTGTTAAGAAAGTAGTATACAGCGGCGTAATTGTAACAAGATTATCAACAGGATATGAAGTAAAAGGTTATAGCAGATCTAGCCCATATTTTTATTACTACGGATGGACTAGTCCTGGATATAACATTAATGTTGGCGGCATCAGCGAATCTTATGTTGAATGGGCTTCGGAACAACTATACCTTGGAGGCAAGATAGTTAAGTATGGTACAGCTTATTATAGAGTGTCTGTATCTCACACATCTTCTGAAACATTTGAATCATCGTATTATTTGCCAATATCATCATTGCCGATTAATGGTGGAAAAGATGCCCTTATTAGAACTGCGTGGGATAGAAGTGAACCAATCACCATTGCCTACGGTACAAAATTTAGAACAATACAAGAAGTAGTAGACTTCTTAGTAGGTCACGGGGAATATTTAAAAGATCAAGGATTTATCTTTGATGATTTTAATACAAACATTGGAGAAGTTTCTAACTGGACTACTAGTGCAAAAGAATTTTTATTCTGGACTACACAAAATTGGAGTACTGGCGAAGATAAATGGAAAGATTGGACACCGTTTGATAGTTATGAAGCTGGTGAAATAGTCCAATTTAACGGAGATTATTATAAAGCAGATGTGTTTGTAGAGCCTGGAGATGTTTTCTTAGAAAATGACTGGACTAAACTTGATGGAATATCAACAGTTGGAGCCAGTGTCTTAGCATTAAGTCCAGCGGCAAACAGTGTTATTATTAACTCTGAATTATCTGTAATTGATGATATTAAAGATCAGTTTAATGTATATGAATTTTTTAAAGTTGACGGAACAAAATTAGATGAAGATTTAATTAATTCTTACAGAGATGATAACCAGTCATCATACACAACAAAAAGTGATGGTATTTACGGTGCAACGTTCTATTTTGTGCAAAAAGAACATGTACTGCTATTAGATAATTCAACATTGTTTAATGATACAGTCTATGATCCAACAACAGGATATAGACAAGAAAAGATTAAAGTTTCTAGTTATACATCAACTGGATGGAACGGCGGATTTAACATACCAGGCTTTATATATGACCAAGCTTCGATTAGTGATTGGGAGTCTTGGACAAGTTATAATCTTGGAGATACAGTTAAGTATAAAGAATTTTATTATAGCGCCTCTAAGACATTAGTCGGAGCCGTAGGTTTTGTCAGTGAAGACTGGATAAAATTAACTAAAAAACCAACATCAAGATTGTTGCCTAACTGGAGTTATAAGGCAGAACAATTTACTGATTTTTATAGTCTAGACAGCGATAACTTTGACACAGGACAACAAAAAATTGCCCAGCATTTAATTGGTTACCAAAAACGTCAGTACCTTGAAAACATTATTAAAGATGATATTTCAGAATATAAATTTTATCAAGGTATGATTATTGAAAAAGGTACACAAAATGTTCTTAATAAACTATTTGACGTACTGAGTGCAGACAATCAAGAAAGTCTTAAGTTTTTTGAAGAGTGGGCGATCCGTGTAGGACAGTACGGAGCCATTAATGCGTTTGAAGAGATTGAATTTGAGCTAGACGAGAGTTTGTTTAAAAGTAATCCACAGGCGTTTGAATTAACTAATACTATTGATCCAACATTAGTAGATTTTGTTATTAGACAAACACCTAATGATGTTTATTTAAAACCACAGTCTTATAGTTCAAAGCCGTGGCCAATTAATACAAATTATACCCCGTACTTAAGAACACCTGGTTATGTTAGGATAGAAGAAGTTTCGGCTAATGTAGACACTCTAGCTGATTTGCTAACCTATGACGTTACTAGTTTTACCCCAGGCGATTATGTATGGACAACTTTTGAAAACCCGCCAGAATATTGGAACATTTATAGAATCACTGACACAGAAAGCACAGTTTCTCTATTAGAGTATACAGATACTACACTGTCAATCACTGTAGATTCAACCACATACTTACAAGTAGGTGATTATTTAGGATTAACAGGCATAACAGATGTTCAAGGGTTTTATAAGATTGATGATATTGATACTAATGTTATTACGGTAACTGCAACTATTGCTAACTTCCCAACAGAAATAACATACGAAGATATTGCCCTGTATTATTTTGACAGTCAGAAAATATCTAACATTAATGATATTGACGTTGAGCTTCCTAAGAAAATTAAAGATAAAGAACTGCTGTGGGTTGACAACAACGGCAACGGTAAATGGGCAGTATATGAATACAATCTGGCCTACACACAATCTAGTATTTCAAACAAGTATCCTGCTAACGGATTAAAATTTGGTAATGTATTGGCTATAGATCAAACAGCATCTACACTTGCAGTGGGTACAGTCAAAGACGAAGTAATCATTTACAAACGAGATGGTTACAATTCTCCTTGGTCAAGAGGTCAGTCACTAGGTCTAACGTTTAACTTTACAGATGTAGATCTTGCGTTCTGGCACAATACACCAGTTGGATCATTTGGAAAAATTGTGGCAATATCTAATGATAGAACATGGTTAGCCATCGGGTCTCCCAACACAGGAAATATATTATCTAAGTACGGAGAATTTAAAGCCGAAGACAGTATTATTAAATCATCAATATTATGGGAAGAGGGAACTCCAAAGGCAGCTGGTGACAATCAATATGTTAGAGTACCGCAAGGGGTTGACGATGTTGTAAATTATTATCGAGCAGCACCGCACGTGGTTGCTACAGTTGTTAAAACAAATGCCTTAGATAATACTATTACTCTTACAGATACATCTGGAATACATATAGGTATGCCCGTGGTGTTCAATGGTACTGCATTTGGCGGGATAATATCAGAAGTAGGGCCATATTATATTAAAGATATTATAGACGAATATGCGATTACAATTAGCAAAACTGCTAATACAAATACTAGTAATGTAGAAGCAAGTGTGGGCGCAACTCTAGTATTATCTACAGCTAAATTTAGTACATCATATCAAGGATTCTATTTAACAAGCATTTCGTATAGTATTGGGAGCATTGTTTTATATAATCATATTTTATATCAATGTACAGCTACTTCATCAACTTTGGGGATTTTTAGACTGGCCGAATGGATCGAGTATGTTAATATTTCTAATGCACTAGTTGCTACAATTGGAAATCTTACTACTACTGCAACTGCGACTATCACACAAATTGCAGGAGTTGATAAGGGATACATTGAAGTTAGTACAACTAAAGGCATGGTAGTGGGTATGAAGGTGAGATTTGTAGGATCTACGTTCGGCGGCCTATCAACAACTGACACATACTATGTTAAATCTATTCGTAGTGAAACGTTATTCACAATCAGCAATGTACCTGGCACCGCACCAACAGTTGATGTACCTGGCACTGCTGGCAACACATTTGGTATCCCTGCAACACCGGGCGGCCCGTATGCAATGTTTGATGCTGCCGGTAAAGTCAAAGTTGTCATTAATAGTGATTTCTCTGATATACTTCCAGCTCATTTAATCGACACCGGTTATCTTACAACCCCTTATAAAATGTACGGAACAAATTGTTTAGAATACATTGGAGCAACTAGCGGACTTACTAATCAAGGTATGGTACGCTTGTATCAACGTAATAAAATAAATGAATATGCATTGTATAGGACTATTCTTTCTGTTAACGCCGCCACAAACGAAAAATTTGGATCAACGGTTAAATTTGTAGGTGATAATACACTTATGGTTGCCTCTGAGTTAAATGGTTCTAACGCTCAAATATATAAGTTTAGCTACGCTGTTGATGAAAATGATATTCTACAATGGGATACTGGAACAGAATTTAGTTCTCTAGGTAGTGCTACTTATTTTGGAAAAACTATTGCAGCATCCAAAGATGGATCAATAGTAGCAGTTACGGCCTATGGTAGCGATCAAGTACGTGTATATTCAGATAGCGTTCTTATCAATACAATTACTCCTGGCGATGCCGGATCTTCAGATTATAGTGTAGTTGTTTCAAATGACGGCACTTATATTGCCGTGGGCAATAGAACAGCCAATACTAATCAAGGCCATGTTAAAATTTATAAGAGAACTGGAAACGTTTATAGTTTGTATCAAACTATAACAAGTCGCCTGCCAGAAGGTTCAGAAGGCTACGGTGCAAAAGTTTCTTTTATGAATGACAGTGAAACTCTTGTAATTGCTAGTCTCAACGGCAATACTATTCAAAACGACGTACCTGTTACTGACTCTGGAAGAATTGATGTCTATGATAGATATTCTACTAAATGGGTTTTCTCTGAAAGTTTAACAACCAATAGTGTTGACGGTGAAGACTACGGTCTTGAATTAGTTGCAGCAAATAATTATATTATTGTCAGTGCATCTAATGCTGATGATACTAGTACTAATTCAGGGAAATTATATTCTTACAACAAGGCACCAAACACTAAAACTTGGACTATTACAAGAGAAGAAGCTGATAAAATTGACCTAAGTAAGATTAAACAAATTTTCTTGTACAATAAAAAGACACAAGAATTAGTGTCTTATCTTGATATAATTGATCCAATACAAGGAAAAATTGCAGGTATTGCAGATCAAGAAATTAAATTTAAAACACACTATGATCCTGCAACGTATACTGTTGGAACTGAATCACTAAACGTTGATGACGGACAAGCATGGACTACAGCCAACGTTGGTACCCTATGGTGGAATTTATCTAGAGCTAAATTTTTAGATAGTTATAACGGTAACGGTGTGTATAGAAATTCTACTTGGAACACACTGTACGAAACTGCCAGCATTGATATCTATGAGTGGGTAGCGTCCAGTTTACTACCTGAAGAGTGGGATGCTATTGCTGACACAGACGAAGGTTTCACTGCCAACATCAGCGGTATAAGTCTATACGGAAATTCTGCTTACAGTATTAAACGTACTTATGATAACGTTTCTAAAAGTTTTAGAAATACATATTATTTCTGGGTAAAAAATAAAACTATTATTCCAGAAGTTAAAGGAAGAAAGTTATCTGCAAAAGATGTTTCAGATCTTATAACTGATCCTAAAGGTTACGGTTACAAGTATATTGCATTCACTGGAACAAATACCTTTAGCCTAGTTAACGTGGCTAACTTACTAGAACATACAGACATTAATTTGTATGTTGAATATTGGTTAATTGACGACTATACAATTAACAGTCACAATCAATGGAAACTAATCAGTAACGATACCAATACTATGTTACCTTTAGCAGTTGAAGTTAAATGGATAGACAGTCTGTGCGGCAAAGATGCCAACAACAGACGAATTCCAGATGTTACATTGCCGCCTAAACTACGTTACGGTATTGAAAATCGTCCTCGTCAAAGCATGTTTGTAAATCGTTTTGAAGCATTAAAACAATATTTTGAACGTGTTAATGCTACATTAATGGAGCATGTTATTGTTGAAGAAAAAGATATTTCTACTCTAAACAGCTACGAAACAGAACCAAGTTCAATTCTAGGACAGTATGATGTAGTAGTAGATTATGATACAGAATTACGTACTATTGGAGTTACTGCGGTTCGATATCCTTCTTTAACACCGGTCATCGTTGATGGTAGAATAAAAGAAATTATAATAACTAACCCTGGCTCTGGATATGTCTATGCTCCTTATCTAGAAATTTCTGGAACTGGAATTGATGCTAAAATTAAAACAACATTAAATGTTACAGGCGGAATTTCAGGTGTTATTATAGAAAATTCTGGTGAAGGTTATACAGATGATACTACTTTAACTCTAAGACCATTTTCTGCACTAGTACATTTTGATTCGGGTGCTTTAGATAGATGGAGCATATATTCTTATGATTCAATTTCTCTCACTTGGGAACGAATAAAGAGTCAAGGGTATGATGTTAGGCAATATTGGAGTTATGAAGATTATTATAAATCTGGTTACAGCCAGTTTACTCCTGCGAATTTCTCTTTGAATTCTTTGTATGAACTTAACACAGTTGATGTAGAAGTTGGACAACTTGTTAAAATTAAAACAATAGGCACCGGCGGCTGGATACTGCTTGAAAGATATGCAACTAGTACTTCAGCTGATTATACTCAATCTTATAGAGTTGTTGGTCGCCAAAAAGGAACAATACAATTTGTAAGTTCATTATACAGTATTAGAAATACTGGAGTGGGCTACGACGGCCCGTCATTTGATGGAGACGGCTACGATAATTCTGCAGGAGAAGAATTAAGAATCATTTTAGAAACAATTAAAAATAATATTCTTATTGATGATCTAAAACAAGATTATTTAGATACATTCTTTGCTGGCCTACGTTATGCACATAATGAACAGCAGTATATTGACTGGGCGTTTAAAACAAGTTTTATTAGAGCTCAACATAACGTTGGAGATCTAAAAGAAAAAGTTACTTATAATAACGATAACCTAGTAGACTTTGAATCATATATTTCAGAAGTTAAACCTTATAGAACAAAAATTAGAGAATTTATCAGCTCTTATTCTAAGACTGATGTTGCACGTTCAGTGGTAACTGATTTTGATTTACCACCAATTTATCAAGACGGTAGGTTTACCACAGTGCCTGCACAGATAGTAGATAACAAGATAACCAGTGAGTCTGCTCTTATAGATGAATATCCTTGGAAAAATTGGACTAATAATGTTGGATTCCAAGTTACTGAAATTATTATTAATGATGGTGGGTCTGGTTATATAAGCACTCCAACAGTCGTTATACAAAGTGATAGTGGGTCCGGTGCAACGGCCCGTGTATATCTTACAAATGGTAAAGTAGCAAGAATAACATTGATCACAAAGGGTAGTGGATATTTTACTGTACCTACAGTAACTCTTCAAGGAGGCCTTGACTCTAACGGTGTTGCAGCCAGCGCCAGCGCCAGAATTGGTAGTAGCCTTGTTAGATCAAATTATACAAAAATTAAGTTTGACCGAGTCAGCGGCCTGTATTATATTACTGAATTACAAGTAACCGAGTCCGGAGAAACTAATACTGCGTTTGTCGGAACAGGCAGTAAAACACAATTTACATTGGTTTGGAGCCCTAGTATTAACCTAGCTGATTCAACAGTGTTGATTGATGGAGTAGCCGCACTAAGGACTTCATATACATTAACTTCTAAAAAATCTACAACAAGAGGTTATACAAGTTATTACGGACAGCTGACATTCTCAACACCTCCATCTAAAGATTCAGTGATTAAGATTACGTATTTGAAAGATTTTAATTACTTGTCAGCAGCCGATAGAATTAATTGGTATTACAATCCAGGCACTAATAGTTTTGGAAAAGAATTAAATCAATTAATGAAAGGTGTTGATTACGGCGGCGTACAGATAACCGGTCTAGGATTTAATGTTGCCCAAGGTTGGGGAAGTGTTCCTTGGTTCTCAGATGGATGGGATGCACAAGATCCTAATTTTGATGACTACATAGTTACAGTGGGAGCTAACAGTAAAAAGATTGATACTACTGCTGTACAAACTTATGCGTATGGGAATATCATTGAAATAAGTTCTACAACTAATGTTGAAGTTGGAAGATTGCTTGAATTCACTGGCACATCAATAGGAGATATTGAGCCTAATACTTCGTATTATGTATCTTCAATTACCCCTAGTGGTGCTGTACCGATATATTCTATAGGTAGAGTTGGCAGTAGTAAAATTACTTCCTTCAGAAGGATTGGCCTCGATGGAATTGCAGTAATAACTACGGATATACCGCATGGATTTGTAACTGATCAACTAATCACTATTGAAGGAATTGATGTTCCGGGATTCAATCAAGTTGACGTTAATATCTATGCCGTTAGAAATGCCAACGAGTTTACATACATTAACTCTGGAGACGAGGTAGTGTTAACTGTATCTACTGCTCCTACTGTTACAGTTACCGGAGCAACGTTTCCAGTTGGCCCAGCAGAAGTTATTGGAACTATCAATGACGGTGCTACAACTAATCCAGGTAACGTATTAACTGTTACTTCTGTTACATCAGGCACATTGACAGTGGGTCAATTAATCACTGGTAATGATGTTGACGAGGGAACTTATATTCTTTCTCTAGGCACTGGTACAGGCGGCTTGGGCACGTATATTTTAAATCAAAGTCAAGCAGCAGTCAGCCAAACAATAAATGTCTCAGCAGTTGTAACGTTTTCTTTTGCAACCCTAGGAGTTCCACTACCGCTAGGATATAAATTCTTAGTAAGTGGCAACGGCAACGAAGCCTACAATGGCGAATATGTTGGTACTGTTAGGACATTGTCAACTATTTGTCTAGCATACCCTGAAAATCCAGATGTTTTTGGAGTTGGTGCAACTACCATTGCGCCTTCGGGAATTACAACTGCTTCAGTACCAACAGTATCTATTAAAACACAAATACCTCATGGACTAGTAACTGGTAATAAAATTAATGTTAATGCAGGAGTTGGATATAGTGAATATACAGAAGATGATGTAATTATAACTGTGACAGACAGCGATCAGTTTACCTACACTAGTCCTGGACTTTCTGCAGATACTGCAATTATTCCATCGGGGACAATTACTGCAACATCATCAATAACAGTTAGTAGTACGCTAGACGGCACACTGCTGTTAGTCACTGACGATACAGGATCTATGATAGTCAAGAATAAAACATATCCAGTTGAACTGCCATATGTTCCTGAACAAGATGAACAAATAACTATCTATTACAGACCAAATAACAATACTCGTTATGTAAGAATTGACGACCTCTACTATGTTGGAGAAATTATTTTTACAAAACCAGATGTAGTTATGCAGACATTTATAGGTGACGGTGAAACTACATCTATTGGAATTCCAAATACTATATCAGTTAGTTCAGGTGACAATTTCATATTTAGGAAATTAGCCAGTGATGGATCTATTAACCCTCAAGATATGGATTATGATACAGAGCTATTAGGCGGGAACTTGGCCTATAGCACTGCCACTGGCCTAGCAGCCGAAGACATTTTAGTCGACGGTGACGATTTTGTTTCTCAAACTACTAGCCAGGGTCCAGAAGAATTTGTACCAGGCCAAGTATCAGATGCTCTAGCAATTAAAGTATACACTCGTCCGACTGATGGTTCTGCTAGAATGATTGTTAAAAATTACATTTATGACGGCGAAAGAACATCTTATAACATAGGACAAACACCTAATTCTCCAGATGCAGTAATTGTAAAAATAACGTCACTTAATAGAATTTTAATTTCTAATTATGACTACACTATTGATTATCCTAACAAATTAGTGGTATTGGATCCCGATGTGATTGGAATGACAGGCGGCGAAATTATTAGTATTATTAGTGCAGGGTTTAACGGATCTAATCTACTAGATATAGACTCTTTTGTTGCCGACGGTTCAACAAGCGAATTTATAACTAAAGCGCCATGGTTCAGTACACTGACATCTTTAGTCTATGTTAACGGTGAAGTATTAGATTATGTATTGTTTAAAACTAGCAGTAAGTACGAATCTGCTAACCTAGTGGGTATTAGATTTGGATCAAACTTACCTGCCGGAGCAATATTAAATTATGTGATTACATCATCTACTGAACAATCATTCAGCGTTATGCAAAATGAAACATTTCAACCAGATGGCATCTCGCAGGTTTATCAACTAGTAAACAAAGTAGGAGTCAGTAATCCTTTAGCATCAAATATGCTAGTGTTATCTGATGTTGGTACAATATATCTACCACCGATCAACGAGTATTTCACTATTGATACTAAAGTAACTTATACAATACCAAAAGCAAAAGTACAACCTAATAGTATTTCAAATTTTAGATTAACTACCTACATTGACGGCGTTGAATTAAGCAAACTAACTGATTACTCTGTTTCTATATTGGGAGTATCAGTGACACTTAAGAAAGCTGTACGTGCAGCCAATGTTGGCAAACAATTAACTGTTAGTGTAATTTATGAGGACAGCTATACCTGTGACGGAGAGTATATAATTTTTGATACAGCTCCAGTTGCTGATCAAACAATTAGTGTAATTAGTTTTTATAAGCATGATATTTTAGATATTAAACAAACATCAAGAACTGTTACATCAAATGTTGTTTTTGAACCCGAGTCTCTAGAAGTGTTTGATTATCTAAGTGTCTACGGTAAAAATATTAAACTACCTCGCCCAGTAATCGATAGTAGCTATGTATGGTTAACTAAAAATGGTAAAATACTACAACCAAATATAGATTATAAACTAAATTTAGATCTAACATCTGTTTATCTTGATCAACAACCAGCAACTGATGATAAATTTGCAATAATGACATTTAGTAATAACATTGTTGTTGATAGTTTTGCGTTCATGCAGTTTAAAGATATGTTGAATCGCGTACACTACAAGAGATTGTCTGAATCTCGTCAAACTACTCTAGCAGAAGATCTACACTGGAATGATATGACTATTACAGTGGCTAAAGGATCAGTATTGACTAATCCGAACCCTGCTAAGAGATTACCTGGTATTATTGAAATTTTTGGTGAACGTATTGAGTATTATAAAAAAGAAGGATCTGTGTTGAGTCAACTACGTAGAGGTACGCTAGGCACCGGTGTTCGTACTGTTTATGAAATTGGTACACTTGTGCAAGACATTGGCAAAACAGAAACTATCCCTTACAGAGATACTACTTATACAGAGCAACATACAACGTTATCAACTTGGAAATCATCTTTAAATTACGAAGAAGGTGATGTTGTATCCTATAATGGTTATAGGTATGAATGTTCTATAGCGCATACAAGTACAACAGCATTTGAGTCCACTAACTGGATTAACACAGGCTCTGATCTAACTTATACATTTAAAGTTGTATCAAGCCTGGATACTGGCACTATTGGATTAACTAACAGTTGGTATAGAAAAACTACGTTAGTTTCTAAAACTGCTCAAGAAGTAGAAGTTGATAATTATTATATAATTACTAAACTTGGCACAAGCGATTTTAGAGCAGTTGGCGCCCCAACAAATCAAGTAGGCGTTAAATTCCGTGCAGATATTAGTAGAGTACCAGCCGGTAGCTTCGTAGTTGGTAATCAATATTCTATTGTAAAAATAGGATTAACAGATTGGGTTGAAGCAGGTGCCGAAAGTACAGCAGTAGTAACTGGTTCAATTGCAGATAATACATTAACTGTTACCGATGTTACCTCTGGAGAACTAGCAGTTGGAACTTATATCACCGGAGAAGGATTAGTACTTGGAACTTATATTACAGAATTTAACACAGGTGAGGGCGGTGAGGGCACATATACAATTAACTTTAATCAAACAGTGACTTCTACAACTATTACAGGCCAACCCGAAGTTGGAATTACATTCACTGCAATAACCGCAGGGCGTGGAAATGGTAGAGTGCGATGGATTAAAGGTACTACTGGAACAGGTACTTTAAATCTTGTTACATATCAAAGCGTTCCTAGTACCTACGGACAATCTAATGATATTGAGATGTTTGTTGGAGGCTATGATGTTCAAGGAGAATGGATTTCTAAGTTAAGTTACAGTGTTGGTGATATTGTGGTTGTGGGCAGCTATAATTACAGATGTGTTACAGCACACACTAGCAGTGCATCATTCATCGATGACATTGATAATTGGGAATATTTTACAGGAAATGTTAGATTAAGTAAGGTTCCTTACAAGGTACACAATGTAAGAAATCATTACGAAAGTCCCGAAGGTGATGTTCAGTTTGAAGCTGAGTTCTCTGTAGATGGGGAAAACAACACAGTGAGACTAACAAATAGGTTAACTGAGGGAACTAAGATTACGCTAGTTAAGAGAACAGGTGCAGTATGGGCAGATTTAGGTGCTAGTCTAGCACACTCTAACAACCCTATTGCTAAGTTTATCAGAGACAAATAATACCAGATAACTGGATAGATAAATACAATATAAAGAGAGTTTTAAAATGCAAAATAAGGATTTTTCCGGAGTTCATGTAGAAGGTCATATTAAAATATGGGATCCTTCTTCTAATGAAGTATTTGTTAACAAACGTAATGCTATACACTACGAAAATATGAGCGTTGCCCTAGCAGAAAGTCTTGCTAATTCTGGGCAAGGTTTTATATATCAAATGGATTTTGGCAACGGTGGTACAGCGGTAGATCCTACTGGTATTATCACATACTTGAGTTCAAACACTACTGGTACTAATTCTAGTCTATATAACAGAACTTATTATAAGGTAGTTGACGACAGGTCTAGTACTAACGTTGATCCTACTAGAAATTTTGTTGAATCTAGACACGTAACTGGAACAAATTATACAGATATTTTTGTAACTTGTTTGTTAGACTATGGCGAGCCCAGCGATCAACAGGCCTTTGATAACACCACGGATAACGAGTCTGATTATGTGTTTGACGAATTAGGTTTACGTTCTTACAGCTCAACTGATCAAAGTTTATTATTAACTCATGTAATATTTCATCCTGTGCAAAAAAGTTTAAACAGATTAATTCAAATTGATTATACTGTACGGATTCAGACGTTAACTGGCCTAGCGGGAGTATAATATGAGTTATCAAGTTAAATTTACCGAAACTGGAAACCCTGCAAAGCAAATAATTACAGTTGAAGACCAAACGCTTAATCAAGAAACTGCTGTAACTTTTGTGGGAAAGAATTTTCCAGGTTACGGATCATATATTGCTGAAAACTTTCTCCACTTGATGGAAAATTTTGCTAATAACACAGCACCCTCTAATCCTGTACAAGGTCAACTATGGTTTGATAATAGTGCAGGAGAAAATCAATTAAAAGTTTGGGACAGTACTACATGGTCTGCAACAGGCGGCATTAAAAACTCTTCAAGGGCTCCAACAAATCCCAATACTGGGGATCTTTGGTCTGATACTGCTAATCAACAATTGAAATTATGGAACGGCGCCACTTGGATCTTAGTTGGGCCGCAATTCAGTGCAGGCGTTAAGACAGGTCCCGAGATAGAATCAATAATTGATTTAACAGACAGTGCTAATGCTGTAATTACTCTTTGGGTAAACGGCACAAGAACTGCTATTCTAAGTAGTGCAACTTTTACCCCCAAATCAACAGTATCTGGTTTTAAAGAAATTAATAAAGGTATTAATTTATCTTCAACTGACGCAACTAGTGCCACTGCCCCAATTAAGTACTGGGGTACTGCACAAAAAGCAAATGCTTTAGTAGTTGGTACAACATCAGTTGATGCTGCTAATTTTTTACGCAGCGATAAAGAAACTCCTAGTTCTGTTAGATTTAGTATCAGAACTAATGACGGACTACAAATAGGCAATGACTTATCTTTTGTTCTAAGAGTCGACGACGGTAAGTCGACAATATGGAATAAAACTTCTGGATCAAGCATTGATTTTAAAATTACCAACAATGACGGAGAAAAAACAGTTGTTCGTGTTGACAGTTCAGAGCGTGTTGGTATTAACAAAACTGATCCACAGCATCCATTAGACGTAACTGGAAATATTAGAACAGATAGTCAACTGTTAATTACTGGTATACAAGATGCAACAACTTTGTCCTCGGGAAGTTTTAATACACTTGGTGGTGCGGTTGTTAATAAGTCTTTAAGAGTTGGGGCAAATACTCGTGTTAACGGTATATTATATGTAGATAGAATTGATAGTCAAGGTACTCCTATAGTTGGGTCAGCTTTAATGCCCGGCAGCTTAGAAGCCGGCAGCAAGTACGATATTGGATCTGAAACCACTAAGTTTAGAAATGTATATGCTGATTATTTTTACGGTAATGTCAGCGGTACATTTACTGGCACACTTGGTGGAACTACTATAGCCGGTGCCGCAACTAAGTTACTCAGTCCAACTACATTCAGTATAACCGGCGATATTTCTTCTAATGAAGTAGTATTTGATGGGTCAGTTGGCGGAACTACTAAAACATTTACCACTGCTCTAAGCGCTAATCTTATCACAAATAAATCAGTATTAGAAGATTCAGTTACTTTTAGCACTAAGGTTCTAGCCACAGACGAACTTTTAGTGTATCGTCCAAATACTGTTGGTCTAAAGAAAACAACAAAAGAAAAGTTTCTTGACGGGGTAGCGTTAGTACCAGTAGGAGTAATAATGCCTTATGCTGGAACAACTGTGCCAACCGGGTATCTTTTCTGTGACGGCAGCGAAGTATCAAAAGCTACTTATAATTTACTATATTCTAAAATAGGTGATGTTTACAAAGGTGCTGGTAGTTTGGTAGGTGCCGGCACATTTAAATTACCAGATTTAAGAGGCAGGTTTGCCCTCGGTAAAGATAATATGGATAACACCACTTTACCAGATATTACTACACAAGATTCTGTTGATAGCCCAGTGCCAATTTTAGTTAATGCAGGCGGTGGCGCCGCAAACCGAGTAACTGAAACTGCGGCCAGTGCGTTAGGTTCTGGATCAGGAGCAGCAACTAAAACTTTAACAATAAATAACCTTCCAGAACACAAGCATACAATGAAAGGATCTAGTAACGGGCAATACGGTGGGTTAGGTGATTCTACACTAACTGATTCTGATTCAGTTCCGGCAACTGGTCTTGGTGGCGCAGTTGATGGAGCAAGACTATTAAAGAACAGCGGCGGCGTACAAATTGTTTCAGGTAGTTTAGGTACAGCCGTTAATGTTATGAATCCATACTTAACAATTAACTATATCATTTATACTGGTGTTACATCATGAGCAGCTACACAATAAACAAAACAGATGGTTCTATTCTAACTGATAATATAGCAGACGGCACAGTTGATATTACAGCCACAGATCTTACCCTAATAGGAAAAAATGCAGTTAACTACGGAGAAGCATTTAATGAAAATTTTGTGCATCTATTAGAAAATTTTGCTAATAGTTCGTCTCCTCCTAATGCATTAGTTGGACAATTATGGTATGATACATCTGACAATAGACTAAAAGTATATACTGGTACTGGGTTTAAAGTTACAGGCGGAACAATTTTATCGGCAACTACACCTTCAACCGCTATTGCTGGAGATATTTGGATAGATACCGCTAATCAACAACTACGGTTTTATGTTGATGACACAACTTATGTCCTAGCAGGGCCTTCTTATACAGCAAGTCAAGGCATATCCGGCATTCAAGTAATTACAGTATTTGATACAGCAGAAAAAGAACATACACTCGGTCTACTCTATATTGCTAATTCGTTAATTGGAATATTCAGTAAAGATGCATTCACTCCATCCCCAGCTATTGCTGGTTTTACAGGTGATATAGTCAAAGGTTTTAATTTAGGCGATGCATCTGGATTGTCGTTTGATGTACCTGTTACTAGTGCAAGTCAACTAGTTGACAGTGAAGATAATGTCTATATACCAGATGACTTTGTAAAAACAATTGGTAGTTCGTTGATTGGATTAGATGCTGGAAACGAAGCAACATTAACTATACAAAGCGATAACCCGCTAATACTAGGTAGTTCTGAAAACACTGAAATAATTTCACGAGTTGACGAATTCCAAATTAAAGCCATTGGACAAAATCAAAGTTTAACATTTATTGTTGATACGGTAACTGGCTATCAAGGTATTAAAATTTTAAATACTGGATATACAGCAGTTGGAGTAGCTTCATCGACTGGCAACGGCGTATACCTAACACTAACATTTGAAGAAGAACAATTAGTACCTCCCTACCAAGTAGGGGATGTGGTAACACCTAAAAAGTATGTATACAATCTAGACCCTCCCTATGAACTCCTTGAGATAGCAGTTGTTGGCGAAGATCTAGAAGTTTTTGCAGTTACAGCTACCTCTGTAACATTACTATATTCAGATGTGGGCGGATGGGCCGGATTTATAACAGCCTTATCAAATCCTCGAATTGGTGTATTAACTGACGATCCAAAAGTGGCATTAGATGTAAATGGTAGGGGACTATTTAGATCTGATCTTAGAGTGCTAGGTGATTTAACGATTGTAGGTGAAACTACTACCATTACTACCACTAATACTCTGATTCAAGATAACACTATAACTTTGAATAGCGGACAAACTGGCAGCGGAATAACTCTTGGAACTGCCGGCATTGAAATAGATCGTGGTCCTTCGACAAACAAGGCTAATTGGAAATTTAAAGAAGATACGCTAGCATGGACTAGCAACTATTATCTAGATCTTGTGCCAATTGGTGGACTATTAAACTTAAATTATAGAATTGAAGGGGATGTTGTGTTATCAGCAGATACGCTGGGCACGGGAGTAATTTATTCTAGTTTAACCACGGTTGGTACACTAGTTAACCTACAAGTTGACAATATCAACATAAATGGCAATGCTATTACATCTGATACTGGAACTATCAGCGTTGATAGTTTGAATATTGCTGATCTAGCAATCACTGAGTACGATACTAATTCTCCTCCGCAATTAGTTGATGGGGGAATGGCCAATGACGCAGTTAATAATCAAACAATGCAGGATTATACTGCTGGATTACCGTTACAGTTTACTTTAGAATTAACCAATGCAGCAGGCGGAGATCTAGATGATGGCGATGCTGTAACACTACTAACTGACACATTTCCAGTAGATGATCATGTTATTGGCACAAAACTATATGTACAATGCACTAAAACTACCATGGATTTTGACGGAATTGCAGTAACACCTTTAGTTGTTAGAACATTAAGGGTTTATCAATTGATCTCAGGATCGCCTAACGAGTGGTATTGGAATACTAGTTTTGATATAAGTTACGCATTTTAAATAAATAAAACAAAGGGGTCAATCAATGCCTTACAGCATTAATAAAACAAACGGTCAAGTACTTACTACTGTTGCAGATGGTACAATAGATCAAACTACTAGTTTAAAACTAGTTGGTAAAAATTACGCTGGCTACGGCGAAATT
>Ga0114968_10001695_pt1 | contig 16964 bp, 22 predicted proteins | sample M_130807_EF_Meta_FD_87020 | JGI IMG/M metagenome (GOLD analysis project Ga0114968, IMG submission 87020) | Freshwater microbial communities from Lake Montjoie, Canada to study carbon cycling - M_130807_EF_MetaG | ecosystem: Environmental > Aquatic > Freshwater > Lake | place: Lake Montjoie...
CAAGCAGGTCAAACGGTGGTGGCCACGGTGGACGAAGCGGCGGTGGTGATCGCATTGCCGGGCTGAATCCCACAATAAAAAAGCCGCTAGGGGTATATTCCTAGCGGCCTTTGTCAGGGGTTATGGTGGGCTGGCGTCAATTGAAAGACCTCTTGAAACCCGCGTAAATACGAGGTTTTCGATTTCAAAATATTCGATTGTTCCCCGATTTGTTCCCCGCTTTTACGGTTGAGATACATCGCTGTCACTCATCAGGAAGACCAATTTGCATTGACCCAGCGGCTTCTGCAGCGGCAAAGCGGCTAATGCGTAACCCTCAACAGGAGTTCGCATACCAAGAGCCTGTAGGGGCCGCTGGTGGCTATAAAAGCCAATCCAGTCAACAATGCACGGCGTCGATCAATATTTAACCGGAATGGAACCGCTGGTGATGCAGTGAAAGCCCAAAGTATCAAAACCCTCAGAAGCAGCCCAAACACTTATGGGCAAAGCAAGCATCGCTAAAACTCCACCGCGCCAACCCCCGGTAAAAATTTGATCCCAGTCCGCTTTACCAATTCATCGTAGCTAATCGGTGCGGACGCCTTCGTCAAGTCGGCGTTCTCCTGCCAAAAAGCCCATGCGCGATTCTTCTGTTGGTCGTACACCAGCTTGAACAAGAACTTCGGGACGCGCACACGCCCAATACCAACGCTGGGACTCTCGGCGATGCTGGGTGAATAGACTGGGCCTGTGATGACAAAAACGTCCCCAGCCGCTCTAGATGCGTATTTACGAGTGGCTGCTTCAACATCCTTAGCCCAGACGCCACGATTGTGTTCCGGCGCCTGTGGAACCATATTTGCCAGAGAAAAACTCTGCGCCATAGCAGTTGGATTTGGCATATCACCTGCGGGTGCCATGTGACCGCGATCAAACCCGCTACCTTTGTAGTCTTCCAACGTGGCGCGCTCAGCCGAACGAAGTCTAGCGTCTGCAAAAAATTTGTTAGTCCGTTTCTCATGAGCGTCAGCAATGGATGCCCGGTTCAGCCGTTCAGCAACAAAAATTGGTGTTTTGCTCTCCCCAGAGTGAAGAATGGCGAACGCTTCGTAGCACAGGGCACGATCTGTTGAACGCTTTTCAACCGCTGGGGGTGTCCCTTGGGCAAAAAACTGTGGACAAGCTGCGAAATCTTCGGCTGCGAATGCTGGAAGCAGCGTTGCAACGGAAAGCAGGAACCCGAGCAGCGGTTTGATGAGTGGATGATTGGGACGCATTCGATACTTTCGTAGAGAAATTAAGCATTCACCGCTAGGCGCCCAACAAAAAAATATAGCGGTTAGAAATTATTTCCGTAAACTTCTGATAGCCTCAAATTCCTTGGCTAAATCTGCGTCGCTGAATTTACCCGGTCTTAATGCCAAATATTCATGAAAGCAGGTTTCCTCTTTCATAAAGCTAAAAGTAGAAACCACCTCTGAAGGAGAGTAGATCTTTCTACCTTGAGAGACTATGGATTCAGCTTTATTGATTTTGTCGAGCAACATCTCTTTTTTCAGATACTTCATATATTCATCTGAAAATCTATCAAATTGAATCTCTCCCGGAGCCCTTAAAGTCCAGAAAATGGAGCGCGTCAATTGAGAGGTGGAAGATGGAGGAATACAAGGGAAAAGATCTATATTCTCAGCCATCTTATCTAATGTGGATTTGCAATCCTTCAAAGATAGTTTTCTCTTACTACAAAAATCTTCTGACGGTTCTAGTTTATCAACCATCTTATCTAATATAGCTTTGCAATCTTTCAAAGACAGGTTTCTCTTTGCGCAAAAATCTTCTGCAGGATCTAATTTTAGCGCAGGTTTAGATATAAAGATATCTTTATCTTTTATAAACTCAACGCAGCTTTTCGGGGAATCTTTATTTAATTTGTTACACAGATCTTTTCCGGCTTCAAAGTATTTGAATTTATCTTGATCTGCGGGATCGACATAACCAACCATTAAAATCAAAAGAAGCAAAAATACAGCTTGAATTAGAATATCAACAAAGGAAATACCAATTACCCTTTCTTGAGAAACTTTTCTACGGTTTAACACAATAAATTCTCAAATTCAAAGTTAATTTAAACTCTTGGGAATTGCTTTTGCCAAAAGCTCAATATTTTGATTAAGGTTTTCGATGGATTGATTGAGGGATGCAGCGGAAACAGACGATTTATTTAATGGAATAATCAGATCATTCATCTCCCGAATTAAAGAGGAATTCATTGCATTTAATGAAGTTACCGTTTTATCAAGAGACTCAGGTATTTCACGAAACTTAACGTTCGCATCCGTTATGAATCTAGAAGTATCTTGAAGAGCTAGCCCAGTTGCCGTCGAATTGCCATTTAAATTAGAAAAACTCATACTTGAAGAATTGACCGCAACTCCGAGGTCATTAGTTGAATTAACAAGCTGAGACAATCTCTCAATTGCGGAAATAAATGATTGGTTAACTCTTACCATGTTCGCTTCTAGCTCAACACTCCGCTCTGTTAGGGCCGTCGAAGAAGATGCAAAGATATCAATACTCTCTCCTGCTTTGGTACTACCAGTTTTAAGTTTCAAGAATTGCTTATTAGACTCAGCAAGAGCCGTGTTTTGTTCAGTTAACAAACCGTTGTGAAGCACATTTATCTCATTTGAAATCTTTTTCGACTGAACCAAATCATCAATGCTTTTATGTTCTTCGAGAGTAGAATTCTTCAGTGTCAACAGAGTTTCATTAAAAGAATTTAAGTTGCCTGTAATGGCAGAAACACTCTTAACCAAGTTGCCCATCTCAACGTTAAAATTATTAGCTGGAGCATGAAGTTTTAGCAATTCGCTAGAAAATGCTGAAATCGGTTTTGAAATTTTATCTCCCGTTAGATTTTCTGAAATTGTGTCCGAGCTAACCTTTAATCTCTCTGCTAACTTTTGCATTGAATCAGCCGCATGCTCTGCCGATGAGTTAATAGATTGACATGCTGATTTTATAGTTACGTCCATAGAACTGGTCATTGCAGCTAAAGAGATTTCAAATCCTTTAATTTCTTGACGAAATTTCTGGTATAGAACCTCAGGGTTACTTGCAAGATTCGATTGCTTCGAATTTATAATAATTTTCGCGCTCAAACCGATTAAAGTCGCTAACAACCCAGCACCAAACTGCGCAAGTGAACCCTTCACTAATGTACTTTTTGCATCTGCACTTGAGTCTAGACCGATATCTGAGATAAAACTCAGAGCCAATGAAGCCACGGTCAACGAAAATCCCAAATAATAGGCCAAGTCTGCAGCGTCTTCTTCGATTAATAATGATTCATTGCGGATTATGGCTGACGCATAACCAAGAACAATCAATAGATTAACTACAAATATTGAAGCCGCCAATGTAAGTGTAACTGAATTGTTGTGTACACCAAAGAACTTGACGCCAATAATGAGAAAAAATAATATTATTATTCCCGCCGCAAGAAATTTTGCGAAGATATTTCCAGCAGAATATTTCATTTGAATTAGTTATTTTTTAAATGTTGTCAGGTGTTAAGGCAGAAGGCAAGCATTAGTAAATTGACACTTGGTGAGATACAACAAAAGTCGTTTGTTTAAACTTTACGATATTTTAATTTCAATCTTTTAAAAATTAATACTAATTTAAATCACGATAACGTGACTTTATCTGTAATGGATCACACGTTGCGATGAAATCATATTTCAGGCTATCTTGGAATAAAGTACGCCAAAACTCATTCAAACCGGGCTTGATAATAGATCTGGGTAAGGTACAAATCGCAACACTTGTCTTCGATGAATGCACTTTGTTTGGTAATACGTTTGCAGCAAATTGATCAACATTTCTTTTACAAGCGTAAGGAATAGATTCGAATGCTGGAGCACTTGATAGTTTCTCGAACCATCCACATTGCGCGCTGTTTTGGATCATATCGGAAACTACGATGAGATTACTGCCAGCATTCCAGTAAGCCGCATTGCTGGTGATGATTGACAATGCCTCAATTATTGGTGAACTGGTCGCGTTCGATGCTTTCGCTAGCTCGTCAAAGGCTTGCTTAAGTTTTACAGATGTTCTATTTTCCAAATCACGAATTTGTTTGCCTGTTAAATCACTTGAAAGCAACGCAAAGCCTGGTGGCAGACTACAAAACGAAGCAATTGGCTTCGTATCTGTTGGAGCCGTATCCGATAGCAAGTAAACGCTGGTTTGGTCAACCCGCTTCCCGTCCGCAAGCCAAGTCTTGAAAGGCTTACTGTCTTGAGCGAATACTTTGATCAATTGTTCAATGTCATCAAACTTACCACCACGGACAGCATCTGTTGTATCGACCAAGATTATATTTTTCCGCGCAATGTTAGTTTTATCTTTGGGACATAAACATTCCGCCGAGCTTAATTTCGCGCAATCATCGAAGTCAGGTGGCTTTAATGATAAAAACCCAACGATAAAAAATAATAATGTAAAAACACCGGATAAAGCAAACGTTTTACCGTACTTTTCTTCAGTTTTCTTCTTGATAGCGTAACTCACCTTGGCCACTCCCAGAGAATTTTCGCTTTTTCACCTGTTATCCAACGATTAAGAATAACTTCAGAATCATCAATATCGGATAATAATTCATCAACGATTTCCTGTGATGCCCCTCTATTTGAAATCAATTCTTTGATTTGATTTGTGTAGTGAGTGAGTTGCTTGTTTTCATCTAATGTCAGTAGTGCCTGCGTATAAGTGTGGCCTTCGGGGTGGTTGGCAGTCATTGTGATTTTGAACATTTGTTGCAACTCACAATATACATGGTCTAGTTGACGCCGATCCGAAGACCAAATTTCAAGCATTCTTGCCATCTCTGGCAAAGAAATTGCGAGTTGATTCTGACTTTGAATAATCTTTTCTTTTATATTTTTGTGTGCGAGAATCGCAGCTTGCTTCGTTTTTTCGCAGAAATCAGCATGTTGTTGTCGAAGTTCTGTCCAACTATGTTCAAGCTCATCGACTCTCTTTGCTAATTCTCCGTATTCAGGATAGGGATCATGCAGCGAGTATCCTTTATTAAATGCCGCAATACCTAAAGCCATACCAACAATTAGCAATACTGTACTTTCCAATATGAACTCTGCTGTAACTTCATGCGAAACCAATCTATACCCAGCAATAAATGAGTTTAATAATATTATCATTAATAGTGCGTAAAAAAAGTATACTTTACCTTTTCTTGCTCGCGCCTCATCAATGTGATTTTTCTCCGTATATCTAGTTCCAAACCACACATTTGCAAAAACATTAATTGCAGCAACTGCCAGTGCTATGAATATTGCGATAAGCGTTGATATATTTTCCCTTAGAAAAAAGATGTTTGCAACTGCTTCAAATAATGCAAATCCCACAATGATATAAAGTGCGTCTTTTTTATCTACCTTTAAGGCCTCTCTAGTCAATGCGTTTGCACCACGAAAAATCTTCAACTCATCTCTAGCTCTCTCTAAATCAGTTTTAAGTTTGTCAGCTTCGGGCTTACTTTGTGCGATTTTTCCTGTGACAACCATCTCAACGGTACGTGGAGATGCACTACTCAATGCAGTTGAGATTCCATCTCCAATCAAATTAATTAAATATTGAACGTCCCCAAATTTTTCAGATATTTCACTTACATGTGAATCTGTTAGTGCTGCGTCGACCTTTATGCAATCTGCTTTGATTGTGGTTTCGTACGGATGTGGTCGGTTATTTTGTGGCAACGGCTCCTTTTTTTGTACCGCCTGAAACGCTTGCTGAGTACATTGATCCATCCTTTCTTGCGAGCTTATCCACGCCATCAAGGCTTTGACATTCTCAGCTGGCTTTAGATCTTCATTACCAAACCCAAAAAAATTCAAAATGTATGTCCAAATTTTTTTCATCTGTCGACCTTAATCAATTTTTATTCTACTTAAATTTTTTCTGTTGCAGTAAAAACATTTTTCAACATTTTCAATCAATAATTATTTTTTAATAATTAATGATATCATCTACATACACAAATTTTTGCGTCTAAGTTTAGATTCCCATTGAAAAGCGAAGTTTTGGCGAGTAAACCGCAATTTCGTCAGATTCAGGCCACGTTCCCAACGCCCTTCTGCGGCCACACGTCTAGCTGTGCATTCCCCCCCTAGGATAGCGCCCTAGCTGCTTTAGCAGCTTACGCTCCAAAAGCAGCCCCTTGATGAAGGATTTCGGCTTAGGATATCTTGCGCCAAGCAAATTCACGTCGGTAGCGATCCTCTGGAATTCTGGGCCATGCCCATGGTGGCAGTCAAGGACCGCATGGATGAGTTCATGGGTCAGGAGTTCCAACACCTGTTCCGCACTCCGTATCACTGGTGCGATATAGATCTCATTGATGTTGTCGACACTCATTCGTCTGGCGTAGCACATCGCTTGGGTGTAGCTCTTGCTACCAAACCTGTAGCCGGTGCAGGAAAAGCCAATGGACACATGCACCGGCGGAATTTCGTGCCCAGCATCGGTAAACCTTGGTCGCAGTAGTTCCACGGCTTCGGCAAGCCAGACTTCGGCATACCGATGTATCAGTGGCAACCCACTGCTCTTGAAGGGCGGCTTGACAGAAGCAGCCTCTACCGGCGGCACCTCAAGCGATAGCGTAGGAAGGCATTCGCTTGACTGAAGCACCTCTGTGCTCGCCTCCAAAACCATGTCCACGTCGACCTTCATCTCGCTTCTTTCAGAGAAATTTCAATTGCGACAGTAAATTGTATCAGTTATGATGTTACAATAAACTCATGGCCGATAAAACCTTCTCGATTGATGACCTTTGCACCTTGACTGACCTCTCGAAAAGGACGGTTCGCTATTACATGCAGTTGGGATTGGTAGACCGCCCTGTTGGCGAGACACGTGCGGCGCACTACACCAGCAAGCATCTCGATCAGTTGCTTCGTGTGAAGCAGCTAACAGATGCTGGCGTTTCACTGGATCGCATTCGTGAAGTCATGTCGGGCGCTGAAGTCCCGGTGCCAGTACGACCCAGACGCGCTGGCTCTATTGATGTACGCAGTCACCTGTTCGTAGCCAACGGCATTGAGGTCCAGATTTCTCCAGAGGAAGCCGGTATGACACCAGAGCAAGTGCGCGCCTTTGTCCGCGATGTCATGCAAGCAGCAGAGCGCGTTTTGAACAAGCCAGACGAGGGAATTTCATAAAGGTCGAGTCATAGATAGACACAGTGGTCATAGCCTTGTAGATGTGAGACCACTCTGTCACTGCGTTTGTTCGACCTGAAAGAACTAAGCAAACACAGGCTCCAACCAGCACGAAACAAGAGGCGTGCAATCTACATGACCTCTTTACCTATTCCATGCGCGCCATAGGGCACGCTCACACTCTGAAAGCAATGCCATGAGTAAAGAAACAAAGTTCAGCAGCACCACCGGTGATGACGTAGCCCTGAAACGCGTTCATATCGATGGCCGCATAGATGGCTTGTTATGGAGCATGACCTGCCAACAGCATTACCGAAATGAGACCGGCAAGAACCTTGAAACGGTCTACACATTTCCATTGGCACCCGGCGCTGTGCTGCTGGGCCTTGTAGTCCAAATTGGCGACAAAAGACTTCGCGGAACCGTCATCGAAAAAAAGCAAGCCACGACGCGGTATGAAAAAGCCATTGATGAAGGCGACATGCCCGTGATGGTTGAGAAATCTTCCGAAGGTCTCTACACCGCCAATCTGGGTAACCTAAAAGATGGTGAATCGGTCATCATTGAAATCGAGTCGGCACAACTGCTGCGCGTGGAGCAAGGCCAGATGCGACTTCAAATTCCGACTGTCATAGGTGAACGCTACGGCGATGCCCATGCAACGGGTGGATTGGCTAGACACGAGACCGCCGCTGTTGATGCAATGTTGGAGTACCCACTCACGCTAAGCATCAGCGTCGCGGGGGTAGCAGCAAGCGCGAAGATAAGCTGCCCGAGCCACAAAGTGAGCATTGCATCAAATGAACTTGGATTGTTGATAGCTCTGGAACGCAACAGCTTCCTAGATCGTGACTTCATTCTTAACTTTGAAGGGCTGGAAGGTCAATCGTTTGCAGTGGTTTCCTCCAACGACGAAGAGTCTTGGGTCTTGGCCAGCTTCTGCCCGCCCATTGAAGAAGACGTTGCACTTCAAAACGAACCGCTGCACCTGAAAATTCTCATAGACTGTTCTGGCTCTATGCAGGGGGACAGCATCACGCAAGCCCGTAATGCGCTTACAGAAGTGACCCAGTTGCTTACCCCTTCAGACTTCGTCTCGTTCAGTAGGTTTGGTAGTGAAGTCCAACACGTGATCCCAAAAATGGAGTCGTGCACCGGAGCGTTTGTTTATGGTCCTTTGGCACGGGCTATCGAGTCAACTGATGCAAATTTGGGTGGGACAGAAATTCCAAGCGCCTTGGCTTCAGTTACCAAAATTTCCAGCCGATCAAAAAGTGAGCGCGGTGTAGCACTGCTACTGATTACTGATGGAGAAGCGTGGGATACCGCATCTAGCATTGCGATTGCGCAACGATCAGGGCACCGAATTTTCTGTGTCGGTGTCGGTGGCACACCTGCCGGAACGCTACTTACGGATCTAGCGGCACAAACCGGTGGTGCCTGTGAGTTGGTGTCCCCAAATGAAGACATTCAAGCAGCGATCCTGCGCACCTTTAGACGCATGCGCAGCGTTGAGGCAACCCAAGTAACGGTGCACTGGCGTGGTAAGCCACAGTGGCAGTCGGCAGTACCAATGCGGCTTTATCAAAACGAGACTGTTCACATGTTTGCGAAATTCCGTAAAGCTCATGCTGAGCTTCCAGCGTTGACTTGGAAGATTTATGGCCGAGAGTTCGAGTGCAAGCCAGAAGGAATGCTCAAGCGCCAAGATGAGACCCTGATTCGGATCGGTGGCGCAAGTCAAATGAAAACGACAAAGAACGCCAGCGAATCAACGGCGTTAGCCCTGAAGTACCAATTGCTCAGCAAAAATAGCAACCTATTTCTGGTTCATGTTCGTTCAGCGGAAGAGAAGGCAACGTCACTGCCCGCATTGCAGCAGATTGCACAAATGCAGGCTGCGGGACAAAGTGGATATGGAACTCTAAGTAATTTAATTAGCCGACCATTGCAGGTATTGCGAAGTGGGTCAGACAGCTTGTCATTTGCTATGCCTGCGCCGCAGTCTTCTCCAGCGATGTGGCGTGGAACACGAACCGCTGCGGCACAAAAAGCGGATTCGCTCACAAGCGGTGGGGTAGACGACTACGAGATTCCAGCATTTTTGCGTGCTCAGGCTGCCCCGTATAGGGCGCCGACGCTCAATAGTCCGCTAAGTAAGAAAGATTTGCGTCTAATCGAAGGTATGGACGCAGATGAGCGGCCCGCGTTTTCACGGAAAACAGACGACTCACCACCGAAAAAAGTTGTCCAAGAACCAGTACGTTTGTCATTACCGCCGCGTGGAAGTGACATTCTGAGAAGATTCAACACGCTTGCATGGAAAGAAACCGACTTCAGCGTTGTTGTTGATGCACTTTCAGATTTGATAGCAGGTAGCAGCACCGGAAGACTACTGGACGAACTGATTGCTGCTGGAAACACTCGTGAGATGGTGTGGGCTGTGTACTTGGACTGGTTGATCAAAGAAGCCAATGGAATGTTCGCGTTGGATCGTCATGCTGTGAGACTGTTGAGACATGAAATGTCTGGAGTGAGCGATCAGCAGAAGGAAATGTTGGTTAGCAAATTTTGAAAATTTAAGGCCAGTAGTCCACCATCGGTATTCCATTGCAATTCTCTTTATACGCATATTGGCCGTTTGCCTTGTCCCGACACACCCATTGGCCATTATTTGGTTGGTAATCCCATGCGTAACCTTGATTTGCAAATCCTCCGCCACCTTTTTCTTTTGCTAAGGCAACGGCACCAGCAACCGCAACAATTCCAAGCAAGGTTCTACCCGGCGAAAACTCCCCATGTGCCGGGTCATCTTTCTTGTATATCCCACCGGAGCTCGAGCAGCCGGTGATTAGACTAAAGACAAGTAATAGTATTGTAAAAATCTTCATATTCAAAATCCTCTAGAGAATAAAGTAAGCACAGATCATTACTAGCGATGGCTCCTATAATGTCCCTGTACATACGTCCCATCCTTCCTAAAATATCCTTGAACGGGGACAGTCTTCGGTAATCCGGTAACGCCACTGATATCACCATAGCAGGTACCATTTTCGGCACAAGGAACCGCTGGTAACGGGGCAGGAGAGGGAGCAGGGCTACTAAAGTTATCAGATGATTTTTTGCTAGCAATAGAACTACCGGTTGCAGCATCGCTTCCAGTAAGTAAAGATCTGTCACAGGTCGCATAACCATTGTTACAAGCATAAAGGTTTCGCCTTAAATCTGACTGCTTAACTTGAACAACTTCAGCTTCACTAAGAAGTGACTTATTGCAAGTTACATATCCATTATTGCATGCGTAAAGATTACGTCTTAAATCTGATTGTCTAACCTGTAAAACTTCAGATTCATTGAGAAGAGACTTATTACAGGTGGCGTAGCCGTTGTTGCACGCATAGAAGTTTCGTCTTAAATCTGACTGGTAAACTTGAACAGTTTCATCAGCATTAAGGAGGGTCTTATTACAAGTCGCATATCCATTATTGCAGGCGTAGAGGTTTCGCCTCAAGTCGGACTGCTTAACTTGAACAACTTCAGCTTCACTAAGAAGTGACTTGTTACAAGTTACATATCCATTATTGCAGGCATAGAGGTTGCGTCTTAAGTCTGACTGCCTTACTTGTGCTACTTGATCTTCGCTAAGAAGTGACCTGTTGCAAGTTGCGTATCCGCTGTTGCAAGCATATAAATTATTGTTGGTTTGGGCATAACACAATGAACCAACCACCAAAAGCAGGGGGAATATAACGCGTTTTATGTAAGCAATGAAGAATTTAATGTATCTCATTTACATATCTCAGCTAATTAAATAGAAATTTCCACATAAGAATAAAAATACATTCCAAGTTTTCATTTTGATAAGTTGGAATTTTTAACCTACATCCCCACCATCTCCCCCCTTCTTGCCCCTAAGAAACACATCGAACAAGAAGTACCCCAGCAACAGTTCGCCCAATGTAACGAATCCCCAGATTGCACGATTACCCATTCCCCACAAAACAGCGATACCTAGGATGATCCCAAGAGCGACCTTTCGGTCATTCACGAATTTGCCAATGGCTAAGCCGATTCCACCGAACAGGATGAAGTAGAGGAGCATGAGGTCGTCCTAGATTGATAAGGAATTTACTACGAAAACTAATAATTTACACCATCACCATTCTTTACGAACGTATTTTTGACACGCCTAGATTTACGGAAATAGGGAATCCATACTGCTGCAACTAAGATTCCTTGCATCGCACCCTTAATTACGTCATTACCCAATGGTGCCGAAGGCACTGCGGCTTCTAATGCAAAACCAGCCCAAAGATCAACTAAACCTGCGACTGCCAAAATTAAGTAGTGAACAGTTGCGAATTTTACTATCTTATGATCTTTATTGACAATCATTAGCAAACAGTATGAAGCACTTGCAATCACTATGATACCCGCTATAAACGATAGGGCCAACGGAATTTTCAAAGTCGCAAGCGGTCCAGAAGTCGCGTCGATAATTGCCTCAAGACCAGCCATGTTTTCTTTACTAAAGGTCTCTAGCAAATTTTTAAACGTAAGTAAAATTACTCCGACAAAACCGATAATCGGGAGGACAAGCCAACCGCCGATGCCTTTTGGACCAGCAGAAGTGTCGACTTGGTTTATTTGATCTGTTGACATATGCAGCGTCTCCTTTTTTGGATGAGTTAGTCGCAGTTCTTAAAGTTGCGTGCTTGACACTCTCGTGCAAGTTTTTGTGCATCTGCGATTTGTTGTGGCGTCATCTTATCCGCAACATATTTTCTGAACACGACGGCATTGGCATTACCTTGTGCCGCAGCTAAGTTGACCCACATGTGCGCTCTCACATAATCCTCTAGAACACCGTGCCCAAAGCTATACTTCATCGCTAAAGCGAGTTGCGCAACTGCATCACCTTGTGCCGCTGCCAACCTATGCCATTTCGCAGCCTCAGCATCATCTCGCAGAACACCTTCCCCCTTGTCATACATAAAGCCTAAATTGCGTTGTGCATCAGCAAGACCTTGTGCAGTCGCCAACTTGTACCAATGCATGGCTTCAGCGTAGTCTTGTACAACACCTTGCCCACTGTTGTACATATTGCCGACTTGAGTTTGAGCATATGCATTTCCTTTTGCTGCAGCACTTTTGAATTTTTTAAGTGCAGTCGTGTAGTCTTTTTTCGTCAGCGCCGCATCAGCATCCTCAACATCGCCAGCCCACACTGCACTACCCAAGAGGAAGCTGGCAAAGATGAGATATTTTATAAACTTCATTTCCACTCCTTCATGTAAAAAAACCTGCTCAAGCTTTCACTCGTTTAGAAAGCGCATGTATTCTTTTAGAGAATGAATCATTGTATCCGAACAACGCGAAATCTTCGAAAAGTATAGAGAAGAATGGTCCGACAATTAGTAATTGCCAATATGAAAATTCCCTCCAATCGTTTCTTCCGGCATAGAGTGAAAGAGGTATTCATAGGGCTATAACACCGGACAACGCTCTAAATATCCATGTGCGCAAACCACGTGGCGGAAAGTTTTTTTAAGACATATGTTAGTTGTTCCCATCATTTCTGATTTTGCTTACTCGGATAATTGAAGCAGATGTTAGGCCTACTATAAAGAATAGCGTTCCTAATGCCGCCGTTGGGAGGACGCGATTCCACTCGTCATCGTAGAGACCCAAAAGTGATGCTGGCACTAAAATAATCGAGATAAACAATACGTTGTAAATAAAAGTAATACCAATAGAAAATGGAATTAAAAACAACAATCCAAAATAATTTAAAGCTACGGCAGAGAGTTCTTTTTCTTTAATCGGAAAGTTGCCTGAAAAAATCTCTGCAGTTTTCAAAATGCTGTCTGGATTTACGCGGCGGGCAGTAGATTGGCCAAGCCAAAGGGATGCTACTAAAGCAACAATTTCAATCACTTTAAAGTGTGAGAAAAATACCAATGAAAACTGATGATCGGCGCTATTTTGATAGTCAACATAGGTTAAGAACACCGACACAACGAAATATAAAGTTGCTATCGTGAATAAATTTTTAAATAATTTTATTCCTAATGCCGATTTGGAATTTGCTGCGACAGTTAGCAATACTCCGAAAATAAATGAAAATATAAAAAATTCTAGGGGGTTCTCTAGAATATAGATCATCATCTCAATGGGCGAATAAATTTTCATAATTTTTGAATTTTTAAGATTCTGACGGATAGATCTATTGATGCAGAGCGTTAAATACTCTTGCGTTCTCAATGGAAAAAACCACATCCTCAAACAAATACTTCGTCTGCTCCGTCCCATAGATGCGGCCCGCAATCATCCCCGTCACAGCGCCCACTGTGTCGGCGTCACCACCTCTATTGATTGCATCAAAGATGGCCTTCTCAAACGTGTTCGTTCGCTTCACCGAGTACCAAGCTGAAGCATAGGTATCAGCGACATAGCCCGAGTTGCAGATCGGCCTGTCTCGCAGACCATCGTACTCCGGTAATGCCTTGCCAACCCACAGTTCATGTGCCAGTGCTGCGGTGTATTTGATCGAATCTGCACTGCCGTGGGTCAACAGGCACTGCGCAACAGAGTCGCCGATGGCCGCACTTAGGCTATGGCGGTTAAAGACGATACATGGCGCCATGCGCATGATTGAGCCATTGCCGCTGGTCATGGGTGCGGTAGCACCCGCATAGGGCCTCTGGTAGTCTCTGACGCTTGCTAGCGACTCGGAGATGGTTAGCCCACAGTCCCAAGCTGGGCCCGATCTTGTTCCGTACTTACCAGTGGCCTTCCATGCAACGAAGTTACGTTGAATCTGGGTGGCGTCAAAACCACCGCATGTAGCGTAGGCGTCAGCAATAGCTAAGGCCATAGCGCCGTCATCACTGTACTCACCAACCGATGCGTCGTGTACACCACCACCAGTCATAGTTGTTACGTACTTGCTAGTTGTCGTTGGCTTAGTGAATTCCAGCGGAACGCCCATAGCATCACCCACAAACAGACCTTGCCACATACCAAGTGCTTGAGAGCCCGTCATTGAAACTGTTGTTGGCATGGTCATTGGCCCTGCGCAGGTTGTTTTGCTAAGACCTTGTGCAACTTCTTGAGTGAGTTGGCAATGGCGGGGCGAGTCGTTAGCGTTTTGTTCCCGTGGTAGTTGGAGACCGCCCCAGATAGATGCGAATAGGCTGCTGTTAGCTCTTGGAGCCACTGATAAGTTTGCGCACCAACAACGGAGGACAGCTTCGCATGGCTTTCGGCATCGGCGGCTCGTATCCTAGCCCTCAATAGTTCTTCTGCAGTCACCACCGGGCAAGGTGAGACAACTTGACCATCTACCGTAAATTCGTCCATCCATCGTTGTATATCTGCCAACTCTTCATCCGTTGAGATGAAGTAGCGGCTGAACGCATCTAATGCCAGAACGTGGGTGCTGCCGGTGGTGTATTCGCAGTCACTCCTTCCTTTAACAACGTACATTGTCACGGTGCCGTGCAGGGGGTCTATGCGCTTGCAGATGGCATATATGTAGGCTGACAGGTACTGGGTGGAAAACTTGGCGAACCGGTTTTCAATGGCCCACAGGTCGCCGAAACGGCTCGTTGGATTGATGCAAATGGCAAGGTTGCCGTCTACCGTGCGGGTTTCGCCAGCCTTGAGCTTGGCAGGCTTAAACAGGAGATCATGAAGGTTCAAGGCGATGCTTTCAAAGCTGATGCCTTTTTAGCATGCAGACTTTTTCATCTACTTGTCAAGCGAGGGTTTGAGCGGCAGGTTCTTGCCAATGGCAGCGGCGTCCTTTTGTTCTTTGTCCTTACCGACGGACAGGTAACTCTTGCACTTCAATCTTGGGGGCACTGTTTAAGAACATGGTGGGCACAGCTCTTACAACCAATCGTGAAATTGCGCAAAATAACAAGGATGTGTACTCCTAGATTGGCGCCGAAGAGCTAACACCGGATCAAGTACAGACTCTATTACCCTCGACCTGCCCCCGGCTAGCGTACAAACGTTAAGTTGGAAGTCCTCTTTGCAAGATTAATCGATTTATGTGGTAGTTGATGTAAAAATTCTCATTTGTTCACCGAAAATTCAGTCTATTGCCAAGTTCAGCAATGCAAACCTGCTTGCTTGGGATTTGGCGGGGATTTCAAGGCCCAGCCAACAACTCGGCATATTGCCCCTTCGCTTTGCTGGGGCGCCGATTATTTGGGACTACACCCAATTTGTCCAGCAGGTTCACCACCTGTCTCAAGGCGCGGTCCGCGATTGCTACGCTTGGATTTTTGCCGGGGGTCTGTCCAGCGTTGTAGGTTGTGGTCAGGCCCGCCAACTGAATATCGCGCCAGCATCGAACGTAGATTTCAGCTTGGCTGCCCAACAGCGCAAGCAAGTAGCGGTCGAGTTCGATTGTCTCTCCATGCGACTCTCGCATCGCCTGTTCAACTTGTGCCAGAAACTCGTCTTGACTCCAAGCGCTGGGGTCGGATAGCCATTTTGACGGTCCCAGTGAAATGGTGACTAGTTCGGTCGGCGTAGGTCGCCTCGCTTCGACAATGTGCAGGTTTGCCGGTAGTTTGCTTTTCGTAGTCATGTGGTGGTACCCCCCCTAAAATATTTTGGTTCATGCGAAATTGTTAGCGGACATGCTTTTAATGAAGTCATATCGTTTTTAGTTCTTACAGAGTGGCTTCTCTATAAAGTTGTCCACCTGTGAAACATTGGATGCACTCGAAAAGTGGGCTGCAAGTCCATCTGTGAAACCATCAATGATGAATACGGCCTTCCGCTGTTTCAGCCGTGGACTTGTAGCGCGCTTCATTGTTTCAGGGGTGGACTAAGGAATTCGTTTTCGCGGGCAAACTCCTGCCGCCATTTGGTTGCGTCCAATCGGGCTTGACCTTCACAGTTGGCATAGGAAGTGGAGTCTTAGTCCGGTACGCTTTGGGTTGGAAACAGTGCAAAGCCTCTGGATCAAACTTTCGCGAGATATCGAGTGGAAACCACGTCAAAGCGAGTAACTCGCAAGTGCTTGGCATGTGACCCTTGCGGGTAACGTATACAAACCCTGCGTTAATCAACTCTGACTTGCAACGCCAAAGTGTTGTCCGTGACTTCCAACCGCGTTTGCTCACGACTGACCACGCAACCGTCAAATTCCCGTTGTTGTCGCCTCTGTATTGCGCGATCAATTCAAACAGCAGCTTGCTTGCATGTGGGCTAAGTCCAGCAAACGCTGGCGAATCCAAAACGCTACGAAAAACCGCAACAAAAGGCTCGTCAATCTTGCTGCCCTTGAACTTAGAGCGGCTCATTCAGGGCCTCCAAGTCAGCCAGCAAAGTTGACCAGCCTATCGGGTCTGCGGTGTTTTTGTCGCCCCCCGAGGGCTTTATATGGTGAAGAGGGTCTGTGTGCATATATCCCCCTCAATCGTTCAACAGGTCGACACGCTTTGCATGCAACACCTTGACCAGTTCGCGGATTTTTTCGTCAGTGGCGCCAGCGATTCTGTAGTTGCAGATGGCTTCTATTTCATGAGAAGGCCACCCCACACTTCTAATGCCAATAGGCACTGCCTTTGTCCAAAGTCCGTCTCGGATGTTGTTGTAGATTGATGCTGTGCTGCGATAACCGGAATGCTCTTTGCAGGTTTCAATACGCCAGATTGCCATGGTGTGACTCCAAGAAATTGAAGCTCAAACCCAAAGTAATGAAGAGTCCCCGAAAGGCTA
>Ga0114968_10001696_pt1 | contig 16964 bp, 14 predicted proteins | sample M_130807_EF_Meta_FD_87020 | JGI IMG/M metagenome (GOLD analysis project Ga0114968, IMG submission 87020) | Freshwater microbial communities from Lake Montjoie, Canada to study carbon cycling - M_130807_EF_MetaG | ecosystem: Environmental > Aquatic > Freshwater > Lake | place: Lake Montjoie...
AGGAGTAGCACCATTTACAAATAAATATTCATGGGTCATATTTGCAGCTAATTGCAAAGTAGCTGTATATTTTCCTCCACCTAAAGACGTCATAGGTGTACCAGGCCAAGCTCCCCAGTTCCAACTGCCAAAAACATACACTGGAGTAGAGTCTGGGCTTTGTACTTGGAAGGTAACCATTGGATTTGTTGGTGGTGGTGGTGGTGGTGTTACAGTACAAGTATTGCATGTAGCAAAAGTGTAGCATACAGCAGTATCTAAAGCACCCAATGCCAAAACACGATTTGTATATTGTGTATTACCATTTGTGCAAGTCCAAGTTGGATTTAAAACTTCTTTTACTGGTGTAGCGCCATTTACAAATAAATACTCATGAGTAGTGTTGCTAGCCAAAGATAATGTAGCGGTGTATTTTCCTCCACCTAAAGATGTCATCGCGGTGCCAGGCCACCCTCCCCAATTCCAGCTACCAAATACATATACAGGTGTAGAATCTGGGCTCTCTACCTGAAAGGTTACCATTTGCGTTTGTGCAAATGAAGTGAATGCTATAAAAAGCATTGCTACTAAAAGTTGAATTTTCCGTTTCATTTTTTCTTTTTTTAAGTGATAAATTGTTATTTTTTATTTATTTAAAGTGGTTGATATTTAAAGTTTGCAATAATTACTTCGTGGTCTTTGCCATTGCTAGGTGCTAAACCATTAAGTAACCATAAATTGAATCTTACATTTGTGGAATCGCTTGGTGCAGGAATTACAATATCGTTAGAAGTTTGATTCCCTTCTATTTTTTTCCTAGGTGTATTTGTTTTATCAAAAGTCCATTGTGTTACTTTGTTTACCCCTGGATAATTTACACCTTCATAACTTTGCCAATAGACAGAATCTGGTGTCCATCTCATCATATAAGTCATTGGTTGTTTTAAGTATTTAGTAGCCACCTTTGGCTTATATGTTCTTTCGGAATATGGGGTTGGGTTGCTAAAAATAACAGGCTGTGCACTATAGGTAATTAAATTAGTATCGCTTGCATTTCCCCATCTACTAAACTCCACATCTATTTCGCTATTGCCTTGTGTTTGAAAACTATAATTATCCCAAGTAAAAAAACCAAACACAGCATTTTCATTGAATGTACTTACATCACTCATGCATGTCATAATATATGTACCATAGCCAAATGTTTTAGTGCTAATAATTTCACTACATGTCCAAAAATTATTTTTCTTGGCAATCTTCAAATGCAGCTGTCCCGCAGAATCTACCCAAGCAAAGTCTGATGTACCAGAAAACCGATTTGGACCTGGCCCTAAAGGCGTTGTTGCATTTTTATATTTCCATTGATAGCCTGCAAATGCAAAATCTCCTTTAATTTCAGGCACGGTAAAAGCAGGTGGATCTGATTGATGACACGCTGCGAATGCGATACCAATAAACAATCCTACAATTGCTATATTTTTTTTCTTATAAAACATTGATTACTTTTTTTTGATTATTGATAATTATTTCTATTTCGCCGGGCTCTGTAATTCTTTTCAAATCTTTATTGATAAAAGAAAAATCCGATTTAGATAATTCGAAATAAACTGTTTTACTTTCATTTGGTAACAATTCTATTTTACGATAAGCACATAGTTTTTTTACAGCAGGAGCAATACTTGCTACTAAATCATTATAATACACTTGCACTACTTCTTTGCCTTTCACATTGCCTGTATTTTTTACAGTTATTTCTACTTTAATTTTATCATTACTTAAAGTACTACTACTTATGCTAAAATTAGAATATTGAAAAGTAGTATAGCTTAATCCAAAACCAAAATCAAATTGTGGTTGAAAAGCATTCATACTAAAATCTATATCTAAATCTTCTGCAGCTTTATGATCATAATGAACAAAAGCATTCGCATATTTTGGATAAGTAAAAGGCAATTTACCACTTGGATTTACTTTTCCAGTGATGCAATCTGCTATTGCTCTACCTCCCTCATCACTAGGCAAATAGGCATATAAAATTGCATCTACCAAAGGCTCTACCCTACTAATAATTCTTGGTCTATTAAAACAGCATACTAAAATTAATGGTTTGCCTAAAGTTTTTAATTTTTCAATTAATTTTATTTGTGCGTCTGAAATATTTAAGTCATTAATGTTGCCTACAATTTCTGTGCATGGAGTTTCTCCAATACAAACTACTATTTTATCTGCTAGGTTTGCTTTTGCTAAATAATTACTTTCTTGATAAAAACTGTCTATACTAGCTATATTTTCAAAAGTAGTTTGGATAGAAGTTTTCATTTGTAATGCTTGCAAAATAGTTTGTTTCCCTTTGGTATTCCATTGTGTATCTACCCCTTGCCAAGTATGTGTCCAAGCTCCGTTTAATAAGTTCATGCTATTAGCAGCAGGGCCGCAAACAAATATTTTTTCGTTGTTGACAGGTAGTGCGTTATTTTTATTTTTCAATAATGTAATGCATTCTTTGGCTACATCATAACTAGCCTCTGCATATTGATTACACCCAAATAAAGGATAGTTAGTTTTTTCATTGATTGTTTTTTCAAACAATCCCAAATCTTTTTTTAATTGCAAAATTCTTCTAACAGAAATATCTAATCTACTTTCTGGAATGTCACCTTCTTTTACCAGCTGCACCAGCAGAGTTGTAAACTCAAAATCATTCGGCGTCATGCTCATGTCAATGCCAGCAAGAATTGCCATCTTTACAGCTTCTTTTTTGTTTTTTGCTACGCGATGAATATTAACTAATTTATAAATATCTTCCCAATCGGTTACAGCCACTCCTGTAAAACCTAATTCATTGCGTAATAATTTTGTGAGAATATCATTATTGGCATGCACTGGAGTTCCATTAATATCTCCAGAATTTATCATTATAGTTCTTGCATTTGCTTTGATAGCAGTTTCAAAAGTTGGCAAAAAATATTCTCGCAATTCTCTATCACTAATCCAAGCAGGTGTCCTATCTCTGCCACTCAAAGGCATACTATAGCCTAAAAAGTGCTTCATACATGAGGCTACTTTATATGGATTACCAATTGTATTTCCTTGATATCCATCTATAGCTACTTGCGTCATGGTTTTTGCCAAATAAACATCTTCACCAAAAGTTTCAAAAAATCTACTCCATAATGGCTGTCTTCCTAAATCCAACACAGGACTAAAATTCCATGGAATGCCACTTGCTCTGGTTTCGTATGCTGTAATTTCGTATCCTTTTTTTACCAAACTTGGGTTCCAAGTAGCAGCTTGTGCTATTTGTTGTGGAAACAATGTTGCACCCATTGTATAATTAGCACCGTGTATGGCATCTATACCATATAGTATTGGAATTTTATTTTTGCTTAACTGTGTATTTTGTGCATGAATTGTATTTAAAATTTGATGCCAATTATCTAATGAAATAGTACCACTTGCACACCCTACATTTAAAATAGAACCGATATGATATTTAGCAATTGCTTCTTGTAATTTACTAATATTAACTGTTTGCGGATTCTTTAATGCACAAATTCCTCCTTCTGCAATTACGCCTAAATCTATTTGCGTCATTTGCCCAACTTTTTCCTCCACACTCATTTTATGCATTAGTGCATCAATATCTACAGTTTGTTGCTGTGCATCAATACGTACGTTTGCAAAACTACAAACCAAAAAAAACAATATGTGCAAGTTTTTTCTCATGCTACAACTTTATCAATTTTATATTATCTAAATAAATATCGCCATCTCCTTCTAACTGTATCATAAATTGTTTTACAGATTCTACATTAAACTCTTTTTCTTTAAATGGGAATTTGCTTAAAGGGATGGTTACACTTGTCCAAGTACTGTCATTAAACTTACTAGTAGTTAAAGATTTTTCGTATCCATAATAAGCTTGTACACCACTATAATCTTCAAAGGCAAATGCTACTGGTAAATTAGAGAAACTTCCTTTTGCACTTTTCACCTGCATTTGCACGGCACAATTTCCTATAAGATCTAGCATATCTTTTGCCACCCAATTATTCCATCCAAAACCAATGCCTATCCATTTGCATCCGCCTTTAATTTTATCCCATTTTATATGTAATGCATTTTTATCTGCATATACATGCTTAGCGTCCGTTTGCATGCTTACACATTGCGTTTCTGGCGAAACCCAAACACTTTTATCATAATCGTCTTTAAATATATACACCGCATTAAAGCCATCTATAGAATTTACATCTACAGACGTTATATTTTCATACAAACCTTTTTGCTGAAAAGTAGCAAAAGGCTTACAAGCTGCAAAACTGATTAGCATTGATAAAAATAGTACGATATGTATTTTTTGCATCATGGTTGTAAAGGACCGTTTTGAGTAAATATGATCAAATCTAATTTCGAACTGGCAAATCCATCATTCGGATCAGCTAAATGCAACATTGAGATTTTTGTCAATTTATTTGGATCACGCAATCCATTACCTTTTGGAGTAGCAGGTGCACCATTTACCAAATAACCCAAGTCGGCATACTTTACACTAATCAATTTCCAACCAACCCAATCTACAGTTACTTGATAATCGTATTCATCTTCAGTATTGGCATCAAAAGTGCCATTTTCATTTTCGTCTTCTCTAAACTGAAATAAAACCAGTGAAGGATTAGTGCTTGGCACTCCATATATCAAGCAATTAAAATATTCACTATTAGGGTTTGTACCAAGCGGAAAAACAGGGCTTGTACCATAAGCCTTCGCAGGAAAATCGATTAGGCCTATCAACCACCCCCATTCCACTGTACCCGCCATACTTAAATATTTTTTACCTTCTGGCGCAAGGCTATCTGACTTTACCTGAAAATCCATATTAGCACCTGTTTGTGCAAATTTTGTCCAGCCTGTTTTAATACCAGTTTCAAAATCTGCAATCATAAAACCATCTAATTTTTTAGTGCCAACTATTTTTGTAGAAACCATAAAGCTATCTGTTACATCTTTCACTCTTAATATTGCTTTGCAATTTTCTGTGTTAAAAATTGGAAATACAGTGCTAGAACCATTCCAAGTTGCATTGCTAATATCTATTTGCTTGCTACTGCCACTAATAATTTTTGTAGCTTTAGATGTAGCACCGTAAATGCTTATTGTCCAATCTACAATTTTATTAAACTTTGCACTGAATACAGCTGTTTCTGCATTTGTAAAATTTACAGAATCTTTATTGATTTTAAAACTATCTATAATTTTAAAATCGCTGTAAATTTCGTTGATGCTGGGGCCATCAAATTGCGTTTTATTTTTACGGCAACTGATACTAAAAAAAAGTATGGCACACAATAATATGGATAAATTCTTTTCCATATTTTATTAAAATAGCATGTTATAAATAATATTAAATTGATTGATATTGAAATCTGCAAATTGTTTGTTGCCATCTACAAATTTGCTTTGTTGGTAAATAGTATTCAAATATATTTTAGGAGAAAAATGATACATCAAACCAACTGCTTTCATTTGCTGTTGTATATCTAATTTGTTTTGATGAAAATAAGTAACTTCTGTATATACATTTCTATCAGCAATAAAATGTGTGCCAATAGCATTTTGGCTAACTAATCCTGCCATCAATTCAAAATTGGGGAACACTTCCCAATTGATGCCAGCTGTGTATTGCGTATTTTTAAAGGTTACATTTTCTATTTCTACAGCACTTGTGCGGTTTGTATTTTGCATTTGTGTGCCTAATTGCACTTCTAATTTTTTAGCTGTTTTCAAATACACTTGCAATGGTATTTTTGCATTACATTTTAAGATACTAAAATTTTGCAATGCCAATGTACCTTGCCCTTTTATTTCGTTTAAATTATAATAACTTACAACCGCATCGATATCTTTTTTGTAATGAATACTGCCATAAGCACCTACTCTATTAAATGTGGCTAAGCCATAAGGCATAGCATTATTATACCATGCATTTTCTGAAAGTAGTTTACTAGATACTGTTCTATTATATATATTATCATTACTAATTAGATCTATTAATGCAATTGGTCGAATGTTTTGCGCATTGGTATATCTATCATAATAAACAGGCAATGTGTTGTAATTTATATCTTTGCTTTGTGCACCAATACTTCTAAACTCTGGCCCCACTTCTAAATAGCCAATTGTAGCTTTTGTATGGTATTTTGCAATTTTATAAGAAGCACTTGCATGTATAAAATAATCTTTCAAATGTGGTGCTAAAGTATCTACACTATAGGCATAATGGCTATTGCCAATTTCTGCAGCTATAGTCAAATTATTTTCTTTGATTTTTGTAGTATAGCTAGCATCTATGGTTTGTACTTTGTTTGTAAAACTATTACTATCTAATACTGTACCTTTTACATCATACACACTATTGATATTATAAGATGCAGACAATTTATTGCTTTGTACTATTTGAATAACTGCTCCACTCATTAAGCGCTCTGGCACCGAAGAGAAATTAGTTGCATTGATTCTTGTTGTAAATCCTGTGAAGTTTATTTCTTTAATTATATTTTTAAAACTAATACCAAAGTCTACATTTGCTCCTTGCATGCGCCATGTATTTTTTTGATAAAATTTTTCGTAGTTTACAATATTGCGTTGTAAATTAAAAACAGTTGGCAAGCTATCTATTGCATCTGCATGGTGGTTAAACAAAGTAAATGCTGTTTGTTTTAAATTCAAATCGCCTAACTGATAGCGCAATGCGTTTGCCACAACTCCTTTCATGTATAATTGGCGCACATCAAATGTTACACCACTTCCCCAAAAACCACCAAAATTATTTTTGATACGAAACATGCCTAATATTTCAGTGTTTTTATTTGGCTTAATGTTTACACCTAAATCTATTAAGGCATACCCACCAGTGTTGCGCTTTGCAGTGCTTGTGTCTTCTGCAATAGTATCATTTACTACCAAACGATTATTAGTCATTACACTTCGTGCCCCTCCAACAAACGTTACCTTGCGCTCTTTTTGGCTGTAGCAAACATTTACTACAAACATTAGCAAAATCAATATGTTTATTTTTTTTATCATTTTATTTGTTTTACCTAATCACTATTTATTAGACGTTTTTTATAATGTTTTCTTTTATTTCTCTTCTATATTTATTAAAAAAATGCTTTTAACTCTATCGTGGTTTCCCAACCTTTATATCTATCTTTTGCAAAACTTGCATCTTTATAAGACATCCATCTTTGGCGCAGATATAACCCAACATTTTTACTCATTTGCACATCTAAGCCAGTAGCCAAGCTATAGCCAGTTTGATTTTTGGGTCTGCGTGTTATAACATCTGTTTGTGTACTATAATTTGCAATGATGCGCTCAAAACTTGCATAATTATTCCACACAAACATGTTGCTTAATTTCCAATACATCTCTAATTGATGATCATAAGTACGCAACAAAGATTTTTCTGTAAACTGAACCAATGGTGCAAAATTATTTTGAACAGAATTGAAGTTGCCTAAATAAAACAGGTAAAAATCTTTATTAGCAAGTTTGGTTTTGTACTTAGAGTTAATTTCTATGGTATTAAAATATTTTCTATTTATTGGTAATAAATTAGAATCTAAATCTGTAACATTTACTGTTTCAAATACAGAGCGATAAATTTTATTTAAGTTTTGATAGGGACCTACATTACTTGGAAAATCCCAACGCCAAAAATGAGCCAAAGCAATATTATTAAATGGGTGACTATAGGTGATTTTGTTAGATAATTTTTCTAACTCCATTGCATTTGCATAGCCTATTGAATTTTTAAATTTTCCAAAATTCAGTTGTCCATTTATTTCTATTCCTTGTCTATTATTACTCAGCTGACCAATGGGTAATAATGCGCTGGATACAGGAATTAAAACAGGCTGATTGGAGGAATTTATTTGTGTGTTTTGTTGAATGGACGAATTAATAAAAATTGAATTATTATTCAATACATTTGGGCTAACTCTATACAAATGAATTTCTACAGGAAATTTATTGGCAATATTGCTAGATGCCTTTATAGAAATAGCTTCTCCCCATTTGGATGCTTGCGCACTCGTAAATTTTCTACCCATTCCTATTTCTGCGTACATTTTTATTTTATTAAAATAATGCAGCCACTCTATGGTTCCAATATTAAACCCTGCGGTTTTATCTGTACGAATACTATCTAATTGGCTAATATTATTAAAGGTATTAAATGCAATAGAATTTTTGTTGAAGTAATAATCTTTTTTAATTCTTCCGCCATAAGATGTATTTGGTATGCCATTAAAACCTCCATCAAATTGAGTTTTACCATACATAGCTGCAAAAGACAGCTGATGTGGTAATTTACTTCCTTCTAGTATAATGCCTTGAAAAGCTTGATTGCCCCATCTTAAATCTTGATTAATGGCCCCAGAATTATAAAAATCCGCATACCTACTATCTACTTTCGCAGTATTTGGGTCCCAAGGATTGCGCTCAAATAAACTATATCTATTGTAGCCTTTGTTTGCCTGAAAAGTAAATGGCGATAAAGCAAACCAATTAATACCACCAGTTCTTACATTAAAATCTCCTGCTTTGGTAGTAAAGCTTCCAAAAAGGCTAACTCCTAAATTTAAACCTTTTACATTTTCCAATTGCCCTTGTCCTGTCATTGGACTCCATATAAACAAATCTGTACCAAAGCTAGTTTTAGAACTTGTGTTACCAGCTATTTGCAGCATTAGTTGCGGGATCTGTGCATCATCTCCTACAAATATATTTTTTTTATTATTTTCTAAATGAGAGTATGTTTCACTCATATTTCTAATATTGGTAACAAAGCGATAATAGCCACCAATCTGTAAATTTTCTAAAATTTCTTTTGCTGATTTTGGGAAATTTCCTTTTTCAATATTTTCAATAGTATCTACAATTACATTTTTCCCTAATGGTTGCACTTGCATTTGCGCATTAGCCAATGAAGCTATCAATACACTAAATAATATGAGTAATTTTTTTTTCAATGGCAATTAATTTTCGAATTGAGACATATCGGTGAATTTAAATTGTACTGCGCGAACTTGCTTTTGATTTTCATCTACTGGCAATACTTTAAAAGGAATATTAGAATAAGCTAATTTACTATTACCAAATACAGAAACAAATAATCTATATTGACCAGGAATGCGAGGTGTTCTGAATGTAATTTGATTTTTATTACTAACACCTTTAATTAATCCGCTTATTTCTATAGCTTCATTTTCTAGATCACCACCAGATTTTTTGTCTGTACTTTCCTCCATCACTCGCCATTTATATACTACTTTATTTGCAGCACTTGGTATAGAGGCAATAACCGTAGCTTCCGTTTTCTCTTCTGCATTTAATACAATATTATCTGTCGCATTTTTATTATTAATAGTAAAACTTTGAATACTTGGTGCAGGTTGCGTTATAGTTTTCTCTGTAAAAACAGATTCTAATGCATCGATTGGTTCTGTAGGAATATTATCTTTAGAAAAAATTCCATACAAAGTTTCTGTATACTCTTGTTTAGCACCCCATAAAAAAGCATAGGACCCCAGGCAATAATTTTTATTAGCAGCAATATAATTTTTATACCTACTTGCATATACTTGTTTCTTTTCGGAACTGCTTTGCTCTATAGAAACGCCCCAAGATGTGGTAGGACTTTCCCAATGTCCATTTGGGCCCCATTCTGTAATCATATATGGTCCATTCCAGCCAAATTTTTTGATATTTATTGGCACATTGCCTATATCCCCATAAGTATTGATACTATAAATATCAATATCTGGACAGCGTTTTTTTATGTGATCTACCTCTAAACTATCTAAGCCAGCGGTAACAGTACTTGTGGGATGATTAGGGTCTACTTGATGAATATAAGCGGCAATATCCTGCACTGCATACCAACAATTAGGGTTGGTATAATTTAAATCTAATTCGTTGCCAATACCCCACAACAATAATGCAGGATGATTTTTAAATTGATCTACTACCGTTTTAAAATATTCTAATTGTTGTTTTACTTTTTCTTTATTGTCGTAATCAAACCCATGCCTTTCATGTTGCATCCACATTCCTAGCATCACAGTCAATCCTCGCTTTTGCGCTTCATCCAAAATTACTTTAGCACTATCTACTCCCCATGTTCTAAAAGAATTAGCACCTATTTCAACCATTTTATCAAAGTTTACTTGCCCTCCAACACCCTTTACATAATATGGCTGACCATTGCGCATTAACTGATAACCATTATTAGTTTTCACAACTTTTGTTTGAGAAACAGCATTATTTGAAAAAATAAATACAATAATAATAAATACCAATTTAGCGATAGCAACTAAATGATTTAATATAAAGCTATTATTTTTTATATTTCTATTTCCCGTTTTCATTATATTTTCTTACCTTAGTGTCGTATTAACACTAAACTTAGTGTCATTTTAACACTAAGCAAATATAACATTTATTTAATATAAAAAAAATATTTTAACACCAATGCCTAATAGAAAATCATTATTAAATCCTCACATTTCTATTGATTGTGTAGTATTTGGATTTGATTTAGAAAAATTGATGGTGTTAACTATCGAAAGAGGTGCAGATGCTGAAGGCAAAAAGTTACGTTTAGCTTTGCCCGGTGATTTGATTATGGATAATCAAAATCTTGATGATAATGCTTCAAGGATTTTATTGGAGTTGACAGGCCTTAGCAACATTTTTATGGAGCAGATTGGCGCATTTGGCGACCCCAACAGAACAGAAACAGAAGGCGATAAAGATTGGTTGAAATATATTCGAGATAAGCCAGCAGCAAGGGTAGTAACTATTGCTTATTATTCTTTGGTAAATATGATGAATAGCAATTTACATCCTTCATCTTTTGCAAAATCTGCATCTTGGCTTCCAGTAAAAGATATTACTGAATTAGCATTTGATCATTTACAAATTTTACAAGCTGGGTTAAATAAATTAAAATCGGATATTGCTACAAAACCAATCGGGTATCATTTATTGCCAGAAAAATTTACAATTACGCAATTGAATAATTTGTATGAAGCAATATTAGATAAAAAAATAGACAAAAGAAATTTCAGAAGAAAAATTTCCAAACTAGACATATTAATAGAGCTAAAAGAAAAACAAAAAGATGTAGCACATAAGCCAAGCACCTATGTAAAATTCAATGAAAAACGTTATAAAAAATTATTATCTGCAGCCGAAGAAAACTTTTCATTTTAATAAAACATCAATCTGAAATATTAGCAACAAATTAGCCTTTATAATAAATACCAAATGCATAAGCGATAGGAGCTTGGGCATACACTAAAAGATGACAAGTGTAAACAAAAAGGATATATAACGGAAGCGGCTGAAAGAGTGCGAACTTATAATTTTAACTCATTAAATAGAATAAAAGCCTTAATTAGCCCTCATAATATTGTTGCTTGCCGTCTTGCGCTAATAGTTCAATTTTGATTAGAAAGAACCAGAGAAGCAGCATTTTGGAAAATAAAAACGAGGAAACCACAATCTTATATGGAATATTAGCAGGTAATTATCATCAAAAAATTATAACTATTTTACAACTTGATAAATTTCTGGTAAGTTTCTTCCATATCCATTATAATCTAATCCATAGCCTATAACAAATTTATTTGGAATAGCAAAACCTACATATTTTACAGCTACATCATGCTTTAATGCTTCTGGTTTTTGCAGCAAAGTACAAATAGAAATACTTGCTGGTTGTTGGTGTTCTATGGTTGGTAAAAATTCAAATAGTGTTTTTCCTGTATCTACAATATCTTCTATTATCACCACATGCCTATTAAATAAATCTTTATCCAAACCAATCATATTTACAACAGCTCCAGTGCTAGTTGTTCCTTTGTAGCTTGCAAGTTTCACAAAACTAATTTCGCTTGGGGTAGAAATATGTTTATACAAATCACTAGCAAACATAAACGAACCGTTTAAAATACATAAAAACAAAGGATTTTTATCTCCAAAATCTTCATTGATTTGCGCACCTAAAATAGCAACTCTATCTGCAATTGTTTTTGCAGATAGATAATCTGTAAATGTTAAGTCTAATACTTGCATGAAATAAATTGTTGAATGATTAAATTGTTTTATTGCTATATTGATTTTATGTTTTAGAGTAGTAAAGAGTTTTAAGTATTACCTGCATTTCTTTAAAAAATGACCTTAGACTTCAAACCTTAAACTTCAAACTTTTCTATCGTTTTACAATCTGTGCTACCATATCTGCTTCGCACACTAATTTATTACCTACAAAAGCAGTACCGCGCATTTCGCAAATACCACGACGAATAGGCCCAGTCATTTCCATTTTTAAAATTAATGAGTCACCTGGCACAACCATTGCTTTGAATTTTGCATTATCTATTTTTAAGAAATAAGTATCAAAATCCAAACCCGGTTCTTGCAAGCTAATGCAAAGTATTCCACCACATTGCGCTAATGCCTCTAATTGTAATACACCTGGCATTACAGGATTTCCTGGAAAATGTCCCATAAAATGTGGCTCATTGAAAGTGACATTTTTTACTGCTACTATAGTATCGTCCGTCATTTCTATTACTTTATCTACCAATAAAAATGGATAACGGTGCGGCAATATAGTTTCAATTTCTTTTGCCGTTTTAATTGGTGCTACATTTGGATCGTAGATGGGTGCTACAATATTTTTTTTCTTATTTATAACTTCGCTCATTGTAAAAATATTTTAAGATACAATTTGTTTTTTAAGTAGTTTTGCAAATTCTACATTGGTTTTATGCCCTGGTCTGCTGGCAATAATATGCGCTTTTAATGGCTTACCTACCAAAGCTAAATCGCCAACAATATCTAACAATTTATGCCTTGCGGGCTCATTGGCGAATCGCATTGGGCTATTATTCAGCACACCTTCTTTTTCCACCTTTATTTTTTGTTTTTTCAATAATTTAGCTAATTCATCCAACTCTATTTCTGTAACTTCTTTATCTACTACTACCAAAGCATTACTCAGGTCACCACCTTTTATTAAATTATTGGTAGCTAAATATTTTAATTCTCTAAAAAAACAAAAAGTTCTAGCACCAGCTATTTCTTTTTCAAAATCTTCAATCCGATTCATGGTAGCATGTTGTTGCCCCAAAACACTACTATTAAAATCTATCATACTAGTAATTTTAAACCCGTCATAAGGCAAAGCAATCATTTCTACATTCTTCTCTTCGTCTTTATAGGTAATACTTTTGTTGATGCTAAAATATTCCACTAATGCTTTTTGTGACTGAATGCCAACACTTTTAATAGCTTCTATAAACGGCAATGAACTACCATCCATAATAGGTGCTTCTTGTGCATCCATTTCTATAATTAAATTATGAATGCCTAATCCTACACAAGCTGCTAATGCATGTTCTATGGTGCTAACTTTTGCCCCACCAAATTCTAATGTTGTACCGCGCTCCGTATCTGTAGCCCAATGTGCATCTGCAGGAATAGTTGGCTCGTTTTTTAAGTCAATACGTTTAAATACAAAACCTGTATTTACTTCTGCAGGTTTGAATGTTAAAGTACAATGCATTCCTGTATGCAGCCCTAGCCCATCAATTCTTACTTCCTCTTTAATAGTATGCTGATACATGTTTACTTATTCAATAATTGTTTTATTTTTTCTAACTCTCTTTCCAACTCATTTACACGAGCCTGCAAGGTAGGTAAATTTTTTATAACGGCCTGACTACGCATCATTCCTTTAAAATCGGCTGCAGGGCTACCAGTGACAGCTCCACCCTCTTGTATAATGCTTTTACTAACTCCGCTTTGGGCATTTATCATGGCATTATTGGCTATGGTGATATGCCCTGCAAGTCCTGCTTGTGCACCTATCATTACTTCGCTTCCTATTTTGGTGCTGCCTCCTAAAGCCGATAAGCCTGCAACTACTGTATTAGCACCTACTTCTACATTATGTGCTACTTGAATTAGATTATCTAATTTTACTCCTTTTCGTACAAAAGTGCTTCCCATGGTAGCCCTATCCAAACAAGTATTAGCTCCAATTTCTACATCATCTTCTATCACCACATTACCAATTTGTGGAATTTTGTTATATACTCCATTACTTTTTGCAAAGCCAAATCCATCTGCACCAACTACCACCCCTGCGTGCAACACACATCTATTGCCAATTATGCAATCATGATATACTTTTATACCGGCATATAGTATTGTATCATTTCCTATTTTAGAACCATCACCAATAACTGTATTTGGATAAATTTTTGCATTATCTCCAATTTCTACATTTTCACCAATGTAAACAAATGCACCAATGTAAACATGCTGACCAATTTTTGCAGATGCTGCAATATAGCTAGGTTGCTCAATACCTGTTTTTTGTTTGCTTTCCTTCATTAAACTTTCGTAATATTGCAACAGAACAGCAAAGGAAGCATAAGCCTCTTGCACGCGAATCAAGGTAGGTGTAACAGCTTGTTTTAATTCTAAACTCTCATTTACAATAGCTACACTTGCTTGTGTAGTATAAATATAATCAGTGTATTTTGGATTAGCCAAAAAACACAAATCGCCTTGTTTGGCTTCTTCTATTTTCGCAAAATTTGTAACAATAGCATTGGCATCGCCCTCTACTTTCCCATGTATGAATTGTGCTATTTGTGTTGCGGTAAATTGCATCATTATTGTTTAAATATTTACTTGCTTTAATAATTATTATAGCCTTTATTTTGGATAGCAAATGTAATATTTTTTTACAGCTGTGCCAACACTATTGGCTATTAAAGAATTATCTATTTGCGTAATATCTTTTATTTCGCCATTTTTAAAAACGATATTAATATTTTCTTCGTTGACATTGTAAGCCATATTGCTAGTGCTATCATTTATAATGAAATACACTAGCTCTTCATTTGTAACGTTTAATCTTTCTTGCACTTCTTTTTTAATTGTTTCAAGCAAAACTTCATCTTTTTCATTTAAAAAAATAGTTTTCAATAAATTTCTATTTACTAATCTTCTGCTTAAACTACGTAAAACCATATCTTCATGTGTACACCATACTTTAATAGCCCCGAGCAAATCATAATCATCTAAAGTAATAAAACACTTTAAACATTTTTCATTGGTTTCAAAATCGAATAAAGTAAAATCGTTTTGTAAAAAAAACTGAAAAGCCGGCGAGCTAAATACTTCTCCTTTCCCTCTAACAATATCTTTAGCTCGCTGTAAAATTTTTACTAGCAATTTTTCGCTACTTAAAACTGTTTTGTGCAAATAAACTTGCCAATACATCAATCTGCGTGCTATCAAAAATTTTTCTATACTGTGTATTCCTTTTTCTTCCACAGCCAACTGATTGTTATGCACTGTAAGCATTTTTATAATTCTATCATAGCCAATTACTCCTTCGCTTACTCCAGTAAAAAAACTATCTCTAGCTAAATAATCCAACCTATCTACATCCAACTGACTACTAACTAACTGATGCAAAAAAGGCTTGCAATCTTTGCCTAAAAAAATATTAATTGCAGTTTGTAATTTACCACCCAGCTCTTTATTCAATGCTTGCATAATCAGTAAAGAAATTTCTTCATGCTTTACATTTACCAGAGTTTCTTCTAACGCATGGCTGAATGGACCATGGCCTATATCGTGCAGCAGTATGGCAATTTTTGCACCTTGCTCTTCTTGTGCAGTAATTTCATTTCCTTTTTGCTTTAATTCATCTAAAGCCAAACACATTAAATGATATGCTCCTAAACTATGCTGAAACCTAGTATGCATTGCACCGGGATAAACCAAATAAGCCATTGCCATTTGTTTGATTCTGCGGAGGCGTTGATAATAAGGATGGCTAATTACTTGCATAATTAATTCATCATTAATGGTAATAAAACTATGTACTGGGTCGTTGATTATTTTGCGCAATGGAATTTTACTTTTTGCTTATTCATAATTCTTGAAATAAAATGGCACTAATTTTATAGAACTAGCATTATCATTTGCAAGAAATAGATGAAAAATTTAAACTTTTGATTTTAATATTTTTTGATTTTCTTCTATAAAGTCTTCTAAACTTTCCGTATCAAAATTAATTTCATTTTCAGACTGAATGACTTTATCTAAATAATTACTAATTTCTATCAACATGCTTTCATCATCAATGTTTTTTATTAACTCATATAATTTAGTTCTTAATACTTCTCTTGGCATGGCAATTAAATTGAAACCAAATATAATATCTAATATTGGTTTTTGCAATTGATATTTGCCCGAAATGCAAATAAATTGAATTCATTTTTATTGCAAAAGCATAATTTTTTGGTAAATCGACAATAAGGAACAAATATTCGCGTTAATTTGCCAAATATAAAAGATGATAAATCAAATGACAACAAATATTCTTTGGATAGACGATGAAATAGATAGCTTAAAAGCTCAATTTTTGTTTTTAGAAGGCAAAGGCTACACTGTAGCTGCAGCTAGTAATGGTTATGACGGCTTAGAATACATAAAAAATAACCATGTAGATGTTGTGTTATTAGACGAAAGCATGCCTGGCATGACAGGCTTAGAAACATTAATTGAAATAAAAAAAATAAGCACTTTGCTTCCTGTGGTTATGGTTACTAAAAACGAAGCCGAGAATATTATGGAAGATGCAATTGGTAGTCAAATAACCGACTATTTAATAAAGCCTGTAAATCCAAACCAAGTGCTTCTAACATTAAAGAAAATATTGGATAGAAAAAGTTTGGTAAGTGAAAAAACTACGCACAATTATCAAGTAGATTTTAGAAATTTATTTATGGATTTGCAGGATAGCCCCAACCACGAAGAATGGAAAACGCTGTATAAAAAAATAGTGTATTGGGAATTAGAAATACAAAAAGCAGACAGTCCAGAAA